>ERZ780218.378-NODE-378-length-43623-cov-5.701180_pt1 | contig 43623 bp, 40 predicted proteins | sample MGYA00510975_ERZ780218 | MGnify/ENA primary metagenome ERZ780218 (study PRJEB29588, sample SAMEA2152063) | human gut metagenome | biome: human gut; feature: human-associated habitat; material: faeces | place: Denmark | collected 2008/2010 ... | reverse complement strand
TGAATTTGAATTATAAATTTTCAGCGCTTTGCTAACAGCAAGGCGTTTTTTATTTCGGAAAGTATGTCACGCGTGACAGAGTTGTTTTTGTTGCAAAAAACAGAAATACAATATATTTATTTACAAAACAAGTAATAATATGTTAAATGGAGGTGGATTATGTATAAAAAAACTTTGATTATTATTCCTATTGCAATGACTATATCATATATGGTAATAATCACCGCAGATAAGGAGAGCACTAATGCTATGGAATACTTTTTAAATACTATTCTACCTCTTTTGTTAACAGCTGTTGCTTCGGGCATAGTTACATATATTGTATCAAACAAACTTTCTAAAAAGTCACAACTTACAAAGCTTACAGATGAAATACATAAGCTTTCACGTCAACTTGGCGTTAATGACAGAAGAACTTTTTATGATGAAATCATAGAGATTTCAAAGTGTATGGGTACAAATCGTGATTCCAAGACCTTAACAGGACAGCATATTGATATTCAGAAACTTATAGAAAAAGATTTTTCACAGATTAAATCACGTTACGATAAAGAGGATGAATGCTATCGTTACTTCACTACGCAGCAAAAAGACATAAAAGAAGCCGTTGATAATTTTTCAAAAGATTATGCAAGGCTGATTTCCGAAAATAGATCATTGCATAGAAAACTACAGCGTTCGGAGGAAGAAAAAGAAGCTCTATTTGATGAACTAGAAGAATTGCGATCACAATCAATTAATGATGCTCACACACCTAAATTTTTTCTAGGACTATAGTGGAAATGAAGAAAAGTAATGTTATCAAGGGTCCAATAAAAGTTACTTGTTCTGGAAAATTTATGTTGACACATCTGATTTCAATATGATATAATGGAGGAAATAAATATGCAAGCCATAAAATCAATTGCAATATTTTTGGGTATTTACATACCAGCGATGGTGGTGTATTTCATACTGGAGGGGTCGAAAATGGAATGGAGCAGTGCAGAGATTGCTATTGTAGTAGCGATAATCGGAGCGATAGGATCAATTCTCGGAAACATCTTTGTAAATCTGAAAGGTTGGAAGGAATGTAAAAAGCTTATTGGCAATTCATCTTCCAATAAAACGTTGACTGCAATGTTAGGCAACGACTCGTCTGATAGAATATCATTGTCGGGCGAACACGCTGAGATTAAAGAAAAAATCGGAAGTCAAATCGACCGTATATCAGTTATTGATGATAAAATAAGTGAAATGAAATTAAACGCTGAAATTGAAAAGGCGAAAGATGAGGAAAGGCAGAATTTGCTTACCAGCAAGCAAATTGATATAGGAAATACTGTTGAGCAGATCAATATGCTGTATAAGCTATTGACTCATCAAAATGTAGAGATAAATCAACTTAAAGAACAGGTTATACAGTTGCAGGACGATAAAAATAAGCTACAGGTAGAAAATCAGCAATTAGCTAATGCTGTAACCAGCATGCAAGGAAGATCACATAGCTTGCATCTTTAATAAAGTTAAAGGAGGCTACCCAATATGAAAAAAACAACAATCCTACTCACCGCAATAACAGCCCTCGTGCTCACGCTGACTTCATGCGGTTCTGTTGACGATACGGCAGACGTTAAGGTCACGACCACAACCACGACCGCTTCATCAGCGGTTACGGCATGGAATACTGATCTTATCACTTCGGCTCAGACTACGACTACTTCGTCTGCGTCGATAACAACGACTACGACAAAAAAATCTACAACTACGAAAAAGACCACGACCGCTAAAAAGAAAGCTGATAAAACTACAACAACAAAAAAGACTGCTGCTCAGAGCAACAACGGCGGAAACGTAGAGAACAATAATAACGGCAATTCCGGCGGCAACACTTATACTAACGAGCCTGCGCCGGTGCAAACTCAGCCTCAGAACAATAATTCCAACAGCGGCAATAATGGAAACAGCGGAAACACCACTACCCAGGCAACAACTAAAACTACTACTGCCAAAAAGACGACTACAACTGCGAAAAAGACCACGACTGCTAAGAAGACTACTACCACAGATGCGGCGGCAAAGCTTACTCAGTCTGATATTGATAAGCTTGTGAAAGAATTGCAGGAGTACTCTAATAGTAAATGTGACTTTGACAATCTTTTTTACACAGAACAGGAAATGTGGGATAATATAGCTAGAAGAACCCCTTCCAACAGCTCTTATGGAACGCCGGATACTGTCAATACTGATGCTATTCCAAATATATATACTTCAACTTCTGAGTTGTCCAAGAAAATCAAGGGGCATATTAACGTTCTTTATGATAGGATTTCTTATCGATCACATATAGTTGTTTATGCAAGATGGTGTCCTAACGGAGACGCTATAAACTCTGGCGGAGAACCTGCATGGGAAATTTACTTGCTCTACTAATAATGGTTGACAAACAGAAATATAAATGATATAATTAAATATTTGTCAATAGGCAGATTGAATTTATTTTCAATCTGCTTTTTTATTTAATAATCCCTTTTTCGGGTTAACATATACAATCAAAACAGAAAGGATAATGATAAACGATGAAGAGAAAAAGGATTTTAAGCAGAATAGGTACTATGTTTATAGCAATGCTTGTAACGATAACCGTTATTTCTGAGGGCATATCGGTGTTTGCTTATTCACCTACAACTAAAGCGACGCAAAAAACGCTATCCGAGTGGAGCTATAATTTCAACGGTTCCGGTTTGCCAAATGGATTTAATATTACAAACGGCAAATATGACGATGATCAGTATCGCTATGCGTGGGCAAATCAAGTACCATATTTCCTGACGTCCTCGGGAGAATACGCATATTGTATTCATTTAGGCAACATACATCATAATGGAGCTATATCAGATGTTTTATCATTAGAAAAATACTTGCAAAAGAGCTACATTCATGATAATATGCAAACACAAATAAAAGAATTATGCATTTACAGCTTTAAGGGAAAAACTCAATACGGTTATACGTCTGATATAGAAATCTGTGCAAGTGTTGCAATGGCTCAGGCTATATCCTCAGGATTCTTTGACGATACTATATTGGGACTTTCATCAAACGAAACAAAACTGCTTAACTGTTATAACTTTAATGGAGTAAACGCCTCTTCACAGCACAATAAGCTAATCGCTTGCTATAAAAAGATGAAAGAAGAGATGCTTTCACATTATGATATTCCGAAAGGAATGTCTGTAACTGACTTCGGCAAGCCATTAGATAACGCAACTTATCAGCTCAAATACAACAAATCAAACTGCCGCTGGGAAACTACGATCAGCATGGACAGTACTCTTTCGCAGTTCAAACTGCCGTCTGTCAGCGGAGTAACTTTTACAAGAAGCGGTTCAAAGCTGAAAGTTTCTGCGACCGAAACAGGAAGAAGGAATCTTGATAGCAGTGGAGCAATTTCTATTTCTAAAGTAAAGGGAAAATATGTAAAGACAATAACGGAATGTTCACCGCTTATCCTATCAGGTAGTAATGCACAAGAAATGATCTCATCCGATTACAACAATATTGACCCGATCCAGGCATATTTCAAGCTTGAATCTGCAACGGGAAATTTAAAAATAAATAAGCAGCTTCTTACAGCAAGCGGGCAGAAAGTCAACGGCACAGCTGAACAGTATAATGATATCCTGTTCCAGTTATCTTTCCTGGATTCTGATAACGTCCGTCATTACCTGATTTCAACAAAGGATTCAGACGGAGTATATACATACGCCAACACTACAACAGACATCAGCAGCTCGTCAAGTCTTTACAGGGTAGGAGCAGACGGAACGCTTCAGATAAAAGGACTTCCTGCAGGAACCTTCAATCTTTCCGAGTACAAAACAGCAGACGGATTCAAGCTTGCCGGAGACGTTCACGTTACAGTCAACGCGGACAAAACAACGTCTGTAACAATAAAAAACAGCGGCACAGGCTCGCATATAGACGTATATAAATCAGCAAACGACTGGAACGGCTCGGAAATTGAAGATACCGCTCTGCTTGAAAAAATCTATTCAGCAACAAAGTTCAGAGCGTATGTAATGGACAGCGGAGTTAAAAAGTACATCACCGCCGAACCAGACACACAGACAGGAACAGAACATTCAAGCGAGAGATATTTTATCGCAAATTACACAGGTCTTACCGATAATGCGGACAATGCGGCGGTGTTAAGCCTTTACAGTAATTATGACGGCTATTACAACACAAGCTACAGCTTTTTCGGAACGGCAAGATTAAAGAATGTTCCGGAGGAAATCGAAAGAGTATATTTTGAAGAGATCCAAAGCTATAACGATTTTGGTTTCAGCAATGGAAATATAAAGCTGTCAAACAACAGACAGGATGTTTACTTCTCAAATCAGGCGTATTATTTCCGCGCAGGATTTAACAAATACGAAGAAGGCACAACGACTTTCCTCTCAGACGGCGTATTCGGACTGTACGCATCTGAAAACGTGTATTTCAATGATACATTGATTTATTCGGCAGGACAGGAGATAGAGAGAATCGCTTCCGACGGAGAAACAACCTACTTTTCCACCATGCTCTTGGCTTGTGGAACATACTATATTCAGGAGATAGAAGCTCCTACTTGTTTTATCAAAGACGATACGAAATATGAAGTAAAGGCAAGTATGCCCACCACGCTTACAAATTCAAGACTTTCAGATGTTGTACTGAATATTGAAAACAAAGAAATTCGTTTTGCAATTTCAAAGCAAGACACATACGGTAAGGAGGTCATTGGAGCACAAATGCAGCTCATCGATGAGACCAGCAGCGTAGTTGACGAATGGACATCAGCCGAAGAAGAACACGTTGTTTCAGGACTTGCCGCAGGAAATTACACGCTGCATGAATACTACGCACCGTCGGGCTATTGCATAGCTACAGATATTGCCGTTACTATTGACGAATACGGTAAAATATTCGCTGATAACACCGAAGTAACGGCAATTTCTGATGATGGATTAGCTTTAATCGTCATGATCGATGAAGCTACAAAGGTTGAGATCTCAAAGAAAGACATCACAGGTGATGATGAACTTCCCGGAGCTACTCTTCAGGTAATTGATAAGGACGGCAATGTAATTGACGAATGGGTATCAACAGAAGAAGCGCATTATATCGAAGGCGTTCTGATTGCCGGAGAAACATATACGCTCAAGGAAACGATCGCTCCGAACGGCTATGCGCTTACAAGTGATATTGAATTTACAGTCAATACAGACGGCAGCGTTAACCACGTTGTTATGTACAACAGCGATTCAACAGGTACTGTTCAGGTGCAGAAACGCACAGAAGGAATGGTATCTCTCAGCGGAATCACACTGCACCTCAGAGGTACATCAGACAGCGGAAAGGCAATAGATATTCCTGCCGTAACCGATGAAACAGGTCTTGCGGTGTGGACGGCAATACCCACAGGCACATATGAGGTCTATGAGGATGCCGACACAGTACCGACTGCTTACCTTGTTGCCGATCCAATCGAAGTAACTGTAATGTATGCTCAGACAACAACAGCTGAGATCTTCAACAATGAAAAGACAGGCTCGATTGTAGTCAACAAGACAACAGAGGGAATGCTCAACATCGAAGGCAGAGAGTTTGTTCTCAGCGGCACATCTGACGGCGGTCGTGAGATAAGCATTTCAGCCAAAACCGACAAGAACGGGAAAGCTACATTTGATAATATCCCTGTCGGAACATATACTGTGACCGAAACCACGGAATCCACTCCTTATGCTTATCTGACAGCAGACCCTGTTGAAGTAACAGTTTTCTATGCAGAGGAAACGAACATCGAGGTAAAGAATGAAGAAAAAACAGGCTCAATACAGGTAAGCAAGCGCACAGAGGGTATGACAGATATTTCGGGAATTGAGTTTATACTCAGCGGAACATCCGACAGCGGTCGTGATATCAGACTGACATCCGTTACAAACACGAACGGCAATGCAACGTTTACGGCAGTTCCGGTAGGAACCTACACTATTACCGAAAACGGCGATACCGTTCCAACAGGTTATCTTGTTGCAGACGATCAGACTGTTCAGGTGTTCTATGCTGAAACTACAAATGTTGTAGTAAACAATGAGAAGATTCCTGAAACTCCGGATTCTCCTCCGCCAACCGGAGCTGCGGCTGTAAGTATCCCGGCTATTCTTATTCTCGGAGGGTTTATTCTTTCTGCCAGAAGAAAAGGTAACGATTAAAGGTTAAAAGCAGAGAGCCTGTCCGATTGGGCAGGCTCAAAAAGCTTAATATGTAGTCATAGTAATTCGTTTACCAAGGTTAAAGCTGACATTTGCAACTATAAGGAGGAAAAGGAGAAAAATGAAAAAAATAATTACTTTAATTTTAGCAATAATACTTCCGATTTTCATATGTAGTGTTATCTTGTCAACTTTTAGCAATGAAGATTTTACTCTTATAGGTTATGAAAATAATCCTATTGTAACTTCAATTGCAAAATATCTAGTAGAATTTATTATGATTTTTGCAATAGTGATATACACTATATATACACTTTTATGGTGCGTTAGGATGCCTGGAATAATCAGCAGTAAGAATAAACATAAGATCAAAAAATACTTAATTTATGCTTTATGCCAAGTAGGTATCTTTATTATTGCTGTTTACCATCTTGGACTTTATCATGGATTAATAGTTGCACATATTATTACATTCAATATCACAACACTAATTTCGTTATACTCGCCATCATTAAAACTACCAAACATGATTCGCGAATTACGAGATTGGGCGGTTGGAGTTAATGATAATAATCAATAAATTGGACATTGTTATTGCAGCTAAAGAAGCCCAAAACAATAAAACTTTCTTATTTTTTGACTTTGTGATAGAACAGTTATATAAAACGTTAGGTAATTTGGTTGTCATTTTACAAACAGCATCTATTAACAGCATTAGTATCCACAAAATAGAAGAAAGGCATTGCATTGCTGCATATACAGTATATCTTAAATTTCCAATATCAAGAATATTGGCGTTGTTTAGAAATTCAATATATTTGCTCGTTGTACCAAATGGAAAAACAAAAAATATAACAGAAACAATAAAAGTCAAAACAAACCAGATATCAGATTTGCTTTTTAATATTATTTTATATCTGTCTTTAGGAAATCCGATGTACAGTGAGAATAAAATCATCATCATAAACAAAATTATAAAATGATATTTTACAAATACATATCCTAGTGCACCGATCAAAATTAGCATGCATCCAAACGATACTGTCGCATCTGAATTGCTTTTAGTCTTTTCATCACTTGATATAATAACGGTAGTGTTATTACTATTATTTTGAATGTTACTGCCAATTTGATAATTACTATTATTTTGATAATTACTATTTTCTTGTAATATATAAGTATTGTAACTTTGTACATTTTGTATTTTGCGTTTGTTCACTTCTGTCTTATGCGAAGCCTCTCTCTTATTGGGGAGAAAATGCAACACTACTGGAACAACCATACCGCTTAACAAAGAAATAACTAAGTTTAAAATGCTTATTGTCATAAAGCAACCATCCTTTCACTATTTTTAGCAATTATAGCATACAGAAAGGATGCTGTCAAGTTATACAATTTAATGTAGAATTTTGTAATATTATATATTAAATATGACTAATTAAAATTTAATTGTAAAGGAGATCTAAACATATGAACAATGAATATGTTGTAACTATTCACGCTGAGATTTCAGATATAGAAGGTAATCTTTTCGGAGCTAAACTTTCAGCGACCTTTCCGACGCAGGAAGCTGCTGATAAGTTTCAAGCTGACAGTTGCAGTCCTAGCGTTTCAGCTGTTATAAAAGAGTTTTTTTCTTCAATGTTTAAAAACATCAGCGAAGAAGATGTGAGGTTCATTTCTTCGGAGGAATATGATGAGAAGTATTATTAAAGGAGAATTTCAGGTAAAAGAGTATAGATATTTCATAACCGATGATAGTTGCATCGGAGCACTGATAAAGAGTAACAAAATAAACGGTCAGGAGATGTTACTGCTTGTAGGTTATATCCTTATGACACGATTAGCGGTTACAGTAGAAACGGTTACCGCTGTTCTTGTAGAAAAATACGGGTTTGAGGTAATGAAAGAAAAAATAGATAAAGTTACGCTGAATACCGGTGATGAAACTCCCTATACATATTACGATTTACTTGACGAGGGCGGTTATTGTGAACCTGACGGATATATGTATACAGATATAGATGAAATATCAAAACACTTTTCAAGCACGAAAGCTGTTGAAATGTTAAGGTCAATTAGGTATTTTGATAAAAATCATCTTTCTTGAATCTGTCAGAACACAGTTGTAGTAAGTTTGTCCTTTATAAAGATTGCTTTCTAATTTTGCAAAGAATGCAATATAGCACTTGAAATAATCACCGTCGTTCACATCAATATGATTAAAGACTTTTTGAGATAAGTATATAGAACAAATCATAGGTAACTGATTATTAAAGCAACTAAAAAGATAAAGCTTATAACCGTTGCGGAATTTTTTACACCTAACATTAACTTGTCCATAAAAAATCTTTAAGGTGTCAACGTCGGCTTCAGATAATCCATTAGTAATACGTTTTTTAGGTATAGCATAATTCTTTATTACAGAGCAAAATCCAATATTATAATTAGGCTCGTTTTCAGCAACTTCTTCTTTTATAACAAGTGGGTTTCGCTTTGGCTTTTTGTTACCAAACAGTGAAACTAACGCTGCCTTTAGCCTGTTTTGCAGCCTATCTAATGAGTTATCATCATCTTCTAATGCTTCAAGCTGTTTTGTACTTGCTTTTTCACATTTAAAAGAACAATCATCATCATGTTCTTCTCCAATGTGTGTTGCAAAATAATTAGCTCTGTCAGCACAAAGCTTATGAGTCAAATGAGGCCTTTCACATTCTGGACAGTACAAATGATCTTTGATTTCAGCATATTTTTGCAAATTGTTCTTTCTTAAATACGTTACTTCTTCAACAGAGATTTTTACCCTGATAGAATCTTTTTTCAGTAATGCTTCTTCAAAAAACATATTTCAAACTCCTTAATACAGAATTGAGGTGAATGATTTGCTGTTTCAATTAAAACTTTTTTCTATTAAGTCTGATGTTATCAGAACCACATACGATAAATCAACTTTACCATATTTGCTTATGTATATAATGGGAAAATACGATGAAAAATTTGAGGATCAGGCATTAGAACCATCACAGCTTGTATCTATACTGTTAGAAAAATATCCCGCAGATTTTTTTCGAAGTTCATCAAAAAGCTCTATCGTATTTGACTGTTATGACATTTGGGAAAAATATTGCGGAATATGGAATATTATTAAAACAGTCAAAATGTTTGATATTTTATAATTATTATACCTTCTGTGTTAAATTGTTTCAATTATGAGGAAATGTACGAACGGATGATAAATTATGAACAAATTAAAGAAAGAAGATGTATCTACAGATTACATCAGAAATCTTATAAGTTAAGGAAGTGATTAGATTAAAATGAATACTTTTAGCAAAAGCGAAAAAAACGAATTTTTTCAGCTATATAAAAAAGATAAAAGAGCGGTAGACATTTTTCTGAAAGTAGCTATTGCTTTGGTTTGCATATACTTTACAATATGCACAGTACAAAGTCTTTTGGACAGGGACTTTTTAAACGCAGCTATGATTGTCCTTTTCGGCGTGATAATTGTGTTTGCAATTAACGCTTTCCGCACAAGGTTGCTGTTCAGACCTCTGAGAGAAATCAACAAAAACCGATACTGCGTTTACCTGGAGTGCGTTATAGATAAAAAGATAAGCGAAGCTGCAACACATTCAAATTACGAATCACGGTTTAAAATCTGCGGAAACAAGATAACGTATTACTACGTTTCATCAGTATCACACAGAAACGCAGAAGCAGTAAACGCTGAAAACTGGAACAGCATTCAGATCGGCGATACTGTGTGTTTCGTAGAGATCGGCAAGATCATATATGCTTTCAAGCCGTCCGAAAGCTGATGACGACAAGCAAAAATATTGACAAACCATGTAATCTATTCTATAATGGAGGAAATTTAATGCAAAAACAATTAGCACTTTATTTAACAGGCAACTGTATTTATTCAACAGTGTTTGTGATACTCATGTGCAGAAAAGGGGATATTATGACACCATGGTGGGTTACTCTTCTTGCAGCAATTATTCCATCTGCTGTAACTGCTTTAGTAACACTTTATGTCAGCAGGAAGTCTCAATTAAAAGAAAATACTGTTGGTCTCAATGACTTATCGAATACCGTTACTTGGCATATGAATAGCATTTCTTCTGACATTGGCAGAAATGAAAATTCATCATTGACAAAACAACATCAGGATATGTTAGCTATGCTGCAAAAAGAAATTGAAACTACTGAACGCAGATATGATGAAGAAGAACGCAGGATACGAGATTTTACTTTTGAACAGCATAATATACATAAAACCATAGAAGACTTTCGCTCGTTTATGAATAGTTGGGAACTGTTGGTCAGTGATACTTCCACATTAAATCAGCGTTTAGATATACTTCAAAAGCAAATTGAAATCAAAGATCACGAAATCTCCAATTTGCGTACAAATCTGGTAAATACAAATAAAGCATATAATGAGTTGGTTAAAAAATATAATGACGTAATTTGCAATACCCAGCAGACCAAATCAGTCAGAGAAGAAATTAAAAAGAATAAACATAATAGAAATACAGGTCTCAGTTTATAAATAAATATTTGTCATTAACTGGGTATCGAATGAACATAATAGAAATATGGGTTTTCAAGAAGTACCGGAAGGGGGAGATGAAGAAGAGGACGAATTTGAATTATAGAAAATATCAGTGACTTATAAGTTCCAGAATATAATTATCAGACGTTTTACGTTTTGTAAAACGTCTTTTTTATTTCATCTAAAAGAACAAGTGAAATTAAGTTATAAGAAAGTGCCTGGCACGGATTGGTTACAGGCTCTGAGTTTTTTATACTGTATTTAGTGATAAAATACTATTAAATTCTTTAAGAAATATCTTGACATATTATGTTTATTTTGTATAATGGAGGTAGAAAAATGATATCTTCCAATGAGTTATTAAATATTGTTAATAAATACAGCAATGGAAGACTTAATGACTATATTGTATTACCTTTTTGCGAGTTTCCTATTATTGATAATAGTCAAAGAGAGTATGAATGGTATTCTCTGCAATTAAAAAGTAATCTGACTTTTATTGAACATGTTTTTGTAAATTATCCAAGTCAAGCAATTTGTATAAAAAGGAATGAAAATAGGATGTTATTGAAATGGACAGTCGAAATCCCCTATGGGGAAAGAAGTAAGTATATTGACTTCGTTGATGAAATAAATAGGGCAGTTTCACAGGAAGGTTCAGTAAATTTATTTGTATGTAATAATCCGTATAGTTTGTGTTCTTATCTTAATTTTGAAGACGTACCTGAAAATGGGGATAAAATAAATAGTATTCTAAAAAAATATAAAAGAGAGAATATGACAGAAAAAGGATTGGAAGAGCTAATCAAAGAGATTGGATTAGGTAGAAAATTTGACTTAAAACAAATTCCGCCTTTTGCTGATAGAATTTTTATACAATATATGTTTAGCATTGCTTTTACATTTTCAGAATTAGACGTATTAAAGGAAAAAGGGTATGATCACACAATAGATCTGCAAAGGAAAAAAATATTTATATCGTATTGCCATGCAGACAAAAGCCTTGTTTATAAAATAACAGATAAGCTTGAGAATTATGGCATTAATCTTTGGATTGATAAAAAAAGCATCGATTATGGTGAAAACATAGCACGCTCAATCAGTTCGGGAATTAAAGAAAGTGACTTAGCAATTCTTTTCTTAAGTTGTTCCATGAAAAGCTCTAATTTTTCACAGTTTGAACTAGAAAATATTATGACTAGCATGATAAAAAAGTCTATGGGGTGGTTTATGATCAAATTAGACAATGTTAATGTAGATGATATAATGCCTTCGATAGGTAATTATCTTTATTATGATTTTTATGAAAACCAAGATATTGATAAACTTGTTCAAACTATAATTGATAGGATAAAAGCACTTTAATGCTTTTTAAGTTATTAAGTTAAGGCGTTTTACAATTTGTAGAACGTCTTTTTTATTTTCAAAATTTATATTGTTAATCAAGGAGCTGCACACTGCCGCTCCTTTTTTATATATCAAATTTTAAATTAATGGAGGTTAAAATTATGAAATCAACAGGAATTGTAAGAAAATTAGACGAGCTGGGCAGGATCGTGCTTCCGATGGAAATAAGAAAAAGCTTTGATCTTGCCGAAAAAGATCCTATCGAAATCTATACTAATCAGGATATGATAATCCTAAGAAAATTCCATCAATCATGTGTTTTCTGCAATAGTACAGAAAACATCCTGGCATACAAAGGAAAACCCGTTTGCTCGGAATGCCTTAGCGATTTAATGAGAAAGGAGTAACACTATGAATAAAAATATCTATGAAATCCGAAAATCAAACGACCCGTGGGGTGTAGAATGTTATTTCGGATACAAAAACGGACGGCAGTATACAGAAGCATATGACACTCTTTCAGAATTACTTGAAAACAATTGCGAATTTACCTGCGAATTTACCTACATGCTGGAAATATTATGCCGAGCCTATGATGAAAATCAGATATCTAAAGAAGAATTTCTGAGCAATGCGTCATACTATCTCACCGCTGAAGAAAAACACGCTTTCATTGAAGGCACTGAGTTCGTGCTTGATATGAGCGCCGATATTCCGATTTCTGAGCATGAACTATATGAGTATCTGATAAAAGAACGTGCGAATGAGCTTAAACCTGCAAATGTAAGAGAAGACTATGAAGAGAAAACTAAAAAGGCCGTAGAGGCATGGCATCAGCTGGGCGATGCATTTATTGAAGGTTATGAAGAAACACATGGTTCTGAAAAGAAAACTAAAAAGGCCGTAGAAGCATGGCATCAGCTGGGCGATGCATTTATTGAAGCTTATGAAGAAACACATGGTTCTCCGGAAACTTACACAGTTTCTTATACAAGTGACGCACACAACGGACACAAAAGGAATACATATAATAGCTTATACAATAGTTTAGACGACGCCCTGGAAGCCTATGTTAAATCACGTAATGCTGCCGAAACAGATGACGTTGTTATGATATATGATTCCGAGCGGCGCAGGTTTATCGAATATTCGGGCGGAAACGAAACCGTTTTTCTCTCAAGCTTTAGAAATGAAGCTGATAAGCAAAAAGTTATTGACGCTTCAATTGCAAAAACTTCTATTGTAACACCTGACATCAATCATGGGAGGTAACAACAGTGAATGAATATCTCAGAAATATAAAAATAGATAATAATAAACTTAAATCCGTTTCTTTCTACGCAGAACAGAAAGAAACGGATTTTTCATTAGAAAATTATCTTCAACAAACCATTGATGCAGCTGTGGATAAATTATTTAAGAAATATGTGCCCAAACCGGTACGAGAATATATTGATCATACAGGAGGGATGCATTATGAATAATGCAAGCATCATGGGACGCATTACCCATGAAATCCAACTGAGCTATACAAACATGGGACATGTACCATATGTTATGTTTACAGTTGCAGTTCCAAGACGCTACAACAAGAATAAATCACAGCAGGAGGCGGATTTTATACAATGCGTAGCATGGCGCAAATGTGCTGAATTCATCAGCAAATATTTTTCAAAAGGACGAATGATTGCAATTGAAGGAGGACTGCATACCCGCACATATTCGGACAGAAATGGTTCAACTCATTTCATTACTGAAATCTATGTGGCGAATGTCGATTTCACCGGAGAGTTAAAACCGCAGCAAAATTCATCACAGCAATCCCAAAATCAGCTGCCACAAGAACCGTCTGCAAACAGCACTGTCTACTCTCAGCTGACTGACAACGATGTAATCAGCGATGATGAAGTACCGTTTTAAGAGGAAATTTTTATGGATTTGAAAGAACAAAAATTTGGAGTAGAATATGAGTTTACTGGAATATGCCGCGAGGATGCTGCATCTATTATGGCTGATTTCTTTAGAGATGACTATAACTATGTAGGCGGGGCATATGACACATACAAAGTGACTGACGATCAAAATCGTATTTGGAAGATTGTGTATGACAGTTCTATTGACGCGTATGACTCCGACGGAGATTATGCCGATTCCGAATACAAATGCGAGCTTGTAACCCCAATATGCCAATATGAAGATATAGAAACTATTCAGAAATTACTGCGCCGTTTATTTGAAAATGGTTCCAGAGTCAACTCAAGCTGCGGAATTCATATTCATGTTGACGGATCCAACCACAATGCAAGGAGCATAAAAAACCTTGTAAATATTATGGCCTCAAAGGAGGATGTCATTATAAAGGCGTTGGGAGTACATCCTAACCGTCAAGAAACATATTGCAAGAAAACAGATCCCAATTTTTTAAGCAAGATAAACGCTGTACGCAGTCCTTCACTTGATAAAATAAAGGACCTTTGGTACAACGGACGTTCAAATGCATATCTGAGTCACTATGATGATTCACGATACCGGTGTCTGAATTTACATAGTTTTTTCGGAAGAAATAATACTGTGGAATTTCGCTGCTTTAACAGCTGTAAGCACGCCGGTAAGGTAAAGGCTTACATACAATTCTGTCTTGCCATTTCAGCTCAAGCTATCAATCAGCGATCATCACGCTATCAACCCATGGACAGAGCAAACGACAAATATACCTTTCGAACATGGATGCTGCGAATGCAGCTTATAGGCGATGAATTCAAAACATGTCGATTGCATATGCTTGCAAATCTTGAAGGCACATCTGACTACAAGGATCGCGAAGCTGCTCTGGAGCGTCACCGGCAAATGGCACAGGTGCTGGCTTCCAGAGTAGAAAGGGCTCGACAAGAATCTTCGGATCCTGAAAACTTTTCGATTGATCAGCTTCCCTCACGTACAACTTTTGGAGCTGATGGACAACCGATATTTTCGTTACGCGAACAGCTTGACCATTTTCTTGAGTCTATTAATGCCGATGCAAATATTACATTGGCTGAACGAAATCAGATCCTTGCAATTCTTGAGTCAAAATCGTCCGCAACATCCAGAACAACAGAAGAACAGCCGGAGACAACAATACCTGCGTCTCGTTCATCAGGACGCTCACGTTAAGTCTGTCACGCGTGACACAGTAAAGGAGAGATAGCAAAGAACATGAGTATTCTTTATGCCGCCTATGGCAGCAACATAAACACAGCGCAGATGAAGCGCCGCTGTCCAGATGCAAAGATCTACGACAAAGGAAACATACTTGATATGCAGCTTGCCTTTAATAAAGTTGCTACACTGCACAACAGGTCCGGCGAAAGTTCACCTGCCCTGCTCTGGAAGCTCTCAGAGGAAGATGAGAAAAAACTGGATGTTTATGAAGGCTTTCCACACAAATATCATAAAGAAACCGTCAGGGTAAATGTCGACGGAAAAATCATTGAAGCTATGGCTTATATAATGAACGATAAAGAACATCAGTATGCTCCTTCGGAAGAATATTATAATAGGATCTCACAAGGATATGCTCAGTTCGGTTTTGATTGCATTGTACTTGAAAAAGCCTTTGACAGAGCGCTTGAATATGAGGACGCATTGCAGCTTTCATTTGACGACTATTATTACTCAAACGGTGAAACGACAAATCTTCCGGATGATCTGTTGTTTCAAGCTTTTGTAGTAGGCCAATGCTGCGAGCGATATGGACTTAACTTTACGCCTCAAGAAATAAAAGATTTGACTTTATTTATGTCGGAAGATTTTCAGTCAACAGCATTTTGGGACTTTGAAGACTATGCTGACGCAGTGTTTTCCGATATTGCTGAGGCGGAAGCAAGAGAAAATCAAGTTAAATACTATGCAGCTTACGGAAGTAACATGAACACATTTCAAATGAATCTGAGATGCCCTAATTCCAAAGAAATATGTACAGGAGAAATCGTTGATTATCAGCTTCAGTTCTGTGATTATGCAAATATACAGCCTTCTTCGGATGCAACGACCCCATGCGTTATCTGGCATATTGACTCTGCAGATTGGAGATATCTTGACAGATATGAATGCTTTCCTGAATTATATCGCAAAGAAGAAGTTGATGTTAATATCTGCGGCAAAAGAGAAACGGCCATTGCATATATCATGGAAAAGAATCATGCAGTTCCTTCTCTGCCTCAGAAGAACTACCTTGACGGTATAACACAAGGTTATTTAGAGCATGGACTGGACACAGCGCCGCTTGCCGACGCTTTAAACCGAACAGCAAGGTTTGTAAAAAGCCGAAATAAGACAGGAGGTAGAAAATGAACATTTCTGAGCAACCCTATCTTATCGCATATGTTCAAGGACAGCCAGTATTTTTGGTAAACGATCCCAAAAATACTGCTGCCTTTTTTACAGAACACAAATTTGAAGACGTCAGACTATGCACTCCGGATAACAAAACGATAGTCAGTTCATGCGGTCCTTTTATTGACAGATGCACAGATATGGATTATCTGTCCAACCAATTAACACCGCTGCTTATTGCATATCAGCTTAACCCGGCATTAAAACCGGAAGTGCAATATGTACAGAACAATAATAGAAATTCAACCTTGTCACGATGACAGGGCTTTCATGTTTAAAAGGAGGGATTTATTATGTATAAAGATGAACGGAATGCAAGTCCGCCGGAGGAAAACGCCGTTATAGCGTATATTAACGGCAAAGCAATCATGATCCTCAAAAAGGATCCCCTGCATTTCTATTATGATGAGATAGCCTATCCTTATGTAACGATCGGAGAACACCTTGTAGAAGCGCAGCCAAAGCCCATAGAATTACTTCCTATCAAGGAGCAGTGCGAAATCATTTCGCAGCTGGAGGTGATCTGATGGGCAAGTTCATAGGGGGAACACGCTTTTCAGATTCAGATCTGGAAGAAGCTCGAAATATGTCAACGGCAAATGTCATATCCTCAAGAACAGGATATTCCTTTGTTCGCGCAGGAAGTGAATGGCATTGCAAGGAACATAACAGTCTTGTGGTTTTTTCTGATGGTAAAGGATGGACCTGGTATTCCCAGGGGCTGAAAGGAAACAACGCTATTTCCTATCTTATGAAAGTCGAAAACCTTAGCTTCCAGGACGCTGTTGCAGAGCTTATTACCCCTTCGGGGACCAGATACAATCCGATGCCTGAGCACGAAAAAATAGAAAAACCCAAGACCCTTCAGCTTCCTCCCAGAGCGCTTTCGTCTGAAGAAGTAGAAAACTATCTTTCAAAAGAACGATGCATTGACATATCCATAGTTAAGTACTGCATTCACTATGGATATTTATATCAGGATCTGAGAAAAAATTGTGTTTTTGTAGGTATGGATGAAAACGGCACTCCTAAATATGCATCGCGCCGGGGCACCTATACTCCGCCGGGCGCAGAACCATTTAAAAGAGATTGTCCGGGAAGCAATAAATCATACGGCTTTTTAATGGAAGGCTACTTCAAAGAACATGTCTTTGTTTTTGAAGCCCCTATAGATGTGCTGTCGCATGCAACACTCACTATGGAAAAAGCACACGGACTTAAGCGTGATAATTGGCAGATATCTTGGCAAAAGCACACTCGTCTTGCACTCGGAGGGACCTCTGACAAAGCTCTGGCTCGTTACCTCATCGTCAATCCGAAAGTAAAGACGATTTCTTTTTGTCTCGATAACGACGAGGCAGGCCGATCTCACGCTGAATCATACAAAGAAAAATATGAAAAGGAGGGGTATAAAGTCAACATCTATACGGTTCCTCCCGGAATGGGAAAGGACTACAACGATTACCTTTGCAGATTTAAGAAAGAAAAAATGCAAAGGCAAATGAGCATGAATGCTTGTGCCCAGATCAAAAGTACAAGCGCATCACGAACATAATGGAGGTATTACTATGAAAAAAGTCATTGGACCTGCTCTTTTAGCGGATGAAGGAATATTCGATAAGGTTATTGATTTTATAAACAAAATAAACTCATCAGTTACATATGTAGGTCTTGCAATTGCAGTAACCGCTGCAATTTTTCTCGGCATAGGACTTATGACAGGAGGAACGCAGTCGTTTGCCAAAAACAAACCATGGGCGCTTGCGATTGTAATCGGAGTTGCGGTTATATGTCTTGCCCCTGCTCTTGTACAGGCAATCAGTTCAGCTATTTCGTAAATCTACAATACCCGGTTATCCGGGTATTGTTCAGAGAACTGCGTTATTAATACGCAGTTCTCTGAACAATACTTAAACAGGAGAGTGAGTTATGTTTATCAGCAAAAATAGAAAAACGATATATTCAATATTTATTGTATTGATGTTATCAATTTTGATCACCCCATTTATATGTTATGCCGTTGATCCCGAAAACATGGATCCCGAAGTATATAAATATATTGAAGTCAGATCCAATATAAAGGATGCCATACGTTCTTGCCTATGGACTGTTCTTACGTTTCTGGCAAAGATAATAGACTACATAAACTCGGCAATTGACGAAGTACTGTCGATCAATCTTTATGACATGGTTAAGGATTACCTTCCGCAAAGTACGGTTTTGGATATTGCCTGGGTTATTTTTTCACTTTCTTTAGTAATTGCGGGTATTATATTAATCATAAACGGAGACAAGATCAAAATTCAGGATTTTTTCCGAAACATCCTTATATCCGTATGCTTTCTTGTCGCCTTCCCTTCTTTGATCAGCGTGCTTTTGAATTTTCAGAACATTTCAAAATCAACCGCCGATATGATAACGTCCGGAGAGGAAACCGAGATCGTCCACGGTCTTGGAGAAGATCTTCTTGCAGACAATATAATATACCTGCCTGATTGCCTTGTAGACGGAAAAATTCACTACTTTTCAAATTCAGATGCTTATAGCAATACAAGCGTATACAGTATAAATATAAACGGCGCCATGAGTCAGGATATGTGTGATTTTAAATTTGAATCCAGCGAGGTCACAACTAATCAGAAAATCTACAGTGAACTGACAACTGAAAACAAAATGAAATTATTAGGCTTAGGAAGCCAGTATCAATACTATTTAAATAACCAAGATAACCCTTCCGGTCACATGTTTGAAACTGTACCTTTAGAAATTGATTCAGGTACAACGCCTGTTTTTGTGAATATATGGTTTTGCGTTACAGATCACAGCAAATATTCAAGTAGTTCAGAAACGCAAGTTCCTACTACAGAGTACAATTCAAAAGAATATCCTCACACTTATTACTGCCCTGTATGTCAAGATAATGTTGCCGGCACATATAAAGACTATTTAATTGATCAAATTGCAAAAAACGCTTATGTACAAGAGGCAGGTCTTAGCAATAGTGTAAATAACTCTCGAACCATCGATGATGCACTGAACGTCATTTCGGATATTCTAAAAAAATTAAATACACAGCACAACCAAAACATGGTCGAAACCGGAACAGACCAAACCTTTCGAGCAAATATTTCACCGTTAAGAACCCAGGAGGAATATGACGATTTAGCCTGGTATCAGCAGTTATCAATCGATCTGCTTGAAGGATACTCCGAAGAACGCGTTTATGGATATGATTTTAGTTTTCTTTTTACTGTTATATCCCTGATTATATCGGGAGCTTGCCTGGTTTTTGCACTATTCAAGCTTTGCCGTATGCTTTACGAGATAGTATTTATGCGTATAGCCGTGCCGCTTTTCATAGCTGCCGACGCCAATGGAAGCGGAAAAGGCAAAAAAGCATTACTGCAGCTCATAAATACCTTTATTATCCTGCTTGTGATCCTTGTACTGTTAAGAATATATATCAGCAGCATATCGTGGATCCATAATAACATTGATAATTTTGTAGCTGAGTGGGCGCTTATTTTTACAGGTATGTCTTTTGTAATTGACGGTCCAGACTTTATCGTTAAAATGACAGGTCTTGATGCAGGCGTTAAAAGCGGAGCTGCAACTCTTATGTCGCTTAAATCAGGAATAGATATTGCAAAAAATGCAGCAAGCGCTCCTTCAAAAATGATCCATTCGGCCAACAGCATGGCAGAAAAAGCTGGAGGAAAGACCGCAGGATTTAAAGACTCAATGGCTCAGGAAGGTCTTGCAAACAAAGCAAAGGCGCTGGTCGGAAACTCCGGAATGGGGCAGGCGTTCAGACGCGGAACTAATAATCAGTTGAATAATAACGCTAGTTACAAGGCAAATAAAGATATGCTTAATTCTACTGATACACCTGCTTTTGTTAAAGGCGAAAAGGGAGATAAAGGTGACAACGGTCCGGCAGGAGCAAACGGCAAAGACGCACAAGAAAGCCTACAAACTCCAAATAATTCACAAACCGCCGCAAGCCCCGATATGAAAAATCACACTCCGAATGTTACCAATACAGCTATGGCAAACTCTCAAAACAAAAAGAGTACAGCCGAAGATCCAGTTGTTAATAATCATCCTGAGCATAATACTGTTACAGCTGCACCTACTTCCCAAAGATCTCAAACTGCCGACTCCCCTAAAGGTAAATCTTTAAATGATCAACCTGCAGAAGCAACAAGCAACAATACTTCTTACAACAGCATAGCTGACGATTCTGTCGGTCATTCAAACGAGGCTAAAGAAGCCGAGAAACATGATACGTCCGAAACGACCGATTCATCTAACAGAGGACGCGCATTTGAAAACATAAGTGCACCTGTACCTCAAAAATCTGACACAATTGAAACGTATAACACTTTTGCAAACGCTGAGTTTAATAACGAACAAAGAAAATCTACATTTGCTGATAAATTAAAAAATGAGGAGGGTAAATCATAATGGGACTCGTACCTAAACAAGCAAAAGCCGATACAAAGATACACAAGTCATTTACTCTGCAAAGAGTTGCCGGTCTTATAGTCACCATTGTAGTTTCGACTTTCATATCTAATATCTGCGCACCGTCTTTTGCGTTTTTATTTATTATCTTCTGCTCGATCGTTTATCTATTATTGTCCTCAAAAGCGCCGGACAATAAGACAAAATCCTTTTTCGGCGGGATACGTTCCTGGCTGAAATATCTTATACTCCCTAAAAAAATATACGGAGATAATCATAAATATACCATATTATATAACGAAAGGAAAACAAAGAAGCATGAAAGCAAAAACAAGAAAAGAGAAAAGTAAGCGCTTAAAATACGGTGAACTGCTGTCAAATCTTATAAGCTTTGAAAAAAACACTTCTGACGGTATCGTTTCAATGAAAATCAACCAAAAGGAAATAACATTTACGCTTCTGAGGATTTCCGGCATAGACATATTTCATTTTCTCCAGGACGACGCGGAAAATGCTTATGACAGTTTTGCATCAGCTACTATGGCGCTGTCCTCCCCTCATAAATATGTATTCAGCGACTGCTCTCCCCTTTTAAAATCACAAAAGGATTTTCTTATATATAAGCTGAACAAAACCCCTAACGAATACTGCAGGCTTCTCATAAAACGTGAAATTGAAAGAATAGAGGCATTTCAAAAGAATCATCGCGATAAGCTTGCTTATCTAATAATTTTCGGAGAGCCGGCAAAACTTGAAAAAGAAAGAAAGCGCTATATAGACATGATGACGGACGCAGTAGTAAGGATCTGTGAACCCAGCGAAACCATTGAATTCCTCGAAAAATATATGTGCTTTGACGAGAAGAACCGTCCTATAGACGCAAGGCATATTTTCCCTGAAACGCTATATGATAAGCAAAGCTACATGAAAATCAACAATAAATACGTTACTTCCATAGTTATATCCGGCTATCCGGCTTACCTCAAAGATCTGCAGCTTGCAAATCTCGTATCGAGCTTTACCGACACTATCACTTTTGACGTAGGAACAAAAGATAAAAATATAATAGTTAAAGATATAAACCAATCGCTGGATGAGCTTGAATCCAGAAGTCATATTACTCAGTCCAGCGGCGATCTTATGGATGCCGGAACAGAATACCATAAGCTTGCAGCAATCAGAGATAAAATCGTCAATGGAAACGAGCAAATGAGGTTTGTAACCTTGAGGTTTCTGGTTTCATCCAATTCGCTTGACGATCTAAATGAAAAGCTTGAGGATATTCAAAAGGTATTTGATGAAATAGGACTGGAATATTTTATACCAAGCAACGAAATGCAGACGGAGTACACATATATGCTCAGTCCGGAAAGTAATATTTCCAAAAATCCATTTCCGTTATTTGATACGTTTTCAAGGCAATTTCCATTTTATTATCAGTCCATATTTGATCCTCAAGGAATGTTTTGGGGATACACGACAACAGGCGGACTTGCTTACATAGATACTTTCTTTAAAACGTATAACCGAGAATCTTACGATCTCCTTATAACCGGAAAAAAAGGCTCCGGCAAAACGATTACCCTTAAAAAAATGATTGAATTTGCTGTTGCTCTGGGTGACCGCGCGTTCGTTCTTGATGTCGAAAGCGAATACAATACCTGCGCTTCAGTTCTTGGAGGTCAGGTTATCAAAATGAATAAAAACTCTATAATCAATGTGCTTCAGCTTATGAAAAGCATAGATAAAACTGCGGAGGATGACGAGGATGCAGCAACAGCGACAAATTACGCCTCCGAGCTTTCAAGAATAACCGCTTTTTTCTATCAGTACGCTCCTTCCATGACGGAAAAGGAAGAAGATAAGCTGAAGGATCTATTATCAGAGCTTTATACGAACTTTGGGATCACCGAAGAAACTGATATTACTTCAATGGCTCCTGAGCAGTTTCCTATTATGTCTGATCTGTTAGCGCTTTTGCGTTCAAAGCTTTATGAGCGTCCTGGAATATACCGCAAAGAACTCAATACAAACCAGGTTATGTGTCTCGAAAGTCTTGAAACCATGATAAAAGCCCTTGCAGAAGGTATGTATTCAAGCCTTTTCAACGGATATACAAATGTAAATATAAGCGATAAAAATCTTATTGTATTTGACGTTAAAACGCTTTCCGAAATGGAAGAGCGCGTTTATAACGCACAGCTTTTCAACATACTGTCAATAATGTGGTCGGCAACCTGCATGAACGTTTCATACAACAACAGCATAACACATCCATTTGACCGCCGCCATGTGATTTCAGTAATTGACGAAGCCCACCGTTTTATAAACCACAAGAACATAAATGTTACCAGATATATTGAAAAGCTTACACGCCGCAGCAGAAAGTATTTTGCCGGGCTATGGTTTGCCTCCCAGTCAGCGATGGATTATTGTCCTCCGGGAGAAGACGAAGGTTCGGTAGTAGTAGGCACAATATTTGATCTGGTTCAATATAAGATCATTATGAAACAATCCATATCGGATAAGAACATATCAAAGCTTCATGAAATGTTCCCACAGTTTACTAATGCGGAACTTTTAAATGTTAAGAAATTTCAGAATGGCGAAATGCTGATGGCAATGGGCGAGGACCGAGAAAAAATACACTGTATCCGCAATGTCGAGCTTGCAGATCTCATGTATATGGGCAATTCCCTTGACCGTGAAAGAATTATACACAGCCTGTATGACAGCCTTTACAACGAATATTCGGAAGCAGAATATGCAGAGCTGATCCGCAACAATTTTGAACATTTCGTAAATGTGTTCTCCGATGAAGCGCTGCACTATCTAAAAATTGATAAAAATGCATCTGTGGAATACACGAATATTGTCCGCAGCGAAGTTATAAAGCTTGCCGAAGGACTTTCCAAAACAGCGTAAGGAGGCGATATAATGGAACTGTCTAATAAAAAGCATAACGTTTATTACGCAATATTCCTGATTGTAACTATATTCTTGTTCTTTCTTCTTATCACCTCCCGCTCATGGTACAAAAAAGGCTCGGCTTCATTTTCCGAGGACTATAATACTGTAAGAACAATAGGAGGATATTACGTTAAAATATCCAACGCAATATATCTTACAGACACACATCAGCTGCGCTTTACATACTCAGTCAAGGAGATCAGCAGCGGAAGCTCTCAAGGAGATGAACCTGAAGTCCGATCAGTATGGCTGGACACTGCGCAAAACGAGCTTTCATTCTCGGTCGGAAGCGAAAGAATTTCAAAAAATGTAACGTGCGATAATGCAGATGAAGCATTTAAAAAAGTCATAATTAAAATTGTTTTTCAGGAGCCTGACAAGATTATTGAGGACAAATACGATGAGTTTGGGGATGTCATCCCCGGATCTGTTGAGAAAGGTAAGGAAGATGTTGAGCGAATTACGATCGATAAAAAAGATATTCTCTTTATGACATCTTCTGAAGCTGCGACAATGACTACAACCAAGGCAGTTATGACCGAAGCTTCAAGTGACAGAGAAACTGTTACTTTGAGTACTGTGCTTACCGAATCTTCAACTGCTGCTACAACTCATGATACTTCCGATATTTCAAAATCATCACCGGAAACTGCAACATCTTCTGGAACAGACAAGAAAAAAACCACAAGCAAAAGTGTTTCATCACAAGCTTCTGCAGATTCTCAACCCGATGATCACTCGTCTCAAAACACAGTACAGCAAAACTATTATCCCAGCGAAACACAAAATCATACCTCTTCTACGACTCAGAACATCACAACTTCGGCTGCAAGTACTCAGACCGTTCGAGTCTCATCTGTTACTACAACCACTGAAAGACAGCCGGTTCAGGTCAACGGTATAAAACTTGAAACTGGTTTTGAAGCTAATAATGTAGTATTAAAAGTGAATAAATCAACTGTAATCTCTGCTGTTGTTTCTCCCTCAAATGCTGATAATAAAGCTGTTTCCTGGAGCAGCAATAAACCGGATATTGCGTCTGTTGACAGCACAGGAAAAATCATCGGACGTTCTTCTGGAAAAGCAATAATAACAGCCACAACAGCCGACGGAGGACTTACCGCTTCCTGTATGGTTACAGTATCAGAGTGAAAGGAAAAGAATTATGCATGAAAATGAATTGATATTTAAGTATCCACGACCCGATCAGCGCAGTCTGATGATTGAAAACTACCAAAACGGAGTTACAGCAGCTCACATAAAACAAAGAAAACTTCTTATCTGCTGTGTGTTTTTAATCATGTTGACTATTATATTTTCAAGGTTTTCAAGTGTTTTAAGCGTTATATCTGCCTTTGCATTAATTGCTAGTATATTTCTGCTTAAACGAAATTCCGAGCAGCATCAATTTCTTGAAATCTCTGCCGGAGATGATAAAGTTGAGTTTTGCTATCATCAGAACGGCAAATCAACGCTGTATACGCTTCCATATGACAGTATACTGACCTCAACAATTGACGAAGAAAAGTATGAGAATGTTATAATAGTCGTCGATAAATCTAAAGACTTAAACTGTACGGTTACAGGCAAAAGTGGCGAAAAAATTGAAAAGCCCTGCCCTGAATACATAAGTCTTCATGTAAGGCCTTTCAGCTCTGAGCAGGGATTTTTCCTGTATTATGCTCCGAAACTATTTGGACTTAACACAGACAGGCTTAAAATTTTAAATACTTTCGGCAGGGAAAGTGAGTATTTTGATAGCTTTTAATATCGTTGACAACGTTTTTTTTCTATGGTATTATATAAAATAAACAATCAATTGGAGGTGTTTATTTGACATACGCCGACGTCCTTGCCTTCTGGCAGCATAACAAAATATCCTCTGTTTCAGATATGGATATGAAACTTGACAGTTTCCGAATTCTGTTTGCATACAACTCAAACAGAATAGAAAACGACAATATAACCTATCATGATACACGCGAAATTTTTGAAAACGGAAAGGTTATAAACTATACCGGCGACACCAGAACGCTGTTTGAAATTGAAAATCAAAAGAAATGCTATGATTTTCTTTCAGAAAAAATAGTTAAAAAGGAACCGTTGTCTATCAGTCTCATAAAGCAGATACACTACACGCTTACTTACGGGACCTTTGATGAACGACGTTTCGGAATCAATCAGGAAAGACCGGGAGAATTCAAAAAACATGATTATGTAACCGGGATCAATGAAGTCGGATCTCCTCCGGAATACGTTGAGGAGGATCTTGAAGCTTTAATAAAAGAAGTGAACGGAGTTGCTGCTGAGGCTAACTTCAATGCTCTCACCGTATCCGCTTATCTTCACGCAGGCTTTGAATACATTCATCCATTTGCAGACGGCAACGGCCGTGTAGGCAGAACTCTTATGAATTATTATCTGATGATAAACGATTATCCTCCTCTTATCGTATATGACGAGGATAAAAAGGACTACTACCATGCGCTTGAATGCTACGATACGACCGAAGATCTGAAGCCCCTTATAAGCTTTATGGAAAAAGAAACAATCAAAACATGGAAAAAACCAACTGGCCGATTTAACTCTGCAGCAATAAATAAGCCTCTCGGCAGAGGCAGATAAGCAATAAAAACGAATTGAAAATCATTCACTGCGAACTGATTTTTCTTTTCGTTTTTTTATTTTCACAAGATAAAAATTTAATGCAAAGGAGAAAAACTTATGCCTTTTAACAGCAAAGATAATAGAATTACCGTTCGAGGAATTGTTTATTCCAACATTGAAGCAGTCGAAAATAATAACTATGCAATAACTTTTAAGGTTAAAATTATGCGACCGTCTGAGGTTGGAAAGGAACAGCGTTTTGACATTTTTGACGTATATGTTTGCGACAGACAGAACGTAAACAACGTTCTGAATAACCTTACAAGAGGCTTGGGAGTATCCGTAAAAGGAGAACTCAGAACCTGGTTTGACGGTACATATAAAATATGCGCAAACAAAATTGAACCGATTTGGTGAAAAAAATAAGATGGCAGAAATAAAAATAAGAGTAGATCAGAAAGTTTTAGACGAACTTGACGCACTGGTTGAAAAAGAAGATTACCCGTCTCGGAACGCGCTTTTAAATGAAATAATTACGCAATATCTGACTTGTAAAGGCGATTTTTTTGTAAAATCACTGCCGTCGGTAATAGCTTCTCTTTGTCGGCAGGAACTTAAAACCCAATCTGAAAACGCAGAAAAACTGCTTGAAAATGTCACTCCGTTATTCATTAAAATACTGAATGATCTCGATGATATCAGAAGTATTTTTTATGCCGAACTTCCAGAAAAGTAAAAATCAAGGCTGTATTTTTGTACGGCAATTGTATGGCAAACAGCCTATTTTATACGGCAAACGTATGGCAAACCGCTTTTTTGTATGGCAAACGTATGGCAAAACGAGCGTTTTTTACAATTTTTAGGCCAAATTTGTATGGCAAAATGCCATAAAAAACGGCGAATTGGGGACATTTTCGGAAAGATAAAGCTCGGTTTTACCGAGCTTCTAAAAAGAACTGGGACATTCTCTTTATGCTCTTTCAGTGGACGAAGCCTTTGATGAGACTTTCACCCACAAAATTGACAATTTGTGGTATATAATTGGAAATTAGAATTTACACGGAAAGGACTGATTACATGAGCAAAAAGGTCTATGTTAAAAGAACGGTAAGGATCAGTGCAGAAGCGAGCCAGCTTCTTGACGAACTTGCAGAACAGACTCACATGACAATATCTGCAGCCGCCGAGCTTGCAATCAAGTATTACTGCGGACTCGACGACCGAGACAGCGACGAAGTAAAAAGGGTCAGAAAGCTGCTGTCAAAAATCACAGAACAAAATTATCATCTGATGAACATGGTCAATTCTCTGGTCACGCATTTAGATTTCGATGATTTCAAATGCGCAGACAAGGATCCGTACAAATGGCTTACACAGAGCCGCCGCCAGTACTCAGACAGTGCGCTTAAAGCACAGACCAAAAAGCTGCTTGACAAATTCACTCATCACTGATATGTCACGCGTGACATAAGGAGGCAAGAACAGAATGTCAGTAACAAAATTCACAAAGCTCAAGCCCGGCAACCCAAGACCGGGTATTATTTTTTCTCTTGGATTTGAATACGACTGGCAGATCGGAGGATACGATTTTCTTGAATACATGGAACGCCCGGAAGCTTTTAATCCGATGTATCACCTTGAAGACGAATTCAATCCGCAGAACAGATACAAAGGCGGAGACTTTCTCACATATATGTCTAACGAAGAAAAATCCGACGGCTTGTTTGATAACGAAAAAGATCTTCTGACACAGGCGGACAAAGAAAAATACAGAAGCCTTGAACGTATCAGCAGAGAAGAAGGCTGTCCAAAATACTTTGGCGTGGTATCCTTCGACAATCAGTTTCTTATGGAACACGGAATTCTCACAAAGCTGGACAACGGGCATTACAATCTCGACAGTCAAAAACTCAAGGAGCTTGGCAGACTTGGCATCAACAAAATGATTTCCGAGAACAGTAAGTTTGATCCGGACAACGTTTACTGGAACGCTGCTATTCACACGAACACCGACAATGTACATATTCACTATTCGATCTGTGAGTATCATCGCAAGGAAGACAGAAGAATAACAGAAAAGAATAACAAACAGGATTGTATTGATCTGAAAGCTTTCAACGCTTTAAAATCTGTGATTGCAAACAGGATAATAGGAAACGATCATGTCAAGCAGCTGACTGCGCTGCGCGATGACATCCGAAAGGGAGTTAAAACCTATGGCCCGAAAGAACAGCTTTTGGATCTTATGACACAGCTTCCGGAAAATGTACTTAAAAGCAGCAAACAAAAATGCGGCTATAACAGTGGATATGTCAAGCGTTACAGACCGCTTATTGATAAAATAACCGACACTGCCATCCGTACAAATCCTGAGTTATACAAAATGGGTAAACTGTTTGCTGAGATGACTGAAAAGAGCCAGCTGCTTTATAAGAAAACCTACGGCGTCGGAAACCAGGCGCTATATAAGAACTTCCGTAAGAACAAAATGAACGAGCTGAAAGAGAGGTGCGGCAATGAAGTGCTTAATGCAGTAAGGGAAATATACCGAGAACAGCTTATGCAGCCATTCAATTTATCTTCTATGCGGCGAGCCCATCCTTCCGAAGAGGGGCCGGCATACGGGATGTTTCCGGAACAGGCGGAGTTTGACACTTCAGATGACTTACGGTTCAGCTCGATGCCGGAAATTCATCCTGCCGAAGATGGTCAAGATCCTGAAACACTTGCAGAACAGACGGTCCATCCTTCCGAAGAGGAGCCGACATACGGAGTGTTTGCAGAACAGTCAGAGTTTGACGCTTCAGATGAACCTCGGTTCCATTACACAGAACAGCCGCCGGACGAATATTATGATTTGATATTCAGCTCGGCACCGGAAAATCATCCTCCCGAAAAGGTCCAAGATCTTGAAACGCTTGCAGAACAATCAGAAGATAAGTCTCGCCAGGCGCATCCTTCCGACAAAGAAACGATATTCATAAAATGGACTGACGAATACAAAGAAGCATTGAAATATTTATACGGAGACGATTCTGATCCTGACAACATAATAAAGCGTGATCCGGCCGCTGCTTTAAAAATCCTTCTTTCGGAATGCGATAAAGGAAATATGCTTGCAGCTCACGACGTAGGCAGAATATATGCCTCAGGGCTCGTAGAACACCCTGACGGGAAATTTCTTGGAGAACAGTATTATATAAAAGCATTAAATGGCTTTAAAGAAATATTAGCTCAAAACACGCAGCTGCTTGAAAACTTCTCAAACGCTTTAAATGAAAAGGAGCTAAAGAATAAACAATGGGAATGTATCTATCTGCACTATCGAATAGGCAAGATGTATGATCGAGGTCTTGGAACAGATAAGGATTACAGCGCAGCTAAAAAACACTATGAACAAGCTAAAGATAACAAATATGCTGAATTTTCTCTTGGCAATATGTACAAATACGGAAACGGAGTCGATATAAATTATAGAAAGGCAGCAGAGTATTTTAAATTATCTGCATATAAAAATATGCCGTTTGCAAGCTACAATTTAGGATTTGCATATGAGAACGGTCAAGGTGTTGAAAAGAATAAGGACATGGCGAGTAAGCGCTATTCAGAGGCGCTTCAAGGCTTTGAAGCTTTATATCGAAATAATAAAGACGACAACATATGTTATCGAATAGGATCAATGTACCTTGCCGGAAAAGGAACAGAGATTGATCTCGACAAAGCTGAAAAGTATTTGATAAAAGCAGCAGATGCAAAAAATCTTAACGCTCAGTATTCCCTCGGCAAGCTCTATCAGACTAATGAAAAGAAAGACATGGACAAAGCAGAACATTTTCTAAGCCTTGCGGCCGATCAGGATGACGATCAAGGGCTCGGACATTACGGACTCGGCAAGCTCTATCTTACAGAAGAAAAACTCGATCCTGACAAGGCTGAAGAACACTTTCTGTTATCGGCCGAAAAAAACAATACGTACGCTCAGTATTCCCTCGGCAAGCTCTACCTGACAGCTGAAAAATACAGCTGGATAAAGGCTGAAGAGATGCTTCTTGCGGCCGCAAAACAGAACAATCAGTATGCACAAGTTAAGCTTGGAGTCGAATACTGTAAACGGCACGATTTTGAAAGAGGACGGGAATGGCTTAAAAAGGCAGCCGAACAAGGGAATGAATTTGCCGCCGAATATCTTGCAAAGCCGCTGCGTCTTCCTATCGGATATCTGGAAAGCAAAAAACAGTTTGCTGTATACATTAACCCGGCATTTCTGCGTATGCTTAATGAAATGCAGCGGCATACGCAGCAGTTGATAAACGAGTATGAATATGATGAGTATCTGCAGATGCTGCAGAACAGAAGCTATTGATCTGTCTTACGTGACAGATCATTTTTTTATCTACTAACATGGAGGTAGTTTTATGAGTCAAGCAATCGATTCAAAGTACCGTCTTTTTATTGACATGGACGGAACACTTGCAAGATTCCACGATGAAGTTCAGTATCTTGAGCGCATGTGGGAAAAAGATTTTTTTCGCAATCTCAAGCCATTTGAAAATATGCTGGAGGCAGTAAAGCTGCTCGCAGAACAGAACAATGAAATTGAAGTATATACTTTGTCTGCCGCAATCGACGGTGAACCGCCCTACTGCTGCAAACAGAAAAATCAGTGGCTTGACGAGCATCTTTCCGAAATAGACAGCTTGCACCGTATCTTTACCAGAGTCGGAGTTCCCAAATCAGACTATATTCCCGGGGGCATTGACAAAAATGACTTTCTTTTGGACGACTATAACAAAAATCTGGAGGAATGGCTTGATTTCGGAGGCAGCTCAATAAAATGCGTCAATAACATAAACCACAAAGGTCTTATCGGCAAGCTCTGGGACGGCGAGCTTGTAAGAACAGCCGACTCCCCGAACATTATCAAGCAGCAGCTTTCCTCGATCATATCAGGCCGCAGCGCTAAAGTTGCTTCAAGAACACACGGAGGCAGAAACTGATGGCAAAAACAAAAAAGAAAAATAAACGCGGACCGCTGAGAAGAGTAACTGAGCTGATACTCTCTTTTCTTATCAGTTCGGCAGCAATCTGCTTTATTCTCAATATGTTTATACAAATGCTCTCTATAAGCGCAGTCAGCAGAAGAAATACAACCTATTCCTTTTCAGATATCATGTCTCCTAAACTTAAATACTTCTATACTCCCCCAAGCGGAATGCCGTTGTTTGCTCCATATCTCATAGGTTACATTGCAGCAATAGTGTTTTGTATTCGGATGGAACAGAGATATCAGGTAAAGCACAGCCAGGACGAACTGCACGGCACGTCTCGCTGGTCGGAAATAAAAGAAATCAAGGAAGAACTGTATGAGATACCCGAAAAGGATTTTGAAAATGCAGAAAAATCAGGTATACCGTTAGCGTTTATCAACGGAAAATATTACGTTGACGTTACCACTACGCACTCTCTTATCATCGGAACTACCAGATCAGGTAAAACACAGACGTTTGTGCTTCCGTTCATAAATCTGCTTGCTTCCTGTCAGGTTATCACATCAAAGCAATCCATGGTCATTAACGATCCAAAGGGGGAGATTTTGGAGAACACTTACGACATCCTGAAGCGAAACGGCTACAAGATAGTTGTCTTAAACCTTCGCGATACAGACAGAACAAGCTGCTGGAATCCCCTTGCTTTTATTATCGAAGAATATGTATACGCTAAAGAACATCACACGGATATGTCAAAGGTCAATGACTATATAGACACCATGGCGAACACTCTGACATACAACCCGGAAACAGATCCTATCTGGCCTTCATCTGCAAAATCGCTTTTAAAAGCGATTATTTTGTATCTTCTTGATACAGGCTATGAAAACAACTGTCTTGATAAGGTCAATATGTACAGCGTGTATCAGCTGTTTGTTGAGTACGGCAGCGATGATGAGGTCAAAATAATAAACGGCGCTCAGGTAACGGTAAACAAACTGGATCAACTTTTCAAGAGTCTTCCGGTCGGCTCATCGGCTAAAGCCGCATATGCAACTTCTAAATTCGCTTCCGGCGATATGCGCAGCAGTATTTTTGCCACTCTTGCAGATAATATTTCTATCTTCGGATCAGATGAGGGCATCGCTTCGCTTACAGCCAGAAACGACATCAGATTCGACGATCTGGTTGACAATGAACAGCCCACGGCAATATTCATGGTCGTACCGGATGACCGTCCGACAAGGCACGTTATTGCGTCGCTCTTCATAAATCAGTGCTATACGGCTATGGTAGAGTATCTTAACCGAAACAGAATGCAATCACTGCCCCGCCGGGTGAATTTCATCTTAGACGAGTTCTGCAATATGGTTCGTATTCCCGGAATGGACAACAAGATCACTGTTTCCGCCGGACGAAACATACTTTTTCATCTGTTTTTACAGGACTTATCGCAATTGGACATTAAGTACAAAGACGAGGCAAAGGTTATACGAACAAGCTGCGGTAATCTGATATACATCTACAGCATGGATCCTGACACTAACGAATTCATATCACGGACGCTCGGCAATGAAACAAAAGAGTACATAGCTTACAGCGGATCTCTTAAAGAATACATTTCTCAGCAAAGCTATCAGGCTATGGGGCGCGCTCTTATGACAGCCGATGAGCTGTCTGTAATGGACTACGGAGAAACAGTAATTAAGCGTCAGCGTATGTATCCAATCAAATCGACCTTTGAATTCTTCTATAAATCAGGACACAAAATCACAAAGATTGACGATATTGTAATTTCGGAACAGCGAGTTGCTTTGTCAAAGTCCTTATTTGATTTTGAACTTATAAACGCACGACTCAACGAAGCCGGTCACAGTTCTTCTCAAAAAACGATTTCTTCCATGTATTCGATACCGGATCGGCCGTTAAGCTCTCCCGGTGCAAGGCAGCAAACGTCACATTCAAAGCAAAACCCCATGAAATTAGCAATAGAAGAAGCGGACAGGCTGACAAACGGCGAATTCTCATTACTTATTTCTCAAAATGAATATTCTCAGTGTGAAACTATCCTGAAACGCTTCAAAGCAAAGCGCTCACTTGACGAAAATACAATTTTCGCTCTTCATAATTATCTTAATTCATTTGTTAATCATTAAAATTACAAAAGGAACATCTATATGAAATATTCAAATTATTTCTGCATTCCGAATTCTTTGATTCTTGACAAAAAACTGTCTGCAAGCGAATTTGCAGTAGCTGCTTATCTTTACAGCCTCTACAGCGCATACGGTCATGATAATCTTCTTGGAAACTGTGTTAAAGTAAAGCAGTCAACTATAGCAAATGTGTGCAGAATTTCAATCGATACAGTATCGAGAGTATGTAATAAGCTGATGAAATACGGTATCATCCTCGGAAGGCAAAGAACAATCAGAGAAGACAGAACATTGGGCACATACACTTATACATTATTACGCTTCAGCTCCGAAGAACAGAGCTATACCCTTATAAGCAAAAAGGCTGCAGGTATGCTGCAGCCTAAGGAGCTCAGGGTATATTCGGTTTTCTGTCTTTGCCGTGAAAACTACAAGAACAGCTTTTTTCACAGCTACAAGGATCTGACCGCTCTTATCCGCATTAAAAAAGAAGATCTGATCTCCGTTATAAACAGACTCATACATCTTGGCTTAATAAGAAAGCAAAAAAGGAAGACATACTGCGGTGACTATACAGAAAACAAATACTTTATTGTAGTTCACTCCAGAGGCAGGATCGGCCGCAAAAAAAGAACAGCGGCTACATCTCACCTCAGCCGCTGCTCACGTTCAAAAGCTCTGATAAATTCAATCTCCTCAAAGCTATCAAACCCCTTCATAGGTTCTATGATAGCACATGAGACTGAATTTGTCAAGAGATTTTTGGAAAAAAAGCAGAAATTTTTTAATGCAAGGGGTAGTCCCTTAAATGCGGTATCATAGTAAAAACCCACTGAATTTCATCTATCCGAAGACAAGTTATATTACTTTACATAGAAAGGTTGATCACTATGGATAAAAGCTATATTTTATGTCAGTATCTTGGTAAGCTTAGGTTTGCTATGCAAAAAGCCGGATATGAAGTCGCTGAGACCCGCAATTTTCTTCTGATGACGCTGTTTTCCGTGTTTTGCGAGAACACCGGACTATTTCTCGGAAAGCCTTTTTCTTCGCTGATCTTAAATTGCAGCGCTTACGAGCTTGGCGGCGAAATAAGCAAGTTTTTTAATAAGCTTCCACCGGAATTGATTTTTCCGTTCGATCCGGAGAAAATGTGCTATGACATCCAGACTAAGCTGATTTCATTTCTGAGTCAGGATTGGTCGGATGTTTCCCCGGCCGAGCTGGGTAAAATCTTTCTTTCGGACGGAAAAGAGAGAAAAGGAACTTTCTATACCTCCGACTCTGACATAGACCGGATCCTGGACAATCTGTTACCGGAAAATCCTGATGAATATTTACTGAAGCAAGCGGTCTTTCTCGACCCTGCTTCCGGATGCGGAAACTTTCTTGTAAGAACAGCTCGACGTCTTTCCGATGCTGAGTTAAGATGCGGGATACTTCACGGATGCAGCTGGATAGACGAGAACAGATTCTGCGGAATCGAGATCGATGAAGAGGCAGTTCAGGTATCCAAAGCGGCGCTTTTTATACAGCTGAGACTGTGCAGGATAAACTTTGCACGGCATATCGGCAGACTTGAAGCCTTAAATATCGAGCTTCCTAAAAAAATTTTATGCGCTGATTCGCTTAAAACCGACTGGACTGTTCTCAGACCCGACTTTATTATCGGCAATCCTCCGTTCATAAGCGCTGCAACCGCAGATCAACGCCGGAGCATAGTTCAAATTACAGAAACGGCCGACAGAATAGACTATGCCGGCGCATGGATAATCAAAGCAGCACGATGCATATCTTCTATGCCAAGAACAAAATGCGGCTTTATTACTACCAGTTCAGTCTGTCAAGGAATTCAGGTAAAACCCGTATGGGAGAGGATATTCAAAAACATACAGATCGACTTTGCCTACCGTCCCTTTAAATTAGAAACTGATTCGGTACAGGTATGGTGCGTGATATTCGGATTTTCGTCAAGAAAACCCCAAAAAACTTCAAAGCTTCTGTATCCGACCCTTTACTCTTCTCCGGTTAGCTGCAATAATATCAACGCATATCTCAGCCCTGACGATGATATGTTTCTATCGCCGTCGTTTTCACAGTTCTCAGGTTATCCTGCAATGAAGCAAGGCCGGTTTGAGCCGGAAAACATTTTCAACATTAGTTCGCTGCACAACAAACGCGCTCAATGTGATATCCCCGCCTACAGTCTCTACATAACGGCCGATTCTTTGCTGAAGAGCGAGCAGCTTTTTGTAATTGAGGAAAAAGAACAGCCGGCGGGTAACTTTTTAGTTATTCCAAGGCATTCATCCGAAACAAGAAGATACATTCCTATCGGATATTTTAAGAACAAAGCTATACGATTCAGCTCCGGCGTCGATTATATTGCCGACGCCGATCTTTTCCTTTTCGGACTGCTCTGCTCTTCTATGCACATGGCTTTTGCAAAGTACTTCTGCGGAAGGCTTGAAATGCGCTATCGTTACTCTGCGTCGCTGATTTACAATAATTTTTTTATACCTCGCCCATCTCAGCAACAGCATTATGAAATCGTAAATGCCGCAGAAAACATTCTTCATATCAGAGAAAAATACTGTTCATCCATGACTTTTGGTGAAATGTACAAGGATATGCCGGCCGACCTGGCTAGAGCACACAGGGTTCTTGATTGTCTTGCAGATAAGCTGTACAACAACGGAAAAATTTTTTTGTCGGATCCACAGCGTGTTCGGTTTCTCTATAACAGAATAATTTAAACGCAGCGTGTCACGCGTGACAGACTATTTTACGGAGATTTGCTTATGAACAATAACAAAAAAACCGCCTTAATGGCGGATGAACAGGATATACTTGATTATGCAGATATAATAAAAAGCAACGCTGCCGCAGATTTATTATATGTTCAAAACCTGAAACAGTTTATACTTGATGCCAATAGACCTAAGAATATGCCAGTTATGGTTGGTGAGACACCGAATTCACTTGCTGTTGCCGGGGCAGATCGTAAGCTAAAGCTTATAATTTATCCCAGAACGATTAAAAAATGCATGGGAAAGCCGGAAGATATCTATCACGGTCACGACCTGAGTTTTAAAATACTTAAAAAGCTTCCATCTGAGCTGCGTAATCCTGTAATGATTTTTAAAGGAAGCATACCTGATTCTTTGGTTGCAATCACAAGTTTAAAAGATAAAAACAATAAAGAAATTATCGTCGCTATCAGCATTAACAAAAAGGAAAAAAGGCAGCTTGTAAACCGAGTATCCAGTATTTACGGCAAGGATGATATACATAATTACATAAATAAACAGATAAATCAAGGGAATTTAATTGCTGTTAACACACAAAAAGCTAATGAAATGCTTCAGTCTTTAGAGCTCCAATTGCCCTCAGAGGAAACATTCATTAGCTTCAATAATAGTATATCATATTCTATGCAAAGTGTCAAGGGGTTTGAAGAATTTTATAGAGAAAAAGCTCTTGAGGAACGATGGAGAGACAGAATAGATGAAGTTAATTCATTAAAAGACCGGTTCTGCCGCATCAGCGTTAAAGCTGTTAAAGAACAACCAGGTTACATCTGTTACATATCCGATCTAAGAAATCTTCCTCCCGATGAAAATCGTATTGTAACTTCTCTGCTCTCTAAGCAAGAAGACAGCTTGTGCTGTGGACTGATCAAATACGGTCGATTGGTTGAAAAACTTGAAACACAGCATTCACAACGTATAACCCCGGAACTGGTCAATGCGTACACCGATTTTATGGCTCTGGAGAATAAAATTTCGTTGATAAGACAGGAAAAAAATATGCTTTCTTACAGCAAGGAGAGACTTCATAGAAAACATATCAAAAATATCAAATAGTGTGTCACGCGTGACACACTATTTTTGCTTTTGTAGAGATTTACAGAATCTATCATTATAAGTCATTATACTATATACCCTATAAAATGTCAATAAAACAACGATATTTTGCATAAAAAGCTTTTGAAATAAAATTCTGTAAACCTCTACATTTACAAAAATCATAATAAAATTATCCCTTTTTAACGCAAGTAAAAAAGGGATAACACCGGAATTGCAAAGGAACAAAAGCTGAGCATATCGTCTTTTTCAATCTGGTGTAAATAACAAAATTGCAAACCATTAGTGTTTAGGAGGATATTTTAGGCATGGCGAACTTTAATACTGAGCGCGAAGGACAGATTGAATTTTATCAAACGTTTCTTCCGCTGGTTGCCCCCACATTGGGTCTGGATGAAATACTTGCTGATGATAATGACGGCGTTCTGAACGGCAACTTGCTGGAATTCAAGCTGCGAGTAAATGACCTGAATGCTGTTCTGTTTCAGTGCGTGAAGTATCTCTCTGCACTTCGCATAAAGGGCAAACCTGTTCCTGCAAACATCATTATCGTGGACTTGAACGCCGAGCAAGCATATCTGTATAAGTCAGACGAATATTTGGCTGATATTGAGAAAGTGTACGAAGGCGGAGCTTCAAAAACAAATTCTGGATTTATCGGTCTGCCTTACCACGAAAAGTACAACTATGGTTCTGATCAAATGGCGGCTTCAACCCTTATAAAGCGTTTAAAAGAAACAAAATCCACTCGCATTCATATCGACGAGAATTGCATCGTTGGCTGGGCAACGGCGTTTTATCATGCCATGCCGACAGCACGTAAGGAAGACTTCATTGGCGACGATACCGGCAAGCACAAGACGATCGGTGAGATTCGCAAACCCTCATTGTTCTCTGAGTACATTTATCCATATACAGGTGCAACAAACGTCAAGTTTCAGTACCTGATGGACAAACTGAACGACACTCTACAAAAAAAGAACCTCGGTGCATTCTATACGCCAGAAGCATATGCAAAAAAATCGCACGAACTGCTTCGTATGGCAATTGCACGTGTTCCGGCCGGAAATGACTATGTGATTATTGACCGCTGTGCGGGTACGGGAAATCTGGAGAAAGGATTGACCGACGATGAACTTTCTCACTGCATTCTCTCCACCGTTGAATACTACGAGTACAAGGTAATGCAGGAGATTCTTGGTTCTAAAGTGCGTCATATTATTCCTCCCGTAGAAGCAGCCGATACATTCAACGCAGGTCTGGTTCGCGGTGCAGATGCATTAAGCAAAGAATACATTGACAATCCGGTTATCAGACAGTATATTGACAATCCGGACTGCACTATTATTCTATTTGAGAATCCGCCTTATGCTGAGACTGTTTCGGCCGATAATCAGAAAGCAAAATACAGGGCAAAAGGACCGTCTAATTCCTTCGTTGGCAAGGCAATGAAAGAGGCAACGTCCGGGGTTGTCGTTCGCGACTTAGGAAATATTTTTATATGGTCTGCCTTTAAGTATTACTTACGTCAGCCAACTGACAGCTATGTAGTTTACAGCCCGGCAAAGTATTGGAAAATTCAGCATCTTGTACATAAAAGATTTATCGATGGGTTTGCTTTTAACCGAAGGCATTTTCATACAAATATAGATGCATGCATTATGTGTGTTCTTTGGGCTAATGAAGATGAATCCTCCTTTGCTGATTTTGAACTGAAAGGATATGACCTCGTTAACAAGAAATTGTCTGAATGTGTAACTTTGCCTATCCATAGGATATACAAGCAGTATTCATCTGCATATTTCGATAAAAGACAGTTCGACAGCGACGTACCCGGTATCGTTGCTAATCTTGATGGAACTGAGAGGATTACTGGAACTGTACAGCTTACAAAACCTATATACAATAAGAATATTCTTGCTTATCTATCCGTCAGAGGCGCGAATTTCGACACTCCTGATTTAAACGTCAGTCTTGTCACAGTAGGACGTTATGATGGCGGCGGTTTTTATATCCGCTCCGACAACTACCTTGAAAAACTGCCCATGTTTTGTGCCTCACGCTATATTACATACAATCGTGAGTGGACAGAGCGTGCCCGAATTATGAAGTCTGCTGACGGGGCCGATCTGTTCAGCGCCGATGTTGCATCCGGAAAGCTCGACCAGTGGCTGCTCAAATGTCTGCTGTTCACATGTGTGGAGATGCAAAACCATATGCGAACATTTACAGGCAGTGACGGGCGCTTTTATCGAAATGAGCTTTGCATGGATACGACTCACGGTGAGACCGTAGCATCTAAAGACTTAAAGATGTTAGTTTGCGATGCTGCCGAACAACGTATCATTGACCAGTGGAATACGCTGCTAAAAGCCGCTAAGCAAACAGATGAATACAACCCGGATCTGACATATGGCGTGTATCAGATTTTTGCTGAGATCGATACCTCATATAAGGACGGGGAAGGTAAGACAATCTGGAATAATATCGAAGTGCATTCGGCGCTCCAGACTCTAAAGACTTTGGTCAAGGAATACTACAACAGCGAAATCGTGCCTACTTTGTTTAAATATGAGTTCTTGAAATAATAAAATACCTCGCTTTGCAAATATATATTTCTTAACTTCTTGTTATTCGGCAGGATAACTCTTTATTTTAAGCTCAACCTGTACTTTCTTGACAGCCAGTAGAACTGCTTAACAGTTATACCGCATTGCTTTGCCGCCGCATCTGCTGTAATTCTTTTATCCGACCATTCTTTAAAGGATTCAAAAAAATTATTCGGATATTCCATTGGTTTTCTGCCAAACTTAACACCTTTGGCTTTAGCGGCGGCAATCCCCTCCGCCTGACGCTGCTTGATATTTTCTCTTTCGATCTGCGCTACATAGCTGAGCAGCTGCAACACTATATCGGAAATGAGCGTTCCGGTAAGATCATTATCGTTTCTGGTATCCAGTAAAGGCATGTCAAGCACAACGATATCGGCTTTCTTCTCTTTGGAAATATATCTCCATTCCGAAAGTATCTCGTCATAATTTCTCCCTAATCTGTCTATGCTTTTTACTACCAACAGATCATTCTCACGCAGCTTTCTTCTGAGCGATTTATACCGTGGACGGTTAAAATCCTTCCCGGATATTTTGTCAATGAAAATATATTTATCTGCTATGCCAAATCTGTGCATTTCAATTATTTGCCGATCAATATTTTGTTCAACTGTTGATACTCGCACATATCCATATGTATTCATAAAAATCACCTCAAAAAGAGTCTAACTTTTTAAGGTGATTTTTTTATGAACAAATACTATTAAAAACAAAAATGCTAAATATATTTTATTTGAAAGTGAGTGTGTCACGCGTGACACACTATTTACAATTGGTAAATTCTCGTAAAATTTTAAGATTTCGTTCTGATGTGTTGACAAAACACATATAATATGATATAATAAATATGTAACAAGAAGAAAATTACAAATAATACCTTTTAAATTGACGTAAGTAACCGAGCTTTAACAAAACGCTGTGAACGGTTACTTTTTTATGTTCTCGGCTTAATTGTATTGAGTGTGTCACACGTGACACACTCGCTATAATCATAAAAAGTGGCTACATATATCCACTTAGTCTGTCACGCGTGACAGACTACACGATTCTTACATAAAACAAAGACAACTGAAAAATCATACAAATGGCTGTCCAATGTTAGTTTATATAATCGTCATTGGTGGATCAGACGATTACTTTTTGATGCTCTTAATAGCTTCTGTTAAAGCTACAAAGAGCACGATGGCCAAGGCTATGTAAATCATATCCATGCTATCACCTCCTCGCTTTGTCTATTTCTCTTAGCCGAAGCCGAGATACTCAAAACAAAATACGTATGAGGACAGCCATTTGTATGGTTTTTCACTTAAACCTTTCAGCTTTTGGAGTGTGTCACGCGTGACACACTCTCTATAATCATAAAAAAGTGGCTACATATATCCACTCAGTCTGTCACGCGTGACAGACTGCCTATATCTAATCATGTAAAGCATAAAGATAACTGAAAAATCATACGGATGGCTGTCTGATATTAACTTTTGCAACCGTTTACCCCCGGTTACTTCTTTATGCTCTTTATAGCTTCCGTTAAAGCTACTAAGAGCAAGATAGCTAATGCTATGTAAATAACATCCAAGCTATCACCTCCTCGCTTTGTCTATTTCTCTTAGCCGAAGCCGAGATACTTAAAACAATTTTTGGATGAAGACAGCCATCCGTATGATTTTTCACTTCAATCTTTCATTTTTTAGAGTGTGTCACGCGTGACACACTATTTACAATTGGTAAATTCTCGTAAAATTTTAAGATTTCGTTCTGATGTGTTGACAAAACACATATAATATGATATAATAAATATGTAACAAGAAGAAAATTACAAATAATACCTTTTAAATTGACGTAAGTAACCGAGCTTTAACAAAACGCTGTGAACGGTTACTTTTTTATGTTCTCGGCTTGATTGTATTCAGTGTGTCACGCGTGACACACTCACAGCAATCACAAAAGTGGATATATATATCCGCACTGTCTGTCTTGCGTGAAAGACTATCTAATCTTCAGAACTTGATAACTTGCAAAGTGCAGAGACAAACTTACTATGATCATAAAAATGCGGACATATATAGCCATTTAGTCTGTCACGCGTGACAGACTATTCTTGGTTCTGATTTTTGCACAAAGTAAATCAAACTGAAAAATCATACGGATGGCTGTCCGATATTAACTTTTGTAACCGTTTAGGCCGGTTACTTCTTTATGCTCTTTATAGCTTCCGTTAAAGCTACTAAGAGCAAGATAGCTAATGCTATGTAAATAACATCCAAGCTATCACCTCCTCGCTTTGTCTATTTCTCTTAGCCGAAGCCGAGATACTTAAAACAATTTTTGGATGAAGACAGCCATCCGTATGATTTTTCACTTCAATCTTTCATTTTTTAGAGTGTGTCACGCGTGACACACTTTTTTTGTTCAAACAGAACAAAAAAGTATGATTTTTTCGTCAGAACCACAAAATTGAAAAAAACTTCTATCCGAAGTATTGACATTTCCTAAAATATAGTGTATAATGCTGATATAGGGTAAAAAATAAAACACCCTCACAGGCTAAACTTTCTTGCCGGAAAGTTTAGCCCAAGCCGCACAGATGTCCGAAACACAACTGTGAAACCTTTAGAGGATGCTTAATCTCGTGCTTTATTTTAACACGATTAAGATACATTTGTCAAGGGCTTTTCAGATTGTTTTGAACTGACATCTGAGAAGCTCTTATCTTTTTGCTAGTTAAATCTGTTTTCACAGATTTGATATAGTCAGACGATTCAGAACACAGCCTAACCGCTGTAAGTATGCGGCCAATTGTCTGAATACAACTGAATATCGAAATAATTTTGATGTATGTAATACTGACGACCTCAATAATAACTGCGCCGAGACCTGCACGCCATGACCTCGATCAGAGCGAGCGACAAATGCAGCAGCGAGTATATATGCCTGTAGGTTGAGCTACCTTTGAGGAACCGGGCGTGGAACCCTGGTAATCAGTTGGAAGCTGTCTGCTTCCGAAAGGCTTAAACTATGACCCGTACTTGCAGGCACGACATTTGAGGATGACAGCAACGTTTAGGCAAAGGGAAAAACATCAAAAACAAAAAATGTATTTATCGGGTGGGTCGGAACTCACCGATCCGCCCTTAAATATATGACAATTGAATAAAATATTAACAGCGGCTGTTAACCGCAGGCGGTCAACGAGCTGATATATTGTGCAAAGTCCGTAAACACGATGTTTACAGACTTTGCGGAGTAATATTGGCTCCCCAAGTTGGACTCGAACCAACGACCCTGCGGTTAACAGCCGCATGCTCTACCGACTGAGCTATTGAGGAATATGATGAATAGAGAAAGTGAAAAACACTTTCTCTATTCTTTAAAAAGTCGGCAAGACCTATTTTACCGGGCCGTTGCCAGCCAAGTATCGTTGGCGAAGATGAGCTTA
>ERZ780218.377-NODE-377-length-43694-cov-5.830679_pt1 | contig 43694 bp, 49 predicted proteins | sample MGYA00510975_ERZ780218 | MGnify/ENA primary metagenome ERZ780218 (study PRJEB29588, sample SAMEA2152063) | human gut metagenome | biome: human gut; feature: human-associated habitat; material: faeces | place: Denmark | collected 2008/2010 ... | reverse complement strand
GGCGGGTTCCATTCAGTCTTTCGGTGGGGGTTATAATCCCCACCGAAAGACTGAGGAGCAAAGCTCCCCGGTGACAGTTGCAATCGTCGCAGGCGTGATTAAGCGAGCTTATCACGCTTTGCTCCGATTTAAAATCCATATCTTATTCTTCTGCGCTCTTTCCGTCGTAACGGTTAGTCCATTCCGTAAGAATTCTGTCGCGGTTTTCAGCACACCACTTAAGGTCTACCGTCTTGATAAGCTGGTCTACCGGGTTCTGCTCGTATCCCTCAGGGATCGAATCGCCCGTTCCGGTGGCTACTATAGGATAGTTTGTCGCATATTTTGCCATCTGCTCGTCTGCGATAGCCCAGTCAAGAAATTCCTTTGCAATCTCCTTTTCGCCCTCGGACTTTTTGATAAGACAGTTAGCCTCAACATCCCAGCCGGAGCCTTCCTCAGGAAAAACGACTACTCCGTTATCGCCCATTTCCTCAGCAGATTTGATGCATCTGTAGCCGAAACTTATTCCGATTCCATATTCGCCTGTTGCAGTATCCTTTGCCGGAGCACTGCCCGAATGCAGATAAACGGCTACATTTTCGTGAAGCTTGTCAAGATAGTTCCAGCCCTCTTCCTCACCGTAAAGAGTAAGGATTCCGTTTACCGTAAGGGTTCCCGTTCCCGACGAAGCCGGATTTGACATTGCGATAAGACCCTTGTACTGCGGATCCAGCAGATCCTCGTAGCTTTGCGGAATATCGGTAATACCGTTGCTTGCAAGAACCTCCTTGTTTACAAGAAAAGCCGTTTCCCATGCGTCTATTCCGACCCACTTAGGCGTTTCGTTCTCAGTATCCTTGAATTCATCAAGAATTCTATATACCCCTTCGGGAGCATAGGGCTCGAGCATATCCTCTCCGTCCAGAACCAGCAGACTTGCCGCCGAAAGCCCCCAGACAACGTCTGCCTGCGGATTGTCCTTCTCGGCAAGAAGCTTTGCCGTTATGATTCCGGTCGAATCGCGGGTGATATTGATTGTCACGTCGGGATGAGCAGTCTGAAACGGCTCCAGATATTCCGCAACCTGCTCGTCCTCAAGAGCCGTATAGATATTCAGTGTTTTTTCGTCCAGAGCCGCAGCCGAGCCTCCTGAGCTTTTTGAATCCGCTATAGGATTTCCATCGCTGTCTGTTTCCGTTATCCCGCAGCCTGTCATTACGCCAAGACATAAAAGTGCTGCAAGTGTTACGCTGCAAATTTTTCTTCATAAGTATACTCCTTTTTTATGTAATTGTCTTTTCTCTGACAACTATTATAATATCATAAAAAGATATAATCCAAAGCAAGGCAAGGTAAAATCAAAACAAAATAATCAAAAAACGTCCGATCAATATATCAGCGGATTTTCCGGAGAAATGTAATCGCCTACGCTTCGTTCTTCTTTTTCATATTTTCCGTGAAAATCGCTGCCGCCTGTAAGAAACAGTCCGTACTTTTCCGCAAGTTCTAAAATTTTTTCCTTATCTGACTTGCCGTTGGAGGGGTGATTAAGTTCCAGTCCGTCAAGTCCCACTTTAACAAGCTCGGGTACAATTTCAAAATTCTGCTGCTGTCCGCTGTGGGCAAGCACCGCATATCCTCCTGCAAGCTTTATAGCTTTTACGGCGTCTGAAGCGCCGCAGTAAGTAATGTCAAAATCGCAGCTGCCGCCGTTTTTGAAAATATTCTTATAGATTTCTCCGAAAATTTCCTCCGACTGATCTAAGTCGTAAAGATATTTCAGAATATGCTGCTTATAAATTGTCCTGCCGGCGTACTTCTTCACTTGCTGTTCATTGATGTTATATCCCATATCCGCAAGAATTTCTATCTATTTAAGGCAGTTTTTATGACGCCTTTCAAGAACAGGCTCGCACAGCTCTTTAAGCGGTTCTGGATTTTTATAGCAATAGCCCAGTATATGTGCTTTTTTGCCTGTTTGAAAATCGAACGCGGAAATCTCGATAGCGGGAATTACCTTTATACCGGAACTTTCCGACAGCTTTACGCATTTTTCAAAGCCGTCAGTGCAATCGTGATCGGAAAAGGCTATATGAGTGAGTCCTTTCCGCTTAGCAAGCATAAGGATTTCATCCCTTGTAAGACTGCCGTCGGAAACGGTGGAGTGAATGTGGAGATCGGCTTTCATAGAACCTCCTTTAATCAGTAAAACTTCCGCAGGACAGATTGTAGACCCGGTCGCAAAGTCCGTCCATAAAAGCAAGATCGTGGAAAATGCCCAGCATAGACGTTCCCTCTTTTTTCAGTTTGAGCAGCAGATCCCGAACCAGCAGTTTTGTGTCCGGGTCAAGGCTTGCGGTAGGCTCGTCAAGCAGCAGAAGCCTGGGAGCCTTCACCATCGCATGAGCAAGATTAAGTCTCAGCTTTTCTCCTCCCGAAAATGTTGCGGGATAAAGCTCCCACAAATCCTGGCGCAGCCTGAAATATTCAAGCATTTCTGCGGCTCTTTTTTCGGCTTCAGCCTGAGAGAATCCCGCTTCAAGAGCGGCGTCGACAACGTGCTGCCTTGCCGTGGTCCTCGGGAGAATCGAAAGAAACTGGGAAACATAGCCTATCTCCGCTTTGCGCAGATAAATGATCTTTCTTTCGTCGGCTTTTGTAAGGTCGATGCTTCCGTAGCCAAGAGAATTATAAATAACTTCCCCTTCGGTTGTAAGATAGGTGCGGTATATGCATCTGAGCACCGTTGATTTTCCTGCGCCCGACGTTCCCACAATTCCGATGAAACCGCCTTTATCAAGAGTAAAGGAAATATTTTTGCAGCTTCTGATCTCCTTTCCCTGTTCATGGAGAAAAAAATTCTTGGATAGATTTTTTATCGTTAAAATAGGCTCTGACATTTTTACCGCTCCTCGTTAAAATATTTGTGCTTTAACACTCTTTTGCCTGATACCCATACCTGAAGCAGTCTCGGAGAGAAGTCTCCGTCGGTTTCAGCTATAAGAAAATCCGCGGCTTTGCCTTTTTCTATCGCTCCCGTTTGCTTGCCGATACCTACGGCCCTGGCAGGATTATAGCTTACAAGCCTGCAGGCGTCCGGCATGGACAGAACGCTGTTTTTCACCAGATAGAATACCGCCCTCAACAGCGACTGCGGATAATAATCGCTGCAAAGTATATCTCCGCAGCCATGTTCGATCGCTTCCCGCGCCGAAAGATTTCCCGAATGGCTTCCTCCCAGCAGGACGTTTGGCGCTCCCAGCAGAGTGAAAAGGCCTCTTTCGCTTGCCTCCTCGGCAACCTCAAGAGTTATGGGAAATTCGCTTACCGAAACTCCCAGAGAAACGTTTCTTTCTATGCAGTCCACAGTGTCGTCGTCGTTGCTTGAAACGGAAACTCCATTTTTCCTTGCAGTTTTTATAAGTCTCTCAAGCCTGCCACCCTCGAGCATAGGCTTGGTCTGTTCCTTTTTTACAAGCGCTTCAAACTCCTCGTCGGAAAGATTTTTACCCTCCTGCGGTAGATGCCTGCAGTAGATGCTCAGATCCCGGTACTGACCCTGTCCGGGACGATGATCCATAATGGAAAGCAGATCTACATATCTATTATCGATAAGCTCCAGAACCTTGTCGTAACATTCAACGTTGTCAAGCTCGTACCTTAAATGGTATCTGATGTTGATAAGCCGTGGCTTCCCTGCCTTTTCTTTAATAAGCCTTGAAAGCTTTTCAACAGATTTTGCGCTTCTTATTTAACGGCTGTCCCAACTTCCGCTGCGGTACATTGAAACCGAATGATAAATCGTGGTTATTCCGCATGCTGCAAGCTGCTTTTCCGCTTCTTCAAGCCCCATTTAATAATCCATAAGCGCTGTTGAACGAGGCTGAAGAAGGTTTTCTATCATATCTGAGTGAATATCTATAATCCCCGGAAGTATATACCTGCCTTTTACGTCGATCACCCTGGAATTTTTAATATCTATATCATATCCTACCTCGGTAATAACGTTCTTTTCAACTGCCATACAGCAATTTTCAAAAACCCTATCGGGAGTTACGATATCCGCATTCATAAAAACCGTTCTCATCTTTACGACCATGCTCCGCTATGGGGAGCATACCTCCTTTCAATGTTATATGCGGCATTGCCTTAAAGCAGCGAATGAACAAGCTGCTGAGTGTATGGGTGCTGGGGGTCGTCAAGAATCTGGTCGGTGAGACCTCTCTCGATTATCCTGCCGTCAAGCATTACGATCGTTCTGTCGGCAAGCATCCTTATTACCGCCAGATCGTGGGAGACAAGCAGAATGGATACGCCGAATTCCTGACGGATTTTTCTGATAAGGTCTAGCACCTTTGCCTGAACAGACAGATCAAGTCCGGTCGTTACCTCGTCAAGCAGCAGAATTGCCGGATTGTTGGCAAGCGCCTTGGATATCTGCACCCGCTGCTGCATTCCTCCGCTGAAATTCTTGGGAGGCTCTTTCATTCTGCTTTCCAAAATTTCAACGGCCTTAAGCAGCTCCCTTGCACGCTGAGTCATTCTGCCGAAGTTTCTGCCTCCCGCAGCGATAAGCTTTTCGGAAATATTGCCCGCCGAGGAATAGTCCATTCTCAGTCCGAGCACCGGATTCTGATAGACCATACCCATAAGATTATTCTTAATGTATTTTTTCTGCTGAAGATTTATATCGAAGATATTGCGTTTTCCGTCGTAATAATCCTTTATATATGCTTCGCCGGAGGTAACGGGAAAGTCAAAATAAAGGCTTTTCATAAGAGTTGATTTTCCCGATCCGGACTCGCCCACTATCCCTAGGATTTCTCCCTGATAAAGTTCAATATCCACATTATTGGCCGCCCATACCGTCTTGCAGTGAGGGCAGGTGTTCTTTGTCAGCTCGCCTCCGTTTTTGCAGTGGGCGCAGCCTTTTCCGTACCTTACTGTCAGCCCGTTAATGCTGAGAATAGGCGTTTCGTTGAGATTATCCATTGCAGTTCCTCCTCATCTGACAGAATCCCGTGTCGCTGCATTCGTAAACGGTTTCTCCTGTTGTTTCGTCTACGATCTCGTCCAGATAAACATTTTCCGCTCCGCACAGCCGGCACTTTTTGCCTTCAAAGTTTTCCGTTTCAAAAGGTACGTCCTCAAACGCCAGAGGTATTACCGATGTATGGGGAGGTACAGCGTAAATCTTCTTTTCACGTCCTGCACCAAAAAGATACAGCGCGTCGCTGTCGTTAAGCTTGGGCGTATCATATCTCGGCACGGGGCTTGGATTCATAACATACCTGTTCTCCACAAACACGGGATATTCCGAGCTTATACCGATTTTTCCGCACTTTATCAGATCTTCATAAAGAGTAAGCCACATCGTGCTGTATTCCGTTTCAGCGTGCATCTGTTTTGTTACGGATTCCTTAGGCTCTACCACGCGAAGCGGCTCCGGAGTCGGTACCTGTAAAACCAGAATCTGATCCTCCCGCATGGGTATCTCAGGAATTCTGTGTCTTGTCTGAATAAGCGTAGCCTCCTGAGAATCCGTGGTAAGCTCAACGCCTGTGCAGGAAGAGATAAGCTTTTTGATATTTACTGCGTTTACGCTGTCGTCACTGCCCTGATCGATCACCTTCAGAATGTCAGATTTTCCGATAATAGATAATGTAATCTGAATACCTCCGGTTCCCCAGCCTCTTCCTATAGGAAGCTCCCGGCTTCCGAACGGAACCTGATAGCCCGGAACAGCTACCGCTTTAAGCAGGCATCTTCTTATCTCGCGCTTGGAATTTTCATCAAGAAAGCCGAAATTGTAGTGCTTGTTATCCATTCTTCTTTTCCTCCCCCGTTTTATTTTCTCTTACTCTGTCAAGCTTGGACTGGAACGTCACATAATGGGGCAGCTTGAGATGAGATAAAAAGCCCTGCATTTCCAGACAGTCGCCGTGAGTAAGAACAAATTCCTCGTCCTGCGAAGGGGTGGGACCAGTAGTGTTAAGACTTGCGTCGGCAATCGACATTGCGATAGCCTTTGTTTCGTTTCTTCCTATTACGCAGCCATAGCCGCCCGAAAGAGTCATGTTATCAAAATCCTCGTCCGTTTCGGTATGGCTGGGCCAGAGTGCCTCAACCTCAGTCATCATTATTTCACCGATACAGATCGTTTCTCCCTTGTGAAGCGGATGTGGTATTTCGATCTGAACATAGCCGCTTCTCAGCTCGCTGACCGTAGGGTGAACCGCTCCGTAGCCTCGCATAGCGCTGTAAGCAACTCCTTCCAGAAAGCCTTCCTCGCTTCTTGTCAGGGTCTGGAGCCTTGCGCTTCTGGGAGCGGGAAACGTCAGCAGACGGCTTGTCACGTCATATGGCTCTTCGTTATTATCTGCCGGCTTATCAAGCACTCCGTCCGCCTGCAAAATATCATCTATTCTTGCACAGAAAATATCGTCACATTCCTCAGAACCCTCCTGCTCCGACATAGGGTTACACTCGTTCTCCAGCAAATCAAAGTTAAGGAGTCTATGGGCATAATCAAACGTCGGTCCTAAAATCTGACCGCCGGGAACATCCTTGAATGCGGCGGAAATTCTTCTGATAATACGCATATTGCGGCAATCCGCTGCAAGGGAATAATAATCTCTTTTCAAAGTGCTTCTGTACGCTCTCAGAAGGAAAACCGATTCTTCTATGCTACCCTTGCTCTGTTTAAGGGCGAGAGCCGCGTATTCAGGAGCATACAGTCCCGCTTCACTCATTATCTTGTCGATAAGAAGCGGCATATTCTCCATGATTTCCGATACTGAAATTTTATTTTCACAGGCATGGAACATTTCAAGCAGCTTCAGCGATTGTTCTATCGCCTTTTCGCCGCCCTTTACAGCAACATAAGCCATTTAATCAACCTCCGTTTCAAGCTTGCAAAGTCTGGGTGAAGCTGTGATTTCACCGCCGGGAGTTACGAAAAACAAATCTATTCCGCAGGGATAATCACAGTCAAGCTCCTGCTTAAGCCGGCATACCTTTTTTATGTAGGAAGTCGTATTGATTTCCCTTACTCCGTCAATTCCGGGGCCTTTGAATCTTGCCGTACAGCTTCCGGAAATGCTGTCACAGCATATAATAAACGAAGCGGAAAGCTGAGGATCGGCGAGGGTTCCCTTTTTTGCTTTTTCAAACAGAGCCTTTACCGTTTCGTAGTTAAGCTGAGATGAGAGGAAAATATAGTCCGCGTCGCTCACCGAAGCCTGCCTTGATAAAGTAAGATCCGTAAAGACGGCGGCAAGCTTGGCGTCCTTTTCAACATAAAAGCTTGTTTCATTATCAAGCAGCGTGCAGCCCAAAGCGCACATAACGGAGTTGCTTTCAAAACCGCCTACGACTTTGTCTATTGAATAGGTCTTAAAAGGGTGAGCCTCCGCGTCAAGCAGCTTTCTGAACACATACTGCGTATCGTGCACAAAATCAAAATCAAACGCTTTTTCCATTATCAAAATTCAATCCTTTCCGAATTTCAGAAAAATATAAACTAACCGCCCATTGTGCTGAAATTAACTCTTGATTTCATAATTTCGCCGTTCAGCTTTCTGCGGGCTCTGCGCTGAGCTTCGTCAAGCCTTCCGATTTCGGCAAAAATTTCGTCCAGCTCCTTGACGTTTGCATTTATTGCTGCGTCAATAACCGCACAATTGAGAGCTTTATCAAAATCGTCTCCCATTATTACGCAAAAGCCTTTAACCCCGTCAAGTTCTACCATACATTCAGTGCAGAGAGCTTCCCCGAGATAAAACAAGCTGGCGCCGACGGGCTCTCTCATTTTTATCATGGCAAGAGTTTTCTGCGGCTCCTTAACCGCCTTGATGCGATATCCGTTTTTCACCAAAGAGCTTATTTTTTCAACATCTTCACCCGAAGCTGCGCTTAAAATTCGGGTGTATTCCTTTACGGGCATTTTGTTCACATCAGCAATCATTCCTTTCAAACGGAAGACTTTTACGTCCTCCAAACCTTTTTAATTATACGTTCGTTTGTTGTTCATTTCAATCAAACGGCGATAATATTTAAGTAAAGGAGTTTTTCATAAAATAAATTTTTAATTTACTTATTTTATTCAGATTTAATTTAGCGGATCAGAAATGCTTCCGCCGCTCTGCATTAATAAAAAGATCCCCTTAGCACAGCCTCGGAAGTTCCGGTTTTTTCCGAGTATCCGCACTAAGGGGATCATATTATTTTTATCATTTCAGATTTATTGTATTTACATAATCACAGCTCCGGCGAACTGTCCTGCATATATTTACTCACTGTCCAAGATCGCTTTCGTCTGCAAGATAAATTTTACTTGCCGCTCTGCCCTCCGTTTCAAAGATTATTATTGTGTTTTTGCCTGCTTTCAGAAGAGGGGCAGGGATATACAGCCGTTTCTGCGGACCTATTTCCCAGAAACGACCGAGATTAAAGCCGTTCACAAACGCACAGCCCTTACCGAAGCCGTCTGTATCAAGGAAAGTGTCGCAGATTTCGTCGGCTTCAAATTCAAACCTGTAAAAAGCAGGAATCCCTTCGGAATATCCCTCGTTAAAATCTATTTTCGCAAGCTGCTTTTCTTCCAGAGGCAAAGGGAAGATTTCAAATCCGAAGTACCTGTGATCGTTGATCTTGACGCCGCCGGCAATTCCCTTTCGCTGATTTTCAAGACCTGTTCCGAAATTTTCACGTCCGGTATTTTCGCAGAGCAGGTCGATCACGCCTCCGCTTTTTACTGCGGAAAGCTCGTATTTCTCACCGATATCCTCTGCAAAAGCAGTATACGCAAATTCACCGTTATAAAAGCACTGAACTCTGTCCGCCGCTCCCTCAAGCCTGATTTCATTCACCGTTTCGCTGTTCCTGATCTTAAGGCGGTAAAGAATATATCCGTAATTCTGACCGATTTCCTCCATTGTAAGGGGATAATCCGAATGAACAGCTTCGGATATTTTGTTGATTACCGAAAACAGATCCGCTCTGCCCGTGCAATCAATTCTGCCGTAGTCCCTGCGCTTGATCCGGGCTGTAAGAGGGGTTTCTTCAATGGTTCTGTATTGGGAGATAATCTTTTTGAAAAGCCTGTATTTTTCGGTGATTTGTCCGTCCTCGGTAAGAGGTGCGTCATAATCGTAAGAGGTGACGTCGCCGGTTTTTCCGCTGTTTTTGCCATTCATAAAACCGAAATTCGTACCGCCCTCGAACATATAAAAATTCACACTGCCCAGTTTTAAAAGCTCTTCAAGCTCCATTGCCGCCTTTTCAGGCTCAGTTCTGTGATGCTCCTCGCCCCATGCGTCAAACCATCCGTTCCAGAATTCCATACACATCAAAGGCCTGTCCTCTCCGATAAATTTTTTCATCTGACTAAACTGCCATTTCGCCGACGAACCAAAATTACCAGTAGGAAGCGCATCTCCGACCATTCCCGACTTGAAGAGCGGCTCGCTCCACGGTCCGTCGGAGGTTGCAAACGGCACGGTAATGCCAAGCCCGCGCATAGTATCCCGGAGGAATTCAAGATACGCCGTATCATTGCCGTAATAACCGTATTCATTCTCGATCTGCACAAGAATGATATTGCCGCCTCTGTCGATTTGATATGGCGCAAGCTTAGGAATAAGCACGCTGTAATAATCCCTGACTTCATTCAGATACGGCTCATAGCAGCAGCGCAGACGCATATTTTTATCTTTCAGCAGCCATGCGGGCAGACCTCCGAACTCCCATTCAGCACATATATACGGCGACGGACGGATGATCATATACAGTCCCAGCTCCTGCGCCGTTTCAATGAATCGGCATACGTCGTGCATACCGTCCCAAAGGAATTTCCCCTTGCTCGGTTCATGAAAATTCCATGGAATATAGGTCTCAACAGTATTGCAGCCCATATTTTTCAGCTTTTCAAGCCGGTCACGCCAATATTCGGGCACGGTGCGGAAATAGTGAAACGCTCCCGAAATTACCTGAAAAGGTTTACCGTTTAAATAAAATCTGTCCTTAATTTCAAACATATTTAACACCACCGAAAATAATATTTTTATTTATCCTGCCTGAAGTATATATATCTACAGTATAATTTATCACGAAGACTTTAACAATATCATTCCTTGTATAATTATAGCACTATCTGACTGCTTTCCAGCAAAAGCAGCAGATAAGTTTTAAAATAATCCGTTCTGTCTACGATATAACTGCCGTCATGAAGCTGATTAATTCCGATTGATTCCAGATACATACTATTTCCTCCGCTCATATTGAATTCCGCAATGCTATAAATAAGTATAACATATTACCATTTCCAAATCAATTTGCATAATAACTAATTTATATAAAGGCGTTATGTTGAATTGTCCGAATCTGATGTAAAACAGTTTGTGTGTATCGCCGTCATTCTTTCACGGACATAAATTATCTGCTGCTCATATTGACTTTTAAAATAAAATAATGTACAATTGATTCATAACCGAAGGAGAGGTGCATTGACATGACATTACAAGAACTTTTGACCAAGCTTAGAAAAATGGCGGAAAACATTGACGTTTCAAACTCCGGCTTCCTTGCTGTGCAGGTAAACATAAAAGACGCGGACCCCGGTGTTTTCTACATAGAAGTCAAGGATCATAAAATCAGTATTGAACCGTATGAATACCATGACAGAAGCTGTTCAATTACGATGACAATGAACAACTTTAACAAGCTTATTGACGGCAAGCTTGATCCCATAGCGGCTTTTACTCTGGGTAAGCTTAAGGTCGACGGAGATATCGGTAAAGCCCTGGAGTTTTCAAAGCTTATAAAGAAATAATCATTAAAGAACTGCCTGCAAAGCAGTTCTTTTTTTCGCTCTGATTCATATAACAGCGCAAAATCCGGCACAATGCGGACCATGGTCATGTGCCGGGGTTCAATATTTCGGGTCGATATTATCCTTTCGGCATTTTAATATTTCTCTAACATCTCGCAAACATTTCACAAACAACGAGAAATTATGATATATACAACAGATGAGAAAAAGATCTGAAATAAGCATAAGCTGGAGGTACTTATTATGAAAAAAGAAAATTTTGTAACGCTGGTTATGTCAACCATCGGAGGATTGATTTTTGCATTGGGAATGTGCATGGCTCTTCTGCCGGAATGGGGAGCGTTTACACCCGGAGTTGTGTGCGGTGTGATAGGAGCGGTCGTTTTGCTGGCAATGGTTATGGTCCGCAGGAAAATGACGAACGCCCCGGCGATCAGGGTCAGCGGAAGAACGATCGGAATCGTTATCTACGGCATAGTTTCAACCATTGTGTTCGGCTTGGGAATGTGCATGACCATGGTATGGGAAGGTCTTATGATTCCGGGAATTATTGTGGGTATAGCCGGAATTGCGCTTCTTCTCGGACTTATCCCTATGATAAAAGGAATAAAATAAAAAGGAGGCAGTAAAATGAGAGGAATTTTAATTGCAATTTCCGCTGCGTTAGGAATAACGGCGGTATCAATCGTATGTTTTAGCAAAAGAAGGAAATCTTGTAATTTTGAAAAATAGGAGGAAACTGCAATGAGCGAATTTTTTAAGAACGCATTTAAAGATATGGTGGAAAGCGCAAAGGCTCAGCACGAGGTAGACAAAGCAAATTTTGCCGCAGTAAAGGCTGAATCCAAGGCTAATTTTCAGGAGGCCAAAGCGATGAGTAAGCCCTCTGTGCGCAAGGAGGCCGAACAGGCGAAGCGTGATAAACAAATAGCCGAAGCAAACGCAAGAAAAGCGGCGGCAGAGGAAAGAATCAACGCATTAAAAAAATAACAAGCAAGCCTGCATAAGTTCTTATGCAGGCTTGCTTGTAAAATTTCCGTGAACGGCGATATTTTAACAAGATTTTAACATCAGTGTGTTATTATGTAGCAAACAATTAAGGAGGCTTTAAATGAAAGCTGCAATTTATTATGGAAAAGAAGATGTCAGAATAGAGGAGCTTAAAAATCCCGTTTGCGGTGATAATGATATAATTGTCAGAAATCTTTACGCAAGCATTTGCGGAACAGACGCCGCAGTGTACAGGCACGGTCCCGACACCGGACATAAAATAACGGTAGGAAAAGAATTCGGACATGAGGTTGTATCTGAAGTCGCCGAGGTCGGCAAGAACGTAAAAAGCGTTAAGATCGGAGATATTGTTTATCCCTATCCGCTGCTTGCTACAGGCGATCCAAAGCGGGCAGGTACGATCGGCGGATTTTCACAGTACATTTTAATTCCAGATTGCAAAGTCGGCAAACAGATATACAAAGTCAGCGAAAAAATTCCCTTGAAGACCGCAGCGCTGATCGAGCCTTTCACCGTCGGTACAAGGGCGGCAAGACGCTCAAATTCCAAAGCCGGAGAAAACGCCGTCGTATTTGGCGCAGGAACTATCGGAATTGCAGCGGCTATGGCTTTAAAACAGCTTTTCGGCTGTGATAAGGTGATGATTGCGGACATTTCTGATTTCAGACTTGAGAAGGTAAAAAACTTCGGATTTCCCGTGTGCAATCCGGAAAAACAGAACGTACAGGAGGAAATGATAAAAGTATTCGGCGAAGCTTATGCTTTGCGCGGAACGACTGCGGATGCCGATATTTTCATTGATGCCGCCGGTGCTGAAAGTGTACTTGAAACCTTTATGGATATCGGCAAGATCGGCAGCCGTTTTGTTGCCGTAGCAGTAAATAACGCGCTTAAAGAGCTTGATATTCTGCATCTTACATATGCACAGAAAAGTATAATCGGATCAGGCGGATATATGCCGGAGGATGTAAATGACGTTATGAAGCTGATGGAAAGCGGCGTTTACAACATAGAATCTATTATCACGCACGAATTTCCGTTAATTGAAATTTCAAAGGCTATAGAAACTGCCTGCGATACGGAAAATTCTCTGAACGTTGTTATTGATCATCTAAAAAACTGACGGGGGTTAGGTTATGTTTAAAATTCTGATTGTTGAGGACGACAGGGATCTGAATAAGACCGTCTGCTCATATCTCAGCCGTAACGGCTATGAGGCGGTCGGCTGTTTTGACGCTAACGAAGCTTATAATGAAATGTACGGCAATGTGTTTGACCTTATTATATCAGATATTATGATGCCTAAGATCGACGGCTTTGAGTTTGCCGAAACGGTGCGCTCCCTTAATCAGGATATCCCCATTCTTTTTATGACCGCAAGAGACGATTTCAGTTCAAAGCAGCGCGGTTACCGAATAGGTATCGACGACTATATGGTCAAGCCTATCGACCTGGACGAACTGCTTCTGAAAATCGGAGCGCTGCTTCGCCGAGCGAAAATCGCCAATGCCAAGAAACTTACCGTAGGAGCGCTGACGCTCGATGCCGAGGAGCGTTCCGCGGCTCTGAACGGAGAGGAAATTCCGCTGACAGTAAGAGAATTCAATCTGCTGTACAAGCTGCTTTCCTATCCGAAAAAGACCTTTACCCGTTCGCAGCTTATGAACGAATTCTGGGATGCGGAAACCGAAAGCGGTCCGAGAACTGTTGATGTATATATGAGAAAGCTTCGTGAAAAGCTTGCAGGCTGTGATGATTTTGAAATTGTCACCGTTCACGGGCTCGGGTATAAGGCGGTGCTTAAATGAACGGAAACCGATTCTCAAAATTCGGATTTGCTTTGCTTAGATTCATTATTTATTTCGGATTGATAGCTTTCGTCGTAACCTGTTCTTTTCTTATGTTCCTGAACGCTATCGATATTGAACGCAAGATTCTTGAAAGAAACGCAAAGTACACTTTTTTTAATATAATTTTCCTGACATTTATTTTTTGGTTATTTGATATGATACGCAGAGAGATAACAGTCGAACGACCTGTAAGAAGAATCATAAAAAGTCTGGACAGAATCACAGGCGGCGATTTCAACGTTCAGATCGCAAATATCCGTGAAGTGACCGATGCTAATGAATTCAATATTATAATCGACAGAATAAACAAGATGACTGCGGAACTGAGCGGTGTTGAGACTCTGCGGACAGATTTTATCGCCAACGTTTCTCACGAGCTGAAAACTCCTCTGGCAGCTATAAGCAATTACGGTACGCTGCTGCAAAGTCCCGATTTGTCTGAAGATGAACGGATAGAATATGCAAAAGCTGTAACCGACGCTTCACGCAGATTATCCGGTCTGATAACAAACATTCTGAAGCTCAACAAGCTTGAAAATCAGCAGATCTATCCCATAAGCAAGCCTTACAATTTAGGCGAACAGCTTTGCGAATGTCTGCTCGGCTTTGAAGAGGATTGGGAGAAGAAAGATCTCCGAATAGATACCGACATAGACGAGGACGTTATTATCAGCGCAGACAGCGAGCTGCTCAGTCTTGTATGGAACAATTTATTTTCAAACGCTGTGAAATTCACGGACCAAGGCGGAAGCATCTTCGTCGGGCTGAAAAAGGACAACGGATATGCTGTCGTTACCGTAACCGATTCAGGCTGCGGAATGTCCGCTGAAACAGGAAAACACATCTTCGAAAAATTTTATCAGGGCGATACTTCTCACGCCGGGCAGGGAAACGGGCTGGGGCTTGCTCTGGTAAAGCGTGTGGTGGACATAACGGGCGGCGAAATTTCCGTACAGAGCGAGTTAGGTAAAGGAAGTGCGTTTACTGTAAAGCTAAGGTGCGGTGAAAATGATGAAGTTTAAGGATATTATTAACAAAATACTGTACCCTCCCGCATGGGTGATAGTTTTAAGTTCGTTAATAGGATTTCCGCTGGTAGTTATATCGCTGAGATTTCTCAGCGAAACAAACCCCATTTCATATATATCCTATGTGCTTTCGGCTTACGCCCTGACGACGCTGTGCTTGAATTTTACAAGGGCAAAGAGAAGATGCATAGAGCTTATTCACGGCGACGAGGTAAAGGTGATCGTTTCATTCCGCAAATTTATGCGCCGCTACAAATATACGTCAATGTATCTTGACAATAGGGAATTCCGTGCTAAAATATCGCTTTACATCGGACTGATAATTAATATGCTATATGCTGTTTTCAAATGCGCAACGGGAGCAATTTTCCGTTCAGCCTGGCTGTGGGCGATCGGTGTTTATTACGTAATACTGAGCGCAATACGGTTTATGCTGCTGAGAAATGTCCGCATTACAGATAAAAAGGAACAAACGGCTCAACGAAAGATCCACGAATACAAAAGCGCGCGGATGTGCGGAGTAATGATGCTTGCGCTGAATATAGCAATGACGGGAATGACCGTTCAGATGATATGGAGGAACAGAGGCTATGAGTACAGAGGCTACATTATCTACATTTCCGCAATGTATGCATTTTACTGCCTGATAAATGCGATAGTAAATGTTGTGAAGTTCGCAAAGATTGACAACCCTATACTTTCAGCAGCGAAACTGCTCAGCCTTGCGGGTGCGCTTATGTCAATGTTTGCTCTCCAGACTGCAATGTTCTCTGCATTCGGAGGAGGAGAAAGCTATCAGCAGCTGATGAATACCGTTACAGGAGGAATCGTCTGCGCAGCGGTATTGGGTATAGCGGTCTTTATCATAGTCAGATCGAATAAAAGGCTTGGAGAATCGGATATCAACGTTTTACAAGAATGATATAAAGGAGAAAATCATGACTGAAAATGAAAAGTTTGAATACACATATTCTGCAAAACAGCAGGAGGAACTTGAAAATATAAGAAAAAAATATCTTCCCCGAGAAGAAACAAAAATGGAAAAACTGCGCCGCCTTGACGAAAGCGTAACGCGTCCCGGAACTTTGATTTCGATTATCATCGGAGTAGTGGGAACTCTTATAATGGGCTTCGGAATGTGTCTGTGCCTTGAGTGGTCTGCGTTTATTCCCGGAGTAATTATCGGAATTGTCGGAATGGCGGTACTTGCAGCGGCTTATCCTATCTACAGTAAGATCACGCAGAAGCAGCGGGAGAAAATTGCTCCGGAAATTCTGCGGCTTACAGAGGAAATTTCTCACGAGAAATAAGGTGGCGTAATTGAAAAAGACGATTATAGCGTATAACGCCAGAGGAATTCCCACAGAAAAGGAAATCAACTACATTCCTTTCAGATATATTCTTGCAATACTTATCACAGTTGCAGAAACCGGGGCAGTCGTAGGAATCGTTATCGCTTTGATGTATATTCCGTATTTCAGCATTGCTGTTTTGCTTACAAAAATTTTTTGTATTGCTGAATATAATTAATTCCAACGATAATCCCGATTATAAAATTCCGTGGCTGATGGTCGTCCTGCTGATTCCTGTTGCAGGCTTTATGATTTACTTCATGTATTATTCGCGTAATCTTCCTAAGAAATTTATTAAACGTATTGATGAACTTAACGATGTAAAGATCAAGGACGATACCGAAGAGTTTGCCTTATTGGAACAGACGGATATTCTGGCCTACAGGCAGGCTCTGCAGATTTGCAAAACTTCGAATACCCATCTCTATAAGAATACCCGGACGACGTATTTTGAAATCGGAGAGAAAATGCACTCGGCTATGCTTGAGGATCTGAAAAGTGCGGAAAAATTTATTTTTATGGAATATTTTATTATCGAGGAGGGCGTTTTCTGGAATTCCATTCTTGATATTCTGAAAGAAAAGGTAAACGAGGGTGTAGAAGTAAAAGTTGTGTACGACGATATCGGCTGTATGTCTACCCTTCCCGGAGATTACTACAAACAGCTTGGAAATATGGGCATACGAGCTGTCCCCTTTTCAAGGCTCAGAGGTCAGGCAAACAACGAATTCAACAACCGCAGCTACCGCAAGATCATGGTTATTGACGGAAAGATCGGTTATACGGGAGGCATAAACATAGCAGACGAGTACATTAATCGGCGGGAGCGTTTCGGACATTGGAAGGATACGGGAATACGCCTGCAGGGTGAGGCTGTTGTTGAAATGACAAAGATGTTTATTACAGACTATTCACTTAATTTCAGAAAATACAATGAGCCTTCACAGCAATACTATACTTCCGAGAGCTGCAAGGACAATGGTTTTGTAATACCCTTCGGCAGCGGACCTAAACCGATTTACGACAAGGAAGTCGATAAGGCGGTAATAATGAATATGCTGAATCAGGCAAAACGTTACGTATATATTACAACGCCCTATCTGATTATTGACAACGAGCTTTGTCAGGCAATCGAAAACGCCGCTATCCGCGGCATAGATGTGAAGATCATAACACCCGGCATTCCAGACAAAAAAATAATTTTTGGAATGACCAGAAGCAGTTACCGCCGATTTATTGACAGCGGAGCGGAGATTTACGAATACACTCCCGGATTTATTCATGCAAAGATGTATGTTTCCGACGACGAGCTTGCTATGATAGGAACTATAAATCTTGATTACAGAAGTCTGGTTCACCATTTTGAAAACGGCGTCTGGCTATACAGGTGCGATGTGATCGGCAACATCAAGGAAGATATTATGAATACGATTTTGAAGTCTGAAAAAATCGAAAACGGCAGTCTGAAAGATACTCTGCTGAAACGATTTATCAGGTCGGTCGTCAGAATTTTTGCTCCGATGCTGTGATAGAATTCTTGTCACGCAAAACCGAACAGAACGGAACATTATAGAAAAACAAGCAGGCTTGCATTACCAGGCAAGCCTGCTGTTCTGATGTTTTTGAGATAGCGGGACAGACCCGCTTTTTAAGTCGCAAAAAACATCCGCATATCTGCACGCTGTATAATCTAAATACACTGTGTGCATAAAAAATATCCGCCATCATTTTTGATGGCGGATATTGCGCCGTCCGCGTTAGGACTGGCGCGCTGCAAGGGACTCGAACCCCTGACCTACTGGTTCGTAGCCAGTCACTCTATCCAGCTGAGCTAGCAGCGCAAATTAAAACAGACATAAGTTCTGCCTTGTTTCAACTATACTATTATATCATGACAGAAGCAGGATGTCAAGTATCACTGCCGTCCTCCAGTTCTTTTTACATTTTATTCACAAGTGATTGCTATAAGGATAACAGCAGTAAATATCGCTGCAATATGTAAGCGTATAAACCGTCTGATCCCTACTGTCTAATAAAGCAAAATAAAACCCCCTCAACCGGTAAAGCCGGATGAGGGGTTTTTATACTTTGAATCATCGTCTGCGGAATTTAATACATTCCGCCCATTCCGCCGCCCGCTGACGCAGCCATAGCGGCATCTGCCTGCGGATCCTTGATGTCAGCTACAAGGCTTTCTGTTGTAAGAACCATTGCAGCGACCGAAGCCGCATTCTGAAGTGCTGAACGGGTTACCTTTGTAGGATCAACAATTCCTGCCGGGATCATGTCAACGTATTCTTCAGTGTATGCGTTGAAGCCGTAACCTACCTTTCTGGAGCGTACTATCTTGTCGATAATTACGCTGCCTTCAAGGCCAGCATTAGCCGCGATCTGACGTACAGGCTCCTCAAGCGCGCGAAGAACGATCTTAGCTCCCGTTTTCTCATCGCCTTCCAGTTTGTCGCAAAGCTTCTTTACAACAGGCATTGCGTTTACAAGCGCTGTACCGCCGCCTGCAACGATACCCTCTTCAACCGCCGCCTTTGTAGCAGCCAGAGCGTCTTCGATGCGAAGCTTTTTCTCCTTCATTTCAACCTCTGTAGCAGCGCCTACCTTGATAACAGCTACGCCGCCTGAAAGCTTGGCCAGTCTTTCCTGAAGCTTTTCACGGTCAAAATCGGAAGTGGTTATCTCGATCTGTGCCTTGATCTGATGAATCCTTGCCTTTATTTCATCGGACGAACCTGCGCCGTCTACGATAATGGTGTTTTCCTTCTGAACAACGACCTGTCTTGCTCTTCCGAGCTGTTCCATAGTCGTTTCCTTGAGCTCAAGACCAAGCTCCTCGGAAATTACCTGACCGCCTGTAAGAATAGCGATATCCTGGAGCATTTCCTTTCTTCTGTCGCCGAAGCCCGGAGCCTTAACGGCAACGCAGGTAAACGTTCCTCTCAGCTTATTGACGATAAGAGTTGAAAGAGCCTCGCCCTCAACGTCCTCGGCAATGATCAGCAGCTTCTTTCCCGACTGAACGATCTGCTCAAGCAGCGGGAGGATCTCCTGAATGTTTGAAATTTTCTTGTCGGTAATAAGAATATATGCGTCGTCGAGAACCGCTTCCATCTTTTCAGTATCGGTTACCATATAAGGCGCAATATATCCTCTGTCAAACTGCATACCCTCAACAACTTCGCTGTATGTCTCGGCAGTCTTTGATTCCTCGATAGTTATAACACCGTCAGCAGAAACCTTCTCCATAGCCTCAGCAATAAGCTCGCCTACGCTCTCGTCGCCGGAAGAAACCGTTGCAACTCTTGCAATATCAGCTGAGCCTTCAATTTTCTTTGAATTTTCAACTATTGCATCAACTGTAGCGTCTACAGCCTTAGCCATACCCTTTTTAACTACCATAGGATTTGCGCCCGCTGCAATATTCTTCATTCCCTCGCGGACCAGCGCCTGAGCAAGCAGTGTAGCTGTTGTCGTACCGTCTCCGGCAGCGTCGTTAGTTTTTGTAGCTACTTCCTTTACCAGCTGAGCGCCCATATTTTCAAAAGGATCCTCAAGCTCGATCTCCTTAGCGATAGTAACACCGTCGTTTGTAATCAGCGGAGAACCGAATTTCTTATCAAGAACTACGTTTCTTCCCTTTGGTCCCATTGTGATTTTTACGGTATCAGCAAGCTTATCGATACCGGACTGCAGCGATTTTCTTGCCTGTTCGCCGTAAATTATATTTTTTGCCATTTCAATCAACCTCCGTTTAATTATCTCAATAAATAATATAACTATTATTATATGCCCGCATTATTCAACAACAGCTAAAATATCATCCATTTTAACTATGGTATATTCCTCTCCATCAACCTTGACCTCTGTTCCGCTGTATTTGCTGATAAGAACCTTATCGCCCTTTTTAACGGACATACAAACATCCTTGTTTCCCGGTCCTACCTCCATAACCTCGGCAACCTCCGGTCTTTCCTTTGCGGAGCCGGCAAGAATAATTCCGCTTTTAGTGGTTTCCTCTGCCTCTGCCTTTTTAATAACTACTCTGTCCTGAAGCGGTTTGATCGTCATAATAATCCTCTCCTTCTGATTTGTTTTGGGAACATTCCCTTTGATTTTAACAAGGGGCGCCGCCCCGTCATTAACAAGCGGTAATTGTTTGCCTGACACTTATATACTTGCTTCAACCGAAACAATTTCAGTGTTTTAGCAGACAAGCTGCCAAAGTGTTAGCACTCTTTCTTTACGAGTGCTAATTATATTATAATACCTTTTTGCGAAAATTCAAGTCTATATATGCATTTTATATGCATTTTTTTAAAACTTTGTAGGCTTGCACAAAAATTCATTAAATATATATTATAATTTGGATAGTTTTTAATAAACTTAATCAATATATATTCTTTTTTCTTTATACATCATACGTCTTTACATATAAAGCCAGTATTATTAATTAATTCATCTAATTATTGTTGCTTTATAAACCCTAGTTTGCGATATTCTTTAAATTTACAATTTGTTATCTTTTAGTTCATTAGATATACAATATATTTGAATGTGAATTTGTTATAATGCTTATATCAATTGAAAATTACCTTGCGGATTGTTCAAAAAATGAAAGCCGCAGCAAAATCTGATTAAAGGAGGAAGATTTTATGTCACTGGGCAGAGTTTTGGTTGTTGACGACGACAAGAACATTTGCGAGCTTCTCAGACTTTATCTTGAAAAAGAGGGTTACGGAGTTATACTTGCACACGACGGAGAAGAGGCGGTCGTTAAATTCAACGCGCTTAAACCGGATATCATTCTTCTTGACATTATGCTGCCGGGCATTGACGGATGGCAGGTATGCCGTGAAATAAGAAAAAAATCTAACGTTCCGATTATAATGATCACAGCGAAATCCGAAACCTTTGACAAGGTTCTGGGTCTTGAGCTCGGTGCAGACGATTATGTTGTAAAGCCGTTTGACACCAAAGAAGTAATTGCAAGAATAAAAGCTGTATACCGACGCGTAGGACAGGCTTCGGGAGAAGCTGAAATAAAGGAAGTCAAGTATGATAAGCTTTCGGTCAATATGACAAGATATGAACTGAGAGTTGACGGAAAGGTAATCGACACTCCGCCTAAGGAGCTTGAACTGCTTTTCCATCTTGCTTCAAATCCCAACCGGGTTTACACCCGCGACCAGCTTCTGGACGAGGTTTGGGGATTTGAGTATTACGGTGATTCTAGAACGATCGACGTTCATGTAAAAAGACTTCGTGAAAAGCTTGAAGGCGTTTCCGACAAATGGGCGCTTAAAACAGTCTGGGGCGTAGGCTATAAATTTGAAGCTCTTGAAAACGCACATGAGTAATCGCCGAAGCATTTTTTCAAAATACTTTATTATCTGTTCAGCAGTAATACTCATAAGCTTTATATGCTTAGGTGCAGTATTACTGCTTGTTTCTTCCCGGTATTTTGCCGGTGAAAAGAAAGATCTGCTGGAGAAAAACGTCCTTTCCCTGGCGGAAGAGTCAAAGGCAATCATGATAGATTCGCCTTCTGAATGGAAAGAGCAGGTATCGGATCAGATAAAAGAATATTCTATGGGCTGCAACGCCGATTTTATTCTTACTGACAAAAACGGCAGCGTTATTATATGCTCAAATTACGACGGAACCTATGCCGATGTGAAAATTCCTAAGAATATGCTCGACGACTTTGGTCCGGAAAGCAGTTACGTTTTCGGAGATTTTGACGGAGCATTTGAAGAACAGTGTCATATCGTAGGAATTTCCTTTGAAGCGAACGGACCTTCTTACTATCTGCTTGCTGTAAGCAGCAAATCAAATCAAGATTATTATATATGGAATATAATGGAGATATTTGGTATGTCAATGGTTATAGTTATAATCATTGTACTTATAATAGTTTATTTCACTACTATGAAGCTTACAGCGCCTATAAAGGAAATCGCAAACGTTTCCAGAGAAATTGGAAAGGGAAATTTTTCAGTTACTCTTCCGTCGTACAATATCCAAGAATTTGAAGAGCTCAGCAACGCTTTTAACGATATGGCTGCGTCGCTGAAGAATTACGATACTATGAGAAACAGCTTTGTAGCGAATGTTTCTCATGAGCTTAGGACACCCATGACTTCCATAGGCGGCTTTGTAGACGGACTTCTGGACGGCACGATCCCCAAGGAAGAAGAAAAGCATTATCTTAAAATAATCTCGTCGGAGGTCCATAGGCTTACCAGGCTTGTCCGCTCGATGCTGAATCTGGCAAAGATAGAGGCAGGAGAGCTAGAGCCCGATATGCAGTATTTTTCGGCGCTTGAGCCTATAGTTGACTCGCTTGTGACGTTTGAGAACAAGCTTGAAGAGAAGCATATCGAGATAAGAGGTCTGGACGTTGACAGGGTAATGCTTTACGCTGACAGCGACCTGATTCATCAGGTTATGTATAATCTCATAGAAAACGCCATAAAATTTGTAAATGACGGCGGTTATATTGAATTTTCCTTTACGCCCGTAGGCTATATGACCGTTATTTCGATCAAAAACAGCGGAGACGGACTTAGCGAAGAGGAGCTGCCGCTGGTTTTCGACAGATTCTATAAAACGGATAAATCCAGGGGACTTGACGCTACCGGAGTAGGGCTGGGACTCAATATAGTACGCTCTATCATTAAGCTTCACAACGGAAAGATAATGGTACGAAGCGTTCAGGGCGAATATACGGAGTTTGTTTTTACTGTTCCCAACAAGCTTATTGACGACTGACGGAATTTCTGATAAAATGTAATTAAGAAAAGAATCTGTCCGCATGGTAAGCCGCGCAAACCTTTTTGACGGATTTTGCCGCTGGTTGTGTTTAAGGCAATACCTCATAAATTTTCTGTGCAGACAGGTTCTGAAGTATAGCATCCACATTGTTGGAGGCATAAAGCAGGCCCTTTACTGATAGAATTTCCCGGGAGGAATTATTTTGAGCTTTTTTGACGATTTGGAAAGCACTTCGCAGAACAAGGAAACTGACGGCAGGACGGACAGTACAGGAAACGACGAACCGACTGAAAAACAGGAACGGCTGCCGTATGCAATGAAGCCTGAAGCAGCCGAGTTTAATTCAGACGAGTTCTGGAGCGGAGTAGCGGCAGTCCAGAAAAAAAGGAATAAGAAGCTTTCGGCAGTTATCATAATTTTCATGCTGTTTATTGTGCTTGTCACCGCATCTATAATTACGGTTGCAGTTAAAGGACGAGGCTGGCTTGCAAATCTTATTGCCGGGGACCAGCGCATTGAGTTTACTCTGCCGATCGCGGAAACTCCCAAGCTTGACGACAAATTTTACGATGATGACGGGAGATATACGGCTCAAGGAATAGCAGAGGCGGTTTCGCCGTCAGTTGTGTCAATTGAGATTTACCAGGCCGGCACTTCCTTTGCTCCGGTAGGTCAGGGCAGCGGGATAATCATGACCGAGGACGGTTATATCCTTACCAATGCTCATGTCGTAGACGGAGCATCAAAGGGCATTAAGGTCGTTCTTTCAGATGAAACAGAGTATGAGGCGAAAATAATCGGACTTGATACCGCCAGCGATATTGCCGTTATCAAAATATCCGCCAAGGGACTTTCTCCGGCGCAGTTCGGAGATTCGGAAAATGTAAGTGTAGGAGAGGACGTTGTTACAATAGGTTCTCCCGCAGGCTTTTACGGCTCGGTAACAAAAGGAATTGTTTCCGGACTGGACCGTCAGATAAAGGTCGAAAACTCTTCTATCGCAATGAGCTGTATTCAGATAGACGCGGCGATCAACCCGGGAAACTCGGGAGGCGCTCTGCTGAATATGTGGGGGCAGGTAATAGGAATAACTTCTTCAAAGCTTGCATCCAGCGATTATGACGGGATCGGCTTTGCGATCTCGATCAACGCCGCAAAGCCGATCATTGAAAATCTTATGGAATACGGCTATGTACAGAACAGAGTAAGAGTAGGAATCACCTTCTACTCAATAAGCGAAACCACTGCTCAGATGTACGGAACAAAAGCGGGTATATATGTGGTTTCCATCGACGAGGACTGCGATATTGCAAACACGGAGCTTGAGCCTGACGATATTATTACCGAATTTGACGGCATCGCAGTTTCCGACAGTGAATCGGTTCAGGCGTTTCTTGCAACGAAAAAGCCGGGAGACAAGGTAAAGGCGAAAGTCTACAGATCGTCGGTATCCGGAGAAGGCGAAGAATTTGAGATAGAGTTTGAGCTTATGGAGGATAAGGGCTCACTTATTGAAAATACGGACAGCGAAAAATAACAAAATAAAAAATACAGCGGGCGGTCAAAGACCGTCCCTGCGTTAAATACGTAGGGGCGGCTTGTGCCGCCCGCTTTTGCTGCGGTTTTCAATTTGATTCGATAAGACAAACAGCTGCTTAACTTCTATATGTGAAAATTCTCAGGCAGCGGCGAGAAAACGTCGATCCTTTGTCCGCTTTCGGGATGGATAAAGCCGACCGAAGAACAGTGAAGAGCCTGACGGATATAATCCTCCCTGCTGCCGCCATATAGATCGTCGCCTGCCAGCGGAAAACCGATATACGAAAAATGCACTCTTATCTGGTGCGTTCTCCCCGTTTCAAGACGAATCTCGGCAAGCGAATATTTTTCGCTCCGGGCGATTATACGGTAATTTGTAACGGCGGGCTGCCCGTCAGGAGAAACGACTCTTTTAATAATAGAATCCCGCTCTCTCGCTATAGGAGCGTCTATCTTTCCTTCGTCGGGAGGATGTCCGCAGCATACGGCATAGTAGGTCTTTTCAAAACTTTTTTGCAGCTTTGCTGCGCTGAAACGGCTTTTGGCGCAGATAACGCAGCCGGACGTATCTCGGTCAAGGCGATTTACAGGACGAAAAGCAATACCGGGAAAACGTGCGGCAAAAAAATTTCCCAGGGTATCTCCCTGATGCTTTACGGAGGGATGAACAGGCATAAATGGAGGCTTGTCGAAAACTATCAGACTCTCGTCATCATAAAGCGCCGGAACGCTAAGCCTGAAATTAGGCTCCAGAGTTTTTGCGTCCTGTTCCTTCAGCAGGATCTCGTCGCCGCTGTTTACACGGTCTACAGTTCTCACTGTCGTTCCCCCGCGGGTAATGCCTCCGTCAATACGCTTCAGGGTCGTAATAAGCCTTCTGGAAACACCGCGCTTTGCCAATACCTCGCCCAGGGTTCTGCCGCCTTCATCTGAAGTGATAATAATTCTGACAGGCATACTTTAAATTAACGCTCCTTGTTATTTTTATGATGCTTGTTCCAGCGCTGTATCATTGCCGGCAGCTTGTCCTGCCAGTAACTCCCCATAAGATCCTCCATAAAAACTATATAGGAAACCATATAATAAGGCACGATTGCAAATAAGGGATAAAACAGGATCAGAAGAGGTATAAACTTAGCAAATGAAAAAACAAAGCTTAAATATCTGGAATGCTTGCCTTCCATAAGTCTTACGGAAAGATCGCAGGCGTCAAAAATATTTGCCCTTGGATTCAGCGTCATTATATAATTTGTAAGACATAACGAAATACAATAATGAATAAGAACTCCCGCCCAGACGAAAGTAAAGCCCAGAGAAAGCATAAAGCAGAACAGCCCCCATGAAGTAAGCTCATTGAGTTTGCACACCCATCCCCAATAATATACCTCATATATTCCCACCAAAAGAGGAACGGTTCCGAACAGCTTCAGCATGGACGTTACCAACGCTGTAACAAGCCCTCTCGGAACTATTTTTTTAAAATTATTTTGTATATACTGCCTTGACTCCACAAAGCTCTTTCCGTTGGCGATCTCAATATAAAGACGCCTGGCAATATAAAGTTCAGGCATTATCAGCACGAAAAGCAGCAGAATCCTAAGTCCTATGAAAAAACGTCCGAACCAGCCCTGAAGCATAAAGCTCATAGAGTAGTATTCCCGGGCGTCAAACAGTGTAAGAACCAGATAAATCATAACCTCGCACAGCGCCAGAAAGAATACGAAAGCCAGAATAAACACGGTAAGAGCTATACAGTTTCCCCAGTTGCCTTTGAGCCGTCTGAGAGCCTCGGCTTTTATTTCCTTGTTTGTAATTGCACTCACCTCTTTTATGTACGGCAAAACCCCCGGTAAGAGGCGGCGCCGCAGTTATATAGCCGCCGGAAAGTTATTGCTTTTTGTCCCCGAACAAAAAGTTCGGCTTTTTGAAAAATACGGAATCCGCAGTTACCACTGCCCGTCGTCCGTTTCAGGAGGATATTCTCCCAGAAGTTCAAACGCGCCCGATCTCTGCCACATTGAAGCGGTTATAAGAATTTCAAAGCCTTCGCCGAAATCACATTTGTATTCGACAGGCTTCAGCTTCGGAACGCCGAAGCAGCTGAGCATATTCATTATTATTCCGCCGTGCGTAACAACGGCGCAATTTGTAAGCCCTTCGTACATCATATCCGAAATAATGATATTTAGAGCTTCGTAACAGCGGTTTACAACGTCTCTCGCCGATTCACCGTTAGGAGCTGGATTATCAAGCCCGCCCTCCAGAAATTTTTTATAGGCGGCGTTATCCATCAGCTCGTCGGCGGTCTTGTTTTCAAAATCCCCGAAATTCATTTCAGCAAGCAGTCCGAGTTCTGCGGTATAACGATTGGGGAACAAAATATCCGCAGTCTGTTTGCATCTTTTCAGCGGAGAAGTATAGACCTTTTGAACAGAAGGGTAAAAGTTCTTTTCCGCCTTATCATAAAGATCGGCTACCCCCTCGCGGCTCAGAGGAAGATCGGTGATCCCTATATATCTTCCTTCGGCATTAGCCTGAGTCATTCCGTGCCGCACCAGCGCCAGTCGGTATCCTTTCAATTTTCATCTCTCCTTTAAATATTACGTTTTCTAATTTTTTATCTATTAATTCGACAAAACGGCTTTACAAATTTCTAAGAATATTGTATACTAAATATTACAAGCAAGTGAAATCAGAGGGGAAGTTTGAAAATCAATTTTCAGACTCGAGTTTTATTTTCCCGGATCGATCCGGAAATTTGCTGCACAAACCGCAAAGCATCGAAAGGAGGTACATTTTCCCAAGTGGGAAAATGGTCATAAATATGAAAACCGCTTATTCCAATAAAAAAGAATTTATTGACTCCAGCAAAGAAATAGGCCGGCGGCTTGCCGAAATAAGAAAATCAAAGCATATCAGCCAGACTGAAGCGGCAAAGATCCTCGGCGTTACTCAAAGCAGCCTGTCACAGCTTGAAAGCGGCTTCCGTATGTGGTCTGTCCCATCGGTTATAAAGCTTATCAAATTTTATAAGGTGCCGTATGAAGACGTATTCGGTACCTGGAAGGGTACGGAATCTGAGCTTCAGCTTACGGTTGACGACGACATAGCTGCGCCGATAGCGGTTTTGGAAATGCTGGCTCAGACCTCTGATCTGGAGGAAATATCAATGTCGGTAAAAGCATATATTTATGTATGCGTATACAGAATGTTCAGACATCTTTATGATGCAAATCCGAAAAACACTTCGGTTATTTTCAGTCTTGATCTCGAAGTTGCGGACAGAATAACCGAAAAAATCTTTACCGAAGAGCCGTCAAGACTGAATACATTTATTAAGTACAGCAGCAGAATAAACAGTCAGGAGATCGAGCTGCCTGTAGAATATTCCCAAAAGCTGAGAGAGCTGGTGGGAAAATGCGAAAACCTGATAAAAGCGTATATTCCGGAGGTTGATCTTTCCGGGCTGAAACCATGATTTCATCCCTAAGTCATTTTAAAATCATTATAGCACAGCTGCTGATTTTTTTCAAGTCTGAAAGGAGAGATTCATGCGTATCAGCAAAAGCCTTGCGGTATGCCTGGCGGCAGCGGCAATGATCGCCGCAGGAGCCTTGATATCGTTAAACGGCGAAAGCAAAAAGGCTCAGACAGTTCAGCTTGTTGCGATGGACTGCGTCTGCACCGTATCGGCATTGCCTGAAACAGACATTTCCGAATATACAGCGCTTATCAGAGAGCTTGATAAAAGCCTTTCGGCCTATGATGAGGCTTCTGATATAAGCCGTATAAATAATGCAACTGAGCCGGTAAGCGTTTCGCAGAGCACTGAACGGCTTATAAAAAGGGCTGTAAGTCTTAATGAAATATATCCTCATACTGACTGCACTGCGGGAAGGCTTATAGACTTATGGAACGTAACCGGGGACAATCCCGTAGTCCCTGGGGAGGATGAGATCTCCGCTGCGCTGAAAACTGTGGGAAGCCGGAATATCGTTTTTTCAGATGACGGAATAGCCCTTGAGAACGGAGCCAGGCTTAATTTCGGATGCTGCGCCAAAGGCTTTGCGCTGGACGAGGTCAAAAAACTGCTTGACAAAAACGATGAGGAATATGCAGTTATAACATTCGGTTCATCCAGCCTTGTTTACGGACAAAAGCCCGACAAAACCGATTTTGTTACCGATATAAAGAACCCCGGCGATCCGAAAGAGTCCGCGCTTTCATTCAAAAGCGGACAGTGCTTTATTTCTACGTCGGGAGGCTACGAAAGATTTTTTGTCGCACAAGGAAAGCAATATTCTCACATATTTGATCTTGAAACCGGATACCCTGCCGAGACGGATCTTACTTCGGTTACCGTTATTTCAAAGACCGACGGAATGCTGACAGATTTTCTCTCCACTGAAATTTACATAGAAGGTACAAAGGCGCTCGGCGATTATCTCGACAGCAAAGAATTTCAGATTATCGCTCTGGACGAAAAAAACAATATTTACTGCTCCGAAAGTCTGAGGGACAGTATTGAGATAAAAAATCCGGATTTTCATTTTGCATAGGCAATACCGTATAAGCTGAAATACGGTCCGGTTATGCCGGAAAAGGCTTTGCGCTGTATGACTCGCAAATCGGTCCTGTTAATAATTGAGGAGGAAAACTAATGAGGTTAAACGGAATTATCCTTCCCCACAAAAAGGGGACGGAAAATGCTGAAACAATTGCCGTTCCATGTCCCGAAACCGTGAAAATAGCCATGTCGCAGCATATGGGCGCTCCGTGTCTGCCGTTGGTCAAGGCGGGCGACGAGGTAGCTGTCGGACAGAAGATCGGCGACTGCGAAACGTATATGTCCTGCCCGGTCCACTCAAGCGTTTCGGGAAAAGTTACAGCGGTAAGCGATATGATCCTCGCCAACGGTAAGTCCTGTAAGGCGGTAGAAATAGCCTGCGACGGGCTTCAGACGATCTCCGGGGAAGTCTCCCCGCCCGAGGTCACCGATAAAGCGAGTCTTGTAAAGGCGGTAAGGGAATCGGGCTGCTGCGGACTTGGCGGAGCAGGCTTTCCTACGCACGTAAAGCTTGATTACGACGAGAACAAAACAAAAATAGATTCACTGGTAATAAACGCCGCAGAATGCGAGCCGTATATTACCAGCGACTATCGTGAGATGATAGAAAACACCGACGGAGTAATAAGCGGAATAAAGAAAATAAAAAGCCTGCTGGGAATAGACAGCGTTTACATCGGCATCGAAAGCAACAAACCTAAGGCTATAGCGCTATTTGAAGAAAAGCTTGCAGGCGAGGACGGCTATAAAGTTCTTCGTCTGAAGACGTCTTATCCTCAGGGCGCCGAAAAGGTGATAGCCTTTAACGCCACTGGCAGGATCATAACTGAAGGAACTCTTCCCTCCGACCACGGAATTCTTGTTATGAACGTTTCTACCGTCGGATTCATAAACAGCTATCTTGAAACCGGAATGCCGCTGGTCGAAAGGCGTCTGACTGTAGACGGCGACGCGGTCAAAACACCCTGCAACGTTAAAGCCCCGATAGGCATGAAGCTCTCGGATATACTGAAACTGACAGATACCAATATAGAAGGGATACATAAACTGGTTTCCGGCGGACCTATGATGGGAACGTGCATATACGATCTTAATACTCCCGTGTGCAAAACCAACAACGCTTTTCTGGCGTTTAAAAAGCCGGTTTCACTTAAAGGGCTGGTGGTGGAATCCGGACAGACAAACTGCATACGCTGCGGAAGATGTATTGACGCCTGTCCGATCGGACTTATGCCGACCGAGCTTGAAAAAGCTTACGACCGCAAAGACAGAGAGGCACTTAACAAGCTCAAGATAAATCTCTGCATGAACTGCGGAAGCTGTTCATACGTATGCCCTGCAAAACGAGATCTTGCGGAAAAAAATCAGCTTGCCAAGGGCTTTGCAATGAGCAAGTAAAGGAGGATATGAATTTTGGATAAGCTTACAGTCAGCCCGTCGCCGCACATACGTGATTCTATGACCACCTCTAAGGTCATGACGCATGTTATTATAGCTCTTTGTCCGGCGCTTATCGCTTCGGCGGTCATTTTCGGCGGAAGAGCGTTGATGCTGACGGGATTTTGTATTCTCACCGCAATGGCGTGGGAACGCCTTTGCAATATTATAATGAAACGTCCGAACAGTACGGGCGATCTTTCCGCCGCAGTTACCGGAATGCTGCTGGCGTTCAACCTGCCGGTCACCTTACCTTACTGGATGGCGGCTATCGGCACGTTTGTTGCAATAGTAATCACAAAGCAACTTTTCGGAGGTCTGGGACACAACTTCGCAAATCCTGCTATCGTCGGAAGAATCGTGCTTATGCTGTCTTTTCCTTCGGCAATGAGCCAATGGGCGGTCCCGTTTTACGATGCAAACGCGATCGTTACCCAGCCTACCCCGCTTGTTTCGGGAACCGCCGAATATTCGGAGCTGTTTCTGGGAATTACCGGCGGCTGCCTTGGAGAGGTTTCAGCCTGCGCCCTGCTGCTGGGAGGCTGTTATCTTGTAGCTGTGAAAATAATAACCCCTCACGCTCCCCTTGCGTTTATAGGGACGGTTTTTGTATTTTCCTATCTTTCGGGCAGGGACGGAATTTATCAGATACTTTCCGGCGGAGTAATGCTTGGCGCAATATTCATGGCTACAGATTATGTTACGACTCCTGTTACAGCTAAAGGCAAGATAATTTTCGGAATCGGCTGCGGAATAATAACCTGCGTTATACGATTCTGGTGCTCCGCGCCTGAGGGAGTTTCCTATTCGATCCTGCTTATGAATATAGTGACCCCATACATAGATATGTTTACCCGCAAAAAAGCAGTGGGAGGAATATATAAAAAGGAAGCAAAGGAGGGTGAGACTGAATGAAAAACAGTTTAATGCCCCCTCTGGTGCTTACAGTCATATGCGTTGTGGTTTCGGGACTTCTGGCACTGGCGTATAATAAGACTTACGTTGATACGACAGGAGTTATGACAGACGAGCTTAAAGCAGGCTGCGAGGAGATTTTCGGCGAGGGAGATTACGAGATTCTGCTTGATCCCGGCGCAGAGGAGAAAACTCCGGTCACCTTCGGCACCGATGGTGTTGTCTCGGTAATTACAGACGGAAGTGACAAATGCCTTGTGGAGATCGTTGAGGACGGCTACGAAAAGGGAGGACTGCATCTGCTCATTGGTATCAATCCCGAGGGAGCAGTGGAAGGAATATACTTCCTTGAGATCGGAGAGACCCCCGGCGTAGGCACAAAGGTTCAGGAAGCCTCTTTCCTCGACAGGCTTATCGGATTTGACGCTGAAACGGACGAAAATTCAATAGACAACATTACCTCCGCCACCTACTCGTCAAAGGGTATGAAGGCGGCGTGCAAAAAGGCTGTAACTCTTTATTCCCAAAACAAGGAGGCGATCTTCGGTGACCGATAAAAAAACGCAGTCAAACTGGTACGAATTTACCAAGGGTCTTATAAAAGAAAATCCGACCCTTGTAACTCTGCTCGGAATGTGTCCCACCCTCGCCGTAACCACCATGGCGGTGAACGGAATAGGAATGGGACTTGCTACAACGTTTGTACTGGTATGCTCGAATATTGTTATTTCCCTGCTTAAAAACGTAATTCCCAAGGCGGTAAGACTTCCTTCGTTTATTGTAATTATAGCTGGCTTTGTAACGCTTATCGGCTTTATACTCCAGAGATATATTCCGTCGCTTTACTCGGCGCTGGGAGTATTTTTAACGCTTATTACAGTAAACTGCATTATCCTGGGAAGAGCTGAGGCTTTCGCTTCAAAGAATAAGGTTCTTCCTTCCGCTCTGGACGGACTGGGAATGGGCCTGGGCTTTACGCTTTCGCTGTTTACGATGGGCTCAATAAGAGAAATACTTGGATCAGGCTCGTGGCTCGGCATGAAGATCCCGGGGATAAGCTCCGATCCTATGCTTATATTTATAATGCCGGCGGGAGGTTTTTTCGTGCTGGGCTGTATAATTGCTCTGGTAAACAAGCTTGCAAACCGCAAGCCGCCTAAAGAACTCTCCTGCGAGGGCTGTCCAAGTGCGTCGATATGCGGCGGCTCCTGCGAAAGCTGTGATAAGGAGGATGATAAAGGATGAAAGAACTTATTATAATCGTCCTGAGCGCCGTGTTTGTAAACAACGTCGTACTGTCGCAGTTTATGGGAATATGCCCGTTTCTCGGCGTTTCAAAGCAGTTAAAATCATCTATAGGAATGGGCGGAGCCGTAATATTTGTAATGGTATGCGCTACAGCCTGTACCTATCCGGTATATATGCTGCTGGATAAATTCAGTATAACATATTTAAGAACGGTAGCTTTTATACTTGTTATCGCATTGTTCGTACAGCTGGTTGAAATAGTGTTGAAAAAGGTAATGCCGCCTCTGTATTCGGCTCTGGGAGTATATCTCCCCCTTATTACAACAAACTGCGCAGTCCTGGGAGTAACGGTGGCTAACATTGACAACGGCTATAACTTTGTACAGTCTATATTCAACGCTCTGGGCACGGGGCTTGCTTTTTCACTGGCTCTGATACTGTTTTCCGGAGTAAGAGGAAGAATCGAGCACTCGGACATTCCGGCAACATTCAAAGGCGTTCCCTCAACGCTCATTGCGGCGTCTATCGTATCTCTGAGCTTTATGGGCTTCGGCGGACTTTTCGGTTGACATGATATCTGAAATATCCATCATAAGGCGATCGTAAAATCATTTGTGTTTTCACCGCCGTCAGGTCGAAATATACAAAACGCAGAAAAGGTGAAATAATAACTTACGGGTGCTTCTGAATTTTACGGTTAGCTGAAAATATACATAAAAAGGAGGATCACTTTGGAATATATAATACCAATAGCGCTTTTTGCTGTTCTGGGAGTTGTATCGGGAGTACTGCTTACGGCTGCTTCCAAGATCTTCGCAGTTAAAACGGACGAACGCCTGGAAGCTGCACAGGAGGCTCTGCCCCAGGTAAACTGTGGAGCCTGCGGATATTCCGGCTGCAATGATTATGCCGATGCAGTTGTAAACAACGACGCTCCATGCAATATGTGCAAGCCCGGAGGATCGGAATCGGCGGCAAAGCTGGCTGAGATAATGGGAAAGAATGCTGAAGAGGTAATACCTGAAACCGCTTTCGTTAGATGCAAGGGCGACTGCAATGCAACTACTCACAAGTATGATTTCGACGGGATTCAGTCATGCGCGGCGTGCAACAGATTTTATAACGGTTCAAAGACCTGCACAAGCGGCTGTCTCGGATACGGCGACTGCGTAAGGGTGTGTCCCCAGAACGCTATTTCCATTGTAAACAGAATAGCCGTGGTGGATTCCTCCAAATGCATTGGCTGCGGACTTTGCGCCAAGGAATGTCCCAACAACCTGATCGTAGTCCGTCCAAAGAAGCAGAAAATAGAAGTTGCCTGTTCTTCCGCCGACCTGGGAAAGATAACAAGAAAGATCTGCAGCGGAGGCTGTATAGGCTGCGGTATATGTGCCAAGAAATGTCCCAACGGAGCGATCTCGGTAAAGAACAATCATGCGGTCATAGATTATAAGCTTTGCGTCGGATGCGGCGTCTGCAAAGACTCTTGTCCCATGAAAGCGATAGTTGAATTATAGCCGTATATGCCGCTGCGTAAATCTCAGATCTTAAAAATATAAACAATGCAAAACAGGGCTGTTACACCGATTGACTCAGGTGCAACAGCCCTTTCTCTGTTTGTTATGCAGCTTTCCTTTCAAACAGCTGAAAACTCGGCTTTATCGCCTTAAAAATTATTTTTTGCGAGCAAAAAACTACAGTTCATTATGATCAATTGCAGCAAAACTGCCGTAAAATTCCCGACGCCATATAGTCCGCCATTTCAAGCGCTTCTTTTTCTATAGCATCAAACATTTCAATATCTTTCGGATACTCTTTTTTGAGTCGTAAACCCGCTTCTTTTTCAGTCATGCTTAAATGACTGTACATCATGTTCCGCCATTTCTGCTCGCTCCAATGAGGATTGATAACAGCTAAAAATTCAGCAATATCGTCCGCGTTGGAATACCACTTTTTTCTCAGCTCGTCGGCTTTTGCGGTATTCATTTCCTTGTCGGCATTCACCAGGTCTCCGCCGATCTTCAAATGCTCGGTCAGCAGTTTTTTAAACTCGTTTGCATTTTTTTCGCTGTAGAATATTTTAAGAGACCTTGCAAAATCTCCCGGATTTTCAAGCAGTCTGTCCGTAACATATTTTAAATCGGGCAATTCCTCTGCGGTGCTGATTATGAAAAAACGGGTCCAGTAAACGTGCTGAGACCAGAGTTTACGCATTATATTGATTATTTCCTGCCGGTTACAAGCGCATGATCTTCTCATAAAAACCCCCTAGGTATAAAAATTTACGGTCATATATTATCATATGATATCGGGTTTAAAATGTTACTTTGAACAGAAAATGCAGAGATATTAAACGAATCGGTATCGCTGTTTCATCAAAAAAACGAGCCGCCCGATAATCCAAGCGACCCAAAGCTGTTATGCATTTAAATACTCTATTTACAATTTTACTCATTTCTTATGATCAGTTTTGCAAAATCTTCAAATGAATCGCCCGTCCTCGTTTCAGCTTTTTCTATAAGTTGAAAAAAGCAGTTCGGAAGTTCTTTCAGCCGCAGATTTTTACTGATACACGGAGAACAACCCTTATTATGTCTCGTAGGATGCAGCGGACACTCTAAATTTTTGCAGGTGCAGAATTTACTGATATTGTCCATAGAAATCTTTTTTCAAAATCTTTATTTAACCGATTTTTCAAACACAGATACTACATATTCCGCAATCTGGCAATCCTGCTCTTCCGTACCGCCGCCGACGCCGATACCTCCTGCAATCTTTCCGTTTGCAAACAACGGATACCCGCCTGCTACAAGAGTTATTCTGGGATCATTCGTCTGAATTGCCATAAGGGAAGCGCCCTCCGCAGCGCAAGCGGCAACATCCTTGGTTTTGCATTGCGTAACAGCGGAAGTATAAGCTTTGCCCGGTACAAGAGTAATACTCAATACCAATGCATCGCCGTATCTGCGATAAGCTCTCGGCAATCCGTTCTCATCGCTGATCGCAAAACTGATATCTATACCTATTTCCTTGCTTTTTTCTCTTGCGGCAGCGCACAGCTTGTCGCATAATTCGTCTGTTAAAACCATAGAAAGACCTCCGTACTTATATATTGATACAAAAGAACAATGCGTTTTTGCATCAACTATATTATATCAGACCAGTTTTCTGTGCCGCTTGCCTTTTTCTCCGAAAAACTTGCTTATTTCTTCAAATGTTCCCGGATATTCAGAATATCCTCTTTAGGCGCTGAGCCGAACATTTTCCGGTAATCCCTTATAAATTGTGACAGGCTTTCATATCCGACCTCAAGCGAAGCCTCCGTTACGTTTTTGTTTTCGTCCAGCATCAGCCTTCTGGCTTCGGTAAGCCTCAGCCGCTTTTGACATTGCAGCGGCCCCATTCCGACAGCGCCCTTGAACTTCTGATGAAATAAAGACACGCTCATATTTCTTCTCTTCGCTAAATCTTCAACTGTAAATGAATCGCGGAAATTCTCCTTTATCCAGCTGTTTGCTTCATAGATCCCGTCTATCTGCCCGATATTAACTATACTCTGAATAAATTGCTTGCCGCATGAGCCGCAGAGTATATAGTAAATCACTTCCTGCATAATGTTCTTACGCAAAAACTCCGATGGAACGGTTCCATTCATTGCACAGAAAAGCCTATGAACGGACTCTGTCACTGCGCTGTCGGCTACAGACATCGTTTTAGGATTCTGCTTCCCGCCCATAATCGCTTCTATTAAGCTGTTGTCCAAGTTCAAGACTGCCGTTACGACGTCATTGACGGTAAATTCAATAGAAACAGCCAAAAAATCCTGTTTCTCGGAAAAGGTCAAAACTGTTCCGGACAGTGGCGTATCTATTTTTGATACGGAATATTGACCCTCCATATAATCCATAATCCCAGAAGGAGTATAAAGCCTGAGTGAACCGTCAAGCACAATATATAAATACGGATTTTCTGTTTGGGGCATCCAAACCTTTTTCGTTGAGAAACGATATGCAGTTACAAAGGGAATTCCGGTTTTGTTACCGCCTTCTTCAAGGGAAAGCCCTCGTATTTCATTTCGTATTTTTTTAACGACAGATTTCATTTTTTAGCACCACACGATTTCAGATTCAATCAGAGAATGTGCACATAAAACAAATATGCATATTTTAAGCACAAATTTTTATGCAAGCAATGAAGAAGCTTGCAGGCATACTTTTTTCGTATAAGAAGGATTTTTGACGCAGTATGCGTGAAATTTTGCTGAAAAGATGCGTATTTGGTTTATTTGAACACACTCTGACTTTATTATAAAACTTTGAATTTTCCGCCGCCTGCATAATAAAGCAACGGAGATTTACTTTTTTACCGTCCGCACTTCAGAGTCAAAACTGCTGCAGCGACCTGAATAACGATGATTTTATTTTATCATATTTTTTGTTTTGCGTCTACTTTTTTAGTATTACGCCAGACGGCGAGTAAAACTATAGAAATATACAAAAAGTGAAAAAGGAATTACTGTATTAACTCAGCAATTCCTTTTTTGTTTTCAGCATATAATCTTACCGTCCGAAATTTCAATTACCCTGCCGCACTGCTCCGCAACTTTAGGGTCGTGGGTAACGATTATCACAGTCCTGCCCTGAGCGTTCAATGACTTGAACAGATCTATAATTTCGGCGGAGGTCCTGGTATCGAGAGCTCCCGTCGGCTCGTCTGCCAGTATCATGCTCGGCTCGTTGACTATTGCTCGCGCGATCGCCACACGCTGCTTCTGCCCGCCGGAAAGCTTGTTGCATGGCTTTTTCGCCAGCTCCTCTATCCCTACTGATTTCAAAGCGGCAAGCGCCTTTTCTTTCTTGTTTTTTATTTTTTTCCTGGAAAAATTCAAAGGGATCAGCACGTTTTCCAAAGCAGTGAAATCCTCTACCAGGGCGAAATCCTGCATTATCATACCGATTTTCTCATTACGGATTTTTGCATACTGCCTCTCCGATAGATTTTTAACTAGAGTTCCGTCGATAGTATATTCTCCCTCCTGATAGTTGTCGATGCAGGCTAATATGTGCAGAAGCGTGGACTTTCCGGCTCCGGATTTGCCGATTACAGCTACCATTTCACCGTCCTGAATTTCTGCGGAAACGCCGTGCAGCGCTTCAAATTCATTGGCTTTTTTAGGATTATAAATCTTTACGATGTTTTCAAGTTTAATCATTTTCTCTCTCCAATCAGTTTCTAAACTCAGTTTTGAGTACGTCTCTGGGCTGCTTATTTTTTACTACCAAAAGCGGGACTATCAGCGACAGCAGCAGAAACAGAGCAAGAATTATTGCGCATATGCCAATGTCTTCTGCGCTTACAGTTATTACGGTCTTCTTTAAGAACGTGCGCTTGCCGATAATAAAAAATAAGGCGTCAGCAAAAACGGTAAAAATCACAATAATTACATAATTAATAAAGTTTATTATTGAGCATCTTTTCCATGTAGCACCGCACAAATAAAGTATAGCATAGCTTCTGAGATTCTGCGTTGTGGCTACAACGGTAGTTATAATTGCAGTAAATATGGTAATTATCAATATGCTGAGTGCTATAGGAAAAAGAGTATATAACTCCTGACTGACGTATTGTACACTGTTTTCATAATACATATCAGTATCGTAAAAATATGTAAAGCCAAGCTCAGAGGCCATATTCTCTATATCCTCCTTGGAATAAGCTCCCTCGGGGAAATTTATAATTATCAAGCTATAAAAATTGTAACCGCCCTTTGAACCGACCTTATTCATTATTTCTTCCGTCGAAAGAAATAACGGCTGATCACGCATGGCAGAGCTAAGCTGATAATAAAAATCCCGATAATCTCCTGTATAATTATATATACTGGGTCCGCCTGTACCATAAATGTTCTGATAGTCTGACATAATACCGGATATCTGTATTTTGAAGGACACGCCGTCCCAATCGGTAATCTCAACTATGTCTCCTACCTTATATCCGAAATTGTCACAAACTAAACACTGGGGTATTTCACTATCAGCATCGGGAAGCTTTCCCTCTTTAAGATACGGAGGTACTTCTTTCATCACTTTTTCATTATAATAGTTTATATATCCGCTTTTGGCTGTACCTATGTCAGAATCGATCACAACAAGGTTTGCCTTACCGCCGGTTATAGCGCTTGCTTTATCAAAACTGCTTAATATGTCCTCCTCATATTTAAGATTGTCCTGCCCTATCTCAGGCATTATACAGATACCATTCTGAGACAATGCCTCCTCAAACTGGGAATAATAAACTGTTCTGTCTTTGAACGCCGACATCATTATGATTATCAGCGCAAAAACCACAGCAAGCTGAATTGCTATCAGAAAGTTCAGAATACGTGTGTTTTTTGTTAGTTTAAACGAAAAATTCATAAATTCGCCTCCGTAAAGTTCAGCTTTCTGCTTATATTTCTTATCAGCATGACAAACAATACTATTGCCGAAACTGCAATATATCCCACAAAAACGCAAACATATCTCTTGAAATTAAGACAGTCTATTGAGTTAGGGAATATTTTTACCATTTTAGGATATAGCAATTTATGAAATGCGTAAAGCGACAAAATAAATCCGGGCGAAATAACTATTACAGCCTGACTAAGAAACAGCGCTATGCATCTTCCCCTTGTACTTCCGCACAGCCTGAAAACAGTTATTCGTTTTTTGTTGCATTCAATTATATATTTATACAAAACTGCAAGATTGACGGCAAACAGCAGAGCAACCGCCGCAGTAATATATATAATTGTTCTGTAATAGGCAATATCGGATACTGCCGAAAGATCCATTTCCATAACATGACCGTGATCCGCCATTGTACTGTTTACTATTTCATCGATCGTCCTGAACTGATTGTATGTAACAGGCCGTTTGAAATTTATATTGACCTTTGCGTTAAGTATAGCGTCGTCCGGAAGAGACGTAAAGGGGATCGCATACCATACATTCTTTACACCGCGAGGTATAATATTTGAAACGGTATATTCAATTCCGCAGATAGTTACCTTATCGCCTATGCCGGTCAACGTTCTTGCCTCGTCGCTGTCATACGCAAGAGTCCCCGTCATCTTTTGTATTGAAGCATCAAGAAAATCACTAGTCACAACAATATGCCTTTCTCCTTTGATATATTCTTCTTCAGTCAAATCATATTCGGACTGTTTCTCCATGGCATTTACAATGCCGTCATTGGTCAGTTTAAATCTGAAATCAAAAGGCGCAAGTCCATAGAGATCATTCTCAAACGTTCCGGAACAATATATTGATTCAATATCGTCGTACATTGACTCCGGAATTTTTTCCAGAACCCCGGAAACATCTCCTTTAGTTATAGTACTGAAATTATTATATCTAAACTGATCATAAAGCTTCTCGTCATTGGTATTAAATATAAGCAGATCGGTTCTCGAAGTCATCCATCCGCTCCATCCGTTAGCTTCAATTGTTACTGATGTTGTTTTAGCCTCGCCTATTAACAGGCTGGTGCGGTAATTTTCATAAACGCCGTAAATAAAGCAGCCTATTACGGCGGTCAATACCGAAGTCATAACCATAAATAACAAAAGCAGCTTATTTTCTTTAAATAAGTTTCGCAGTATTCTTATCAGCATATATTATCTCCTGTAAAAAATTTGAGAGGCAGACTTTATGCATCTGCCTCTCAACCGGACAGCATTTAAAATACTATTTTTCTGGTTATATCGATTTCGCCCTTATTATTTCCTTTTTCGTCTTGGACATACGACCAGTAGCGCGCATAGAGACCTTCATAGTACATATCCTTTTTAGCGGTTACCTTAATAAAGGATCCGGTATCCGCCGTGGGTCTGAAATTAGTTGCGTTGCTGTATATTCTATCCGAATCATTTCTTATTTCGGCGCATGAAAGGATAGCCGTATAGTTATCCTTTCTGCAGATAGTAAGATTTGATGCGCTGGTTAGTTTGCTATCCGAGTCGTAACTGTAAGTCTGCACAGAATTAAGATATGCGTTTGTCATGTTAAACGCTTTATCAATCACGACTGCGTTCACACACATAGCCGAGACTGAAGCCGTCATCAAAATCGCAGCACCCATTGCTGTGATCCTCTTAAACAATTTTGTCATTAAAATTCCTCCCTTTAATTATATATCCAATACCCCAATATATTAAATGCAAACTTCTTGAATTTACGTATATGTATGCCTGCATTTTTAAGGAGATTTTAGTTCTGCATTGGAATCATCTCGCTTTCTTGGCAAAACAGCTTACTTAATACAATAAAGTTTTCTGTTTGAATAAAAGTGCCTTTTTGACATTATAGCATTTATAGCAGAATATATCAATAAAAATCCCTTAAATGGATAAAATTTTGTGAATATGTACAATTTGAAAAGCTTCTTATTGTTAAATACTTCTCTTATAAATTATATTTTTACACATTAAATAACAAAAACGACCAAGATTTCTCTTGGTCGTTTTGCAAAGTCTTTTATCGACAGATTTCAACTGCCTGACGGGACTTTTATTATTTTGTTGTTCCGGTCTTATAAGCGTCGATCATTTTCTTAACCATCTGACCGCCTACAGAACCAACTTCACGGGCAGTAAGGTCACCGTTGTAACCCTGCTTGAGGTTTACGCCAACCTCGTTAGCTGCTTCCATCTTGAATTTTTCGAGGGTCTGTCTTCCCTGTTCGGTAGTAATTCCTTTCATTTTGTACAACTCCTTTTTAAATAATTTATCGGGTTTGCTTTATTATTATGTGAGTTGTTTTTTTTAATATTAGAGGTAATTTCTTTCAGAGTTTTTTCAAATTTTTATTTTAATAAAGCCGCCTGCACTCTTGAGTGAACGCTCAGTGCGGCGGCTTTGTCCCCTTATAATTTTTCACTGCCCCTTGTGACAAAAAAGCTCATTATTTTATCAAAACAAATAAGAACTTAACATTCAGGACACTTTTATTGTATAACACATATGTAATTTTGTCAACAATTATAAGAAAACAGATAAAAAATTCTACTTTTTTAATAAATATCTGATGATTATTTACGCAAATTACACAAAAACGGACCTCCGATATACAAGGTCCTCAAAAACATAAAAACTTTTATGACGTCAAAAACATCAATTTTGCTCTTCCTGTGCATTTGCATAATCCGAGGTTACGTCCAGATATTCCTCCAAGCATATTCCCTGAGAGGTTATCTCCTTCGCGGCGGCTTCGCCTACATATCTTATATGCCACGGTTCATAGGCATACCCCGTTATGCTTTCTTTTCCCTTAGGAAATCTTATAATAAACCCGTAGTCTGCACAGTGTTTCTCCAGCCAGATCGCTTCAGGCGTACCTTCAAAACTGAACTCCGTTGTATTTACATCCATACAAAGTCCGGTCTGATGCTCAGAATGACCCGGCCGAGAGGAAACCTCGTCAGCGTCCTCAACACCTCGTTCCGCCGCGTAGGTATTATAAAGCTGCTCCTGTTCATCATAGCTGCGGTAGCCTGAGCAGATATAAAGCACTATACCGTCGGCATAAGCGTCCCCCGCCATATTATAAAACGCTTCCTCGGCGGTACTGTCCATTCCGGGCGCATAGGTCTCGGGAACACTGTAGGTTTTATTGACTATCAATATCCCGTCTATATAAGTCCTGCCTTCTATAACTTCAACCTTGTGGCCCTCGGCTTCTTTAATTTCAGATTGACTTTCATCAGATAAAGAAACTTCGTCCGTCGGCGCAGATCTGCTGTCCGACGATACGCCGGAAGAAGCCTTGCTGCTATCGGTTTTAACTGTTCCGCCGCCGTCGTTATTATTGCCTGAAGTAACAAAATAAATCACAGATGCTATAACGATCAATCCGAAAACTATCATAACAGCAAACGCCTGCATTCTGTCCCGGCGTATCTGCTGAGCCGTTCTGTGGCGCACGTTAGGATTCGGAGCGAATTCAGAACGGTTTGTCTGATTTGAATTCTGTTCCTGCTCGTCTTTATTATGATCCATAAATAACGTCCTTTGTTTTTTTATCAATTACTCTGTTTTTCTAATTATAGCACCATATGCTATGAAAATCAAGTCGAATCACGTCGCCCCTCACGTTTTTTGAACGGGTAAAGAAGTCATGAACAAAAACAGAAACCAGACGGCTTATAACCTTTTCAAGTTTTTATGGCCGCACCGCATCACGAAAAGAACAGATGCTCTATTAGGATTTTTGAGCCCAGAAGAATTAAAATAATACCTCCTGCAAGCTCGGCTTTCGATTTATATTTTGTTCCGAAAATACTGCCGATCTTTATTCCAAGTGCTGAAAAAACAAAAGTTACTATGCCTATCAGCGAAACGGCGGGGATTATGCTGATTTTTAAAAATGCAAACGTAATTCCCACCGCAAGAGCGTCTATACTTGTAGCAACGGCAAGCAAAAACATATTTTTTGGTTTCATTGAAGCGTCTGCACCGTCCTCGTTACCGCTCAGAGCTTCCTTTATCATATTTGCTCCTATAAAGCAAAGCAGGATAAATGCGACCCAATGGTCGAACTGCTGTATTTTTTCCCGGAAATTAACTCCCAGAAAGTATCCTATTGCAGGCATAAGCGCCTGAAATCCTCCAAACCACAATCCTGCCAACAGCATATGTACTATGCGGATATTTTTCAGTGCCAGCCCCTTGCATACCGATACTGCAAAAGCGTCCATAGAAAGTCCTACAGCCAGAATAAAAAGCTCAGCAATTCCCATTAAAATCTCTCCTCAGCCAAAATAAAAACTCACAGGCAACGCAGAAACGCTGCCCGTGAGTCTCGTCTTTTCAGATAATACCGGATTAAAAAATCATTGTGTCGACATTACCGCAAGCCGTCCTGATAAAGCCTGCTGACTACTCCCTCAAGGGTACTGAAATACTATAACATATTTTATGACAAATGTCAAGCAGAATTAACTGATTTTTATGATTACAACAAACAGCGATGATAATTTTAAAAAAATGTCCATTTGTCAATGATGTGAGACTAAAAAGTAGGAAAAAAAGCTTCTGTCAGTGAGGAGCGAAGCAACGAATGAGGACAGAAGCTTTTTCACTGCCGTCAGCCGCCAAGCTCGGTATGTAA
>ERZ780218.373-NODE-373-length-43867-cov-142.537912_pt1 | contig 43867 bp, 45 predicted proteins | sample MGYA00510975_ERZ780218 | MGnify/ENA primary metagenome ERZ780218 (study PRJEB29588, sample SAMEA2152063) | human gut metagenome | biome: human gut; feature: human-associated habitat; material: faeces | place: Denmark | collected 2008/2010 ... | reverse complement strand
CTGTGCTTATGTTCGTCGGGAACCAGGTATTTATGTCCTATCTGGGGGACGATGGCGTAGGGGCATTCGGTATAGCGTGCTATTATATTCCTTTTGTTTTCATGGTAGGTAATGCTATTGCACAATCTGCCCAGCCTATTATCAGCTATAATTTCGGACTGGGCTACAAGGAAAGAGTGATGACGGCGGAACGTATTGCGTTGCTGACGGCTGTGGTTTGCGGTGTGGTTGCAACGGTGGCATTCACTGTTTATCCTTATCTGCTGGTTGGCCTTTTCATCAGTCTTGACAGTGAAGCGGCGAAGATAGCGATACACGGTTTCCCCTATTTTGCAAGCGGCTTTGTCTTTTTCATTGTGAATATTGCTGTGGTAGGTTATTTTCAGAGTGTTGAAAGAATAAAGCCAGCTACGATTTTTGCTTTGTTGCGTGGCTTTGTTTTCCTTATTCCGAGTTTTATTTTGTTGCCGAAGTTCTTGGGTGTGTCGGGAATCTGGTTGGCAATGCCACTCTCGGAGGCTTTGACAATCATTGTGATTCTGCTTTTTGTTCTGAAGCATCGGTATGCTTATAAAGTTTCCAGCCAACTCATTACGTCGTAGATGTCTTTAAAAAAACGAGGTTGTGCCAACGTTTTGACATAACCTCCTAAAACCGTAACCTAAGATTTCTAAAATTGGCGAGATTGGACAATCATACATTTGTATGAACTCTATATATTTGCAAATTATATCGTTATAGATGAAAAGTAGCACTGAAAATATATACAAACAGAAAGTCAATCAAGTAATTGATTACATAAATTTTAATCTGCATCAGCCATTGCAATTGAATGTAATAGCCGACATAGTAAATATGTCTCAACGGCAATTGCTCCGTATGATGAGTTCTGCTTTGGATGAACCATTATACTCTTATGTGGCGAGGCAACGAGTAGAACGAGCTGTACTATATATGCAAACTGAAGACATGAGTTTACAGAATTTGGCTGGGTTAGTCGGCTACGATAATCCGCAATCGTTCTCCAAAGCATTTAAGAAACAATTTGGTATCTCTCCCAAAACATATATCAGCAGATTAAGGATGCGATTAAAAGAGTGCGAACATGATGGAAAGGAGTGCGAATTGCATTCTGAAGTCTACAATTTCGAGGGATTAAATTTAGTATATATCCGTATATGGGGTAAGTACGGAGAGGAAGAACCTTATGAAACAGTATGGAGTAAATTGATACATTTCTTAAAGAGCAATGACTTACTTCTGCCCGATACACGTTTTATTGGGTTAAGTTTTGACGACCCTAATGTGACAAACCCTAATCAATGTCGTTTCTATGCTTGTGCATCGGTACAAAAGGAAATTATGCCTACTTGTGAATTTGGTACAATCCGGCTACCACAAGGTAAATATGCGGTCTATACGTTGCAGGGGTATTATACAGATTTGCAGGACTGGTATAACATCATTAACGTAAGCCAAGAATATTCACTTCGTCATGGGATGTCTTTTGAGGAGTATATCAATTATTCAAAAGAAAATAAAAAAGAGAGTATCACAAAAATCTACATACCGATAAAATAAATAAAAGCATGGAAAATAGTTTACCTAAATATATAACTCTAACAGAGGATAATATAGATAAAGAACATATCTGCTGCGCATTCTCTGACAAAAAATGCTTGGAAGGATATGAGTCCAAAAAGGAATGGCTAAAAAAGGAATTTGCTAATGGCTATGTTTTTAGGCGGCTTGATGCACGAGCCAAAGTTTTTATAGAATATGTTCCTGCTGAATATGCGTGGCTTCCGGTTACTGCCCCTAATTATTTAATGATTAATTGTTTTTGGGTTTCAGGGCAGTATAAAGGTCAAGGGCATGGATATAATTTGCTCCAATTTGTGATTGAAGATGCAAAAAAGCAACAAAAAAATGGATTGGTTACTGTTGTAGGTACAAAAAAGAACCATTTTATGAGTGATACGAAATGGTTGCTGCAACATGGCTTTAAGGAAATAGAAAAACTTCCAAATGGATTTTCATTGTTGGTAATGAGTTTTCATGAGAATAGTGCAGTTCCATATTTTAATGATTGCGTCAAAAGTGGAGAATGCCCCGACAAACTGGGAATAGTGGCTTATTATTCTAATCGTTGCCCATATACGGATTATTATGTAAATGGAGTGTTGCGTGTTCTTGCGCAAGAAATAAATATTCCTTTGAAAGTAATTAAATTGGAAACGAGAGAGCAAGCACAAAACTCTCCTACACCAGCTACTATATTTTCTCTTTTTTACAATGGGAAGTTTGTAACTACGGATTTAAGTATTTGTACTGAGTCTAAATTTACAAAACTATTAAAGTAGTAAAATGAAAGAACTGGTTAATAACATGTTAGCTGAAATAGAGGTCAATATATCTGAAATCGACCTCTACGGTTATGATATTGTTGAAACTTTTCTTTCAATAGTGCGTCGTTTGCAAGCGGTTCTCAATGATTTAAAAACAAAACTGCAAATTCATTCCTTCTATAAGATTTATCGGATAGAAACACAATGCCCCGATGGTAGTAATGATGTAATCAGAAACTATATTAAGTAAAGAACTGGATAACCTGACCTGCTTCTTTAACCGTAATCTGGACTTTTACCAATATTATCGTTTTCATTCGACCTTGTATGATGAATATTATGTTGTTCGTGGAAAGTTTGATTTACGCCTATGTACCGATAGCGCACAATTCGATAAAGACCTGAATTTCTCAACCTTGTTTCTTCGGGTGGCATTAACAATGGCAACGTGGGAATAAAAGAAATGATGAATTTTCTCAGTACGGTGCTCTAAATGGAGTTAGGCGATTATTATGCCGCTTATATTGCCATGAAAGAACGGAAGAAGGATTGGACGGCATATCTTAGCCGTTTGCAAGACAGCTTAGTCAAACGAATGGACGAAGGATAGTAAATGACAAACTTCTGTTTTTCTTTTCGCCAGTATTATATTGCTTCAATATTATAAATCAACCATTTAGTCTTGTTGGGGTACCGTGCTGTGGATGCTTTCCAGCATAGAATTGATATGTACGGCTTCTGCGGTTCTGCCGGAAGCCTTGCCTAACTTCACGCTCCAGTGAGCCGGATTTATTTCCAGTTTGGTGTTGAACTGGGCTACAACTTGGTCGATAGTGATACGTGCGATAATCGGTGCGTTGCCGTTCTTCTTTACTGCATTTCGTTTGACGAAATAGAGTAGCTTGAAAGTACTTCTCATAATCTCTTTTTTAGTTACAAAATTAAATTGATGAACTGAAAATGAGATATTTGCAGTACGGACAAATCAAGACAACAAACCGACAATTTCAGACATTCCGTGACCTAAAATCCGAAAGGTCGGACAGGTCACGAATTGGTCACGAAAGTATGTCTTTTTGTGACCATTTCGTGTCTTAGGTCACGGACTTTATACAAAGAAAAAACTCCTGCAATACCTTGATATTGTAGGAGTTGTCTTTTCTTTGTCTGGTTTTGTCCAGCTTCTTGGTGATCCGCCTGGGTCTTGAACCATACGGCTCACAAGTCTTAAAATCAATATTTTAGCGTACCTCAATCTTTTAAGGGGTACGAATTAGGCACTTTCTTCAAAGAGCATTTGACTTCCCTTTTCGGGATTGTGTCTGCCTTTATCTTCGGTTCAAAGATACCACTTTATTTTCAAACACGCAAATCATTGAAAATAAATCTTCTGCGGTTAGTGCAAGGTGCAAGCTATATATAAATATATGCTTGCACCTTGCACTAAATATTTAAATAGCAAATAAATAGTTTATTTGTTATATTCTTTGTATTTTTGTAATCACAATCCAAAAATAAGTTTTTATGTTAAACGCAATAAGAATTGAAAATCTTAGAAGTATTCAAGATTCAAAGTTTATTGATTTGAAATCATTGAATATCTTAGTTGGTGCAAATTCTTCAGGAAAAAGTACTTTCTTAAGGAGCTTTCCTCTCCTAAGCCAATCTATAAATAAAAGTCTAAGAGGGCCTGTTTCGTGGTTTGATGTAGCATCTGTGGATTTTGGAGATTATGTAACAGCAAAAAATAAATTTGTGTCGGAAAAAGAAACTATTCGTTTTTCTTTCAAATTGGATCAAGTGAGACGAAATAGAATTAGGGTAAATTTTCGATATAGATATATTAATTATTATAATCTTTACAATCTCACTAAAGAAGAAAACTCTAATATAGGAGTTACTATTTCTCTTAATAATGATGTTAAGGGGACATATATGGATCGTGTCATATTAGAATTGAAAAGTTTTGTTATAGATATGAGTGTTGATAGTCGTAATTCACCAGTTAAGATTCTTATTAATGGGAAAATTGACATGACAAATTACGGTGTAAAAAACAAGTGGAGCTTTACCACAAATCATGGTTTGATGCCTACATTTATAGGAAAGGACAATGAAGATTTTCAAGTGCAAACTTTAAATTTAGCTGTAAATAAATTAATTCAATTTTGTGATAAAAGATTGAAAAAGCAAGTTCGAATAGAGTCTTTATTCAATTTGTTGGATAGTTCAAAAGAATCTCTTTTGAAATCAATAAAAAATACGGAGATTATTTCTTTGCAAAGGAAAACGGCTGATTGGGACATATATAATGAAACATTTCAAGAAGTTTATTACCTATGGATTACTTCTCAGATACCATTATTGCTATGGATTATAGATGAAGAACTTAAAGGGTTTTATAGTGGCTGTAGTTATATTGCACCTAGTCGTGCTGAAGCGTCTAGATATTATAGAAATCAAGAGTTGCAAGTAAAGGATGTTGATGCGTATGGACGCAATTTGCAGGAGTTTATAGCATCATTAACAGATAAACAATATGAGAGCTATTCTTCCTTTACACAAGAAATACTAGGTATTAGTATTGGAGTAGCTAATACAACTGGACATCAAAGTATATACTTGCAAAACAAAAATGGAAAATTTAATCTTGCAGACGTAGGATTTGGTTATTCACAAATATTGCCAATCATAACAAAACTTTGGTACATTACACAAAAGAGACCTTATGAGGAAGATGCTAAAAGATGTGTGGTAATTGAACAACCCGAACTGCATTTGCATCCTGCAATGCAAGCAAAAATAGCAGATGCTTTTATTAAAGCAATAAAAAAAGGAAAAGAAAATAATATCGATATTAAATTATTTATAGAAACTCATAGTCAATCGCTTATAAATAGAATTGGGAGAAGAATATCAGAAAATTTTATAGGAAAAGACGAAATTGGCCTTATCATTTTTGAAAAAGATAAAGAAGGTAAGAACTCAATAATAACGCAGACTTGCTACAAAGATAATGGGCAAATAAAGAATTGGCCTTATGGTTTTTTTGATCCTATAGATTTATAAATATGTTATTTGTTTTGTCTGATGAATTAATGGTTGATAGTTCTCATAGTATGAAAATTGTTATTGTGAGGGCCATAAAGCATATTGCAACCTCTGTGTTTGAGTCTAAGCATTTACTCTCTGGCAGTTTGGAAGTTTTAAAATATTTTAAAGAAGAATTTAAAGGGGATTTTGATTTGTATAGTCTATTCAATACCTTAGAAAATAATTATTATTCGACATCTTTTGATTTTGTAAAACGAAGAACAGAAATTGTTATTAGTATTTCTAATCCAAGAAGAATAGAAGGTGATGTTGAAATTTTTCAGTCTTCAATAAATGATTTTCAAGATACTTTATGCTGCCAAGCGTCTATTCTTTTAGGAGAAGATTTTAATGATTGCAATTTTTTTACTTATATATTAAAATGGTATATAAGCAAAAATGCTCTGAATATTAATTATAACTTTGATACAGATAATGGAGGTGGAGTAAACATATGTAGATCAATAGATAATCATATTGAAAATAAGAGAATATTATTATCTATCATAGACACAGATAGAAAATATCCAAATTCTCCGACAGGTGACACATACAATAAGTGCCGGAAATATTTAAGAAAAGAAAAGGGGAGCTTTAAACTTATTGCATTAGATGTTCAAGAAATTGAAAATTTGATGCCTTTTAATCTTCTTGATAATAAATCTTTTTCTGGAGAACATGCATCCAAGAAAGAAAAATTCGATTATTTACGTTCTCGAAATCCGAATTTATTGCAATATTTTGATATTAAAAAAGGTATAAGGAAAAAAGATACGGAAAACGATTCTTCCTACAAGGAATTTGCAAAGCAATGCTGTGATTGTAATCCTGATATTAATGATTTTGACATATATTACAATAATCTTTGCGATAGTGATTATGTATATCCTCCTCTTTCTCGCATATTCAATTTAATAGAAGAGGATTTGAAAAATAGTTCGGAAAATTTTGTTTTGTTAAATTTTCAAGAACGAGAGTGGAATAAAATAGGTGAAAAATTATTAGAGTTTGGGTGTGCAAGAAATAAAGAAGCACTAAATTGATTATAATACTAGATTTATTAATTGTTTTTATATAAAATCAGGGAAATTTAAAGCTTGTATAGACAAAGATTTGCACCTATGTATTTTATGGCAAATGTAAAATTATTCTAGCTTTATGCTTATTAGAGAATAGAATATTATACGATACTTATTACTAGGTTGATAAATGTAAGGCTAAAATAATGCATGATGCAGTTTTACGCTGTCTTGTACTTAGAAAAATAGCTTTATGACTTTCGATATTTCTTTCTAAAATCAGTAGGATTGCAATCTTTGTATTTCTTGAATAGTCTATTCAAATGGCTTTCATCCGTAAAGCCCAATTCCTCTACTATTTCGTTAATCCTCATTTCGCTGTGCAAAAGCCGACTTTCTACCATTTTCATTTTATAGTCTAAGATATATTGCTGCATGGTTTCATTAGTCTGCTTTTTGAAGTATTTCCCAAGATAATTAGGAGAAATGCCAAAATGTTGACTTATAGCTTTGGCTTTTATTTTTTCGGGATAACAAATGTTGGACTGAATGTATTGCAAGATATTCAGTGACTTTTCTTCTGAGTTCTCATCTATCTGTTCGGGTAAGAACATGGCAATGTTACGAGCGACAACTATAACAATCGTATTGATTAACTGCGTGATAATTTCACTGCTGTATATGTTTCTATTCACATATTCACGGATAATCGCTTCTATCATAGGTTTAACCAGCAATTTGTCAGTTTGATTGCGCAAGATGCAACCGGGACGGTGATTAGCGTGTTGCAGTATAAATTCTAACCGTTGTATGTTTTCTGCTCCAAAAACAGCCGAATGAATGTAGATGTCATTGAATTTTATATATACAAACTTTGTGGTAGTGTGAATGTCGAAAGAATGTATATCTCCGGGGGTAATCATGAAAAGATGTCCGTCATGGTACGGAAATTTATTGTTGTTTATCCATTGAATACCTGTTCCCGATAGAATATACACCAGTTCAAAAAAGGTGTGGTCGTGTTCCTTTAATTGTGATTCGTCCAGTTCACTGAAACAGATTTCAAACGGTTGATGTAGATTTTCCCTTTTCATTTTATCTATTCTGCTATTTAGGCGTAAAGGTACAAATAAATAGAAAAATAATACATATATTTACGCATGAATGTGTATAACTTTGCCATAAATAAAATAAAGTAGTAACTTTTATCATGATTGGGTATGAAAACGGAATTAGAAAAGTGCTTATCAGGTGAATGGTACGATTGCCATGCCCCTGTGTTTAGGGAGTTCAAACGAAGAACACATGAATTATTGTTGAAATACAATTCTTTGCCGTATGAATGTAAGGAAGAAAAGTATGCGATATTAAAAGAAATGTTTGAAAGCATTGGCAAGAAAGTTTCAGTGGGACATTCTTTTATATGCGACTATGGTTGCAATATCAGCATAGGCAATAATGTCAGTATAAATACTGGATGCACTTTTGTGGATTGCAACAAAATCATCATAGGCAATAATGTGTTGATAGCTCCCAATGTGCAAATCTATACGGCTACTCACCCTATTGAACTGAATGAGCGATTAACACCGATAGAAGCAGAAAACGGAATAGAATATATCCGTCACACGTATGCCCTGCCTGTTACCATTGAGGACGGTTGTTGGATTGGCGGTAGTGTCATTATCCTGCCGGGGGTTACTATCGGTCGGGGAAGCGTTATTGGAGCGGGAAGTGTTGTCACCAAATCCATTCCGGCAAACAGCCTTGCCGTAGGAAATCCATGTAAAGTAATTCGGGAAATCAATACTTCCATATAGCCATGATTAAATTAGTCGCTTTCGATTTAGACGGCACGATAGGCAATACCTTGCCGATGTGCATACAGGCTTTCAAAAAAGCCACACAACCATATATCAGACATGAATTGTCGGACAAAGAAGTGGTTCATACTTTTGGTCTGAATGAAGAAGGCATGATTGGGTGTGTCGTTGATAAACCCTATCGGCAACAGGCATTACATAATTTTTATGTGATTTATAAGGAACTGCATCAGGAAATGTGTCCGACACCTTTTGAGGGAATACGTGAGTTGATAGCCTTGTTAAAGCAAAAGGATATCATTGTGGTGCTTATAACTGGAAAAGGGATAAACAGTTGTGATATAACGCTAAAGCAATTCAAGATGAAGATTTGTTTTGCAAAGGTCATTACGGGAAACGCTGAAAGGAACATCAAGTCGGAAGCATTGAAAGAACTCTTGCATGATTATCATTTGGCTGCAAATGAAATTGTATATGTCGGGGATGCGCTTTCAGATATAACGGAGTGCAGGAAAGCCAATGTGATGTGCCTGTCTGCCGCTTGGAGTATTCCGCAAAATGAAGTGACAGCCTTAGAAAGCAGTAACCCTAAAAATGTGTTTTATTCGATACCGTCCTTATCCGAATACCTTAATGCGAGAACGTGATTGTCTAATTTACAGTTAATTTTACCAACCCAATTAAAACAGAACAGTATGAAACAGAGAATTTGCCAAAGTTGTGGTATGTCTATGCCCACTGATGATTTGTTAGGAACTCATGGTAACGGATGTTTGTGTACCGAATATTGCTGCCACTGCTTCCAAAAAGGATTTTTCACCAACCACTCATTGGAGAAACAAATCGAACTGAATACCCAACCTGAAAGTCTGGCAGCATTTAACAAAGAATCGGGATGCAATTTTACCAAAGAAGAAGCTATCGAAGGACTGCGCAAGTTCCTGCCTACGCTCAAACGCTGGATGCCTATCCGGCAGCAGGCAGAATGGGTGCTTGAACAATGCGGCTACATCACACTTTCCACTATCAGTGAAAATGGTTATCCCCGCCCGGTAGCTATCGACCTATTGCGCCATACCGGTATATCAACTTTATGGATGACAACAGCCTTATCCACAGAAAAGGTAAAACATATCAGACAAAATTCAAAAGCCGGGGTTTGCTTTGTTCACGAAGCAGACAGTGTTACTCTAACCGGAAAAATAGAAATACTTACTGATACGGAAACCCGTCAGACCTTTTGGCAAGACTATATGCTGCACTATTTCCCGCAAGGTGTAAACGACCCGGATTATTGCATTCTTTGTTTCCATACGGAAGAAGCAGTCTTGTGGATAGACAGGAAATTTGAGCGCATCGTGTTATAATATAACCCAATACTCCCGATAAAACCAACACGGAAGAATTGGTAACAGAAATTTATTTACCTATTGAAGCAAAACAAAAGATAAAATGAAAAACGAAATAATTCAATTTTTAAGAGAGAATATCATTGGCAAAACATTGCTTACTGGTGCAGTTTATAAATTAGAGAACGGAAACTTGGAAGGCGTGTATAGCGACAAAATGACATTCTCAAATTTGGTGACAACAGAAAACGGCTTTAAGTTCAATATGACAACTGTCACCCAAGAACTGGTTTACAATTTGGATGCTAAAGGAGCAAGAACCACCATAGCCAAAGATTACACAGGAACAAGTGTGTTTTGTTATGAATTGGCAATGCGGAAAAGCACAAAGCAAATTACAGGTTATATGCGTTGTGTTTCAACAACAGTTCAAGATTCCACAATGGAAGCTGTAGTTTGTGGGATATTTGATGTGACTTTTGACGGGAAAGAATTAAAATGGCAAGAAAATCAGCTGCTATATAGAGATAATCCCATAGGAGAAGATAAATATAAACCTGTCGCCTTTCACTCCAAAGTTCGTTTTTATCTTGATAACGGGAAAGTCATATTTGAATATTTGCCAACGCTTTGGGATATATCCCCTGACACATTGGAAAAAAGATTGTCTAAAGACGATTATCCTCCTTATATATCAAAAGAACAGTGATTGAATGAACTGAACTACTTATACAATGAAAGAAGAAGTAGATAAGATATTAGAGCAAATAGAGGTTGATATATCAGAAATCGACCTCTACGGCTATGATATTATCGATACTTCTTTGTCAATGGTACATCGACTACAGACGGTTCTTAATGATTTGAGAATTAAAGTTCAAAACTATATATTTTTAACCAAAGAGGATGAAATACTATTCTTTAAGACACAGAAACCGGAAATACTTGCCCGGTTATTATTCTTTTACAAGATTTATCGAATAGAAACACAATGCCCCAATGGTAGTGATGAAGCGATTAGAAATTACATCAATCGGGAACTGGATAATCTGACCTATTTCTTCAATCGCAATTTGGACTTTTACCAATATTACCGTTCACATTCCACTGTGTACGATGAATATTACTTTGTACGTGGGAAAGCTGATTTGCGGTTATGTACTGATAGCGCACAGTTTGACAAAGACCCTAATTTCTCAACCGGATATGATTATAAAGTGGCAAAGATTATCGCCAATGAAATGCTACGCATCTATCTGAATAAACGACTGGTGAAACTGGGAACTAATAATCAGATAGAAGACAATTTACAGAAATGCTTCAAATATCCGTTCCGCTTTACAGGCAAAAAGGCATATCTTATCGAACTGGGATATTCGCTTGTGTCTTCGGGCGACATAAACAATGGCAATGTGGAGATAAAAGAAATGATGAATTTCCTTAGCACGATATTCAATATTGATTTAGGGGATTATTACGCTTCATACATAGCCATGAAAAAGAGAAAAGACCGGACGGCTTATCTTCATCATCTGATAGAAAGCCTTGTTAAGCGGATGAATGAGGATGATATGAAATAACTTTCTGAGAAAAATAAACCAATATTTCTTTGTCAATTCAAAAATAACGTGTATGTTTGCAGTGACCAATAATAATAAAATAGTCACACGGTATGGCAAAAGCATTTGATGACAACGAAAGAAAGTTTATAAAGGATAAACTCAAAGAAGGAGCTTTACTATTTATCCAGCAACAAGGAGTACGTAAAACTTCTGTAGATGAGCTTGTTAAATATGCCAATATTTCTAAAGGTGCATTTTACCTGTTCTATACATCGAAAGAACTTCTTTTTTTCGATACGATAATAGACTATCATAAGAAATTGGAAAAAGAATTTCTGAATGCCATAAATAAGCATACCGATAATATTACGGTTGATACATTGACAGATATTATATCTGACTTGCTAATCAACAACAAGCCATACTTTGTATCTGTCTTTGTGAATAGTGACGTGGAATATCTAAGCAGAAAGCTCCCTCAAGAAGTACTTTCAAAACATGTGGATGATGATGTCATGTTGGCAAACGAACTGTTAAAATTTATTCCAGAAAATAAATCAATTGACACAAAGGTATTTGCAGGGGCTTTAAGAGCCGCATTCTTGACTATTCTAAACGAGAAAACAATTGGAACAGATATTTACAATGAAGTTTTCAAGTTTATGGTTAGGGGGATAGTACAGCAACTATTTTAAAGACTAATCCAACACAGACAAGATTGTATAATATCAACTGACTATGTGCAAATATGCACATAGCGATGCTCTGAATTTACAATATGACCGTATAAATAATTTTAGTCATATAATATAAAACTGGAAAATTATGATTACAGTAAAAAACTTATCGTTTAGTTATTCTCAACTACCATTTATTGAGAATATGAACTTTCAAGTAAGAAGCGGAGAAATATTTGGCTTCTTAGGACCTTCTGGTGCAGGGAAAAGCACTCTTCAAAAGGTATTAATAGGTATGCTCCCTAAATATAAGGGGAGTGTTTCTGTTAATAATAATGAGGTTAGAAATAAGTCTAATCATTTCTATGAGAGTATTGGTGTCGATTTTGAATTTCCTAGTTTTTATGAGAAATTCACCGCATTGGAGAACTTGAAATTCTTTGGTTCTTTATATGACAGTAAACTTATTCCTGCCGAACAATTATTAGAAATGGTCGGACTGTCACAACATGCCAACAAGAAAGTGGCAGGTTTTTCTAAAGGCATGAAGTCCAGATTGAACTTTGCCCGGTCAATCATTCATCAGCCCAAAGTGTTATTTTTGGATGAGCCAACATCAGGTTTAGACCCCTCAAACTCCCAAGTGATGAAAAACATTATTCGTGAGCTTAAAAATAAAGGAGTGACAATCATTCTGACTACTCACAATATGCACGATGCGACCGAACTTTGTGACCGTGTGGCATTTATTGTTGACGGTAACATTAAAGCTATGGACACTCCTCATAATCTTATCATGTCGAGGCGTTATAATGAAGTGACATATTCATATTTGGAGAATCAACAAGAATTGAATACTACAATCGCACTTGACAAAATAAGTACAGACAAAAAACTGCAATCTCTGATTCAAGCTAATGCTTTGTTATCAATACATAGCAATGAGCCGACATTAGACAATATATTTTCAGAAATAACAGGGAGGAAATTACTATGAAACTTAAAGGTTTAATACTAGGCGATATTCGGCAACAATACAAATATGGTTTTTATGCCCTATATACGTTATTTACACTGGTGTATATTACAGTGTTGCGTATTCTTCCTATGCCATGGAAAGAACTATGCACAACTACCCTTATATTTTCAGACCCCGTACTGATTGGATTAATGTTTATGGGAGCAATCATATTATTCGAGAAAAGCGAAAAAGTAATGCAGGCATTAGCTGTTTCGCCTATATCGGTACACGCATACATTTTGTCAAAGGTAATTTCTATCGGGCTGATTTCTTTGCTAAGTGGAGTTCTCATCGCATTATTCTCTGGCATGGAACATTTTTACATACACCTTGTTACTGGAATTATGTTAGGTTCAGCATTATTTACACTGGTTGGAATATCACTTTCCGCTTTCATTTCAACCATGAATAACTTTATGCTGATTATGATTCCCACTTTAATAATATCCGTAGCTCCCATATCTGTTTATATAATGGGCTACAAATCGGGAGTTATGCTTTTACATCCAAGTATAAGCCTTATAGAACTTATGTCTGGAAATATCAGTGTCATGTCTCTAATGGCAATAATCATTTGGTGCATTGCGATGTATATTTTTTCTTGTCTGTCAGTAAAAAAAATGATGACGATATAATTATGAATCAGAATATTATTTCCTTCAAGATGTTTATCAGAAACATATTCTCAGATGGTATGTTATCTGCAATAATATGTATTCCGTTGCTATTAGCGGCAATATATAGGTTTGTTTTCCCCTTGATTGTACAGCATTATCCGATGCTAAAGGATTTCAATCTGTATTATCCGATATTGGATTTATTCCTTGCAATTATGTGTCCTTACATGATTTGCTTCGCTTCGGTCTTAGTGGTATTGGATGAAACAGATATGAAAATCAACAGGTATATCACAATCACCCCACTTGGAAAGAAGGGTTATCTTATATCAAGATTGATTATTCCTGTTTTATTTGCAGCTATTGTTTCTTTCGTGCTGCTTTCTTTCTGTTCCGTATCAGATATGTCAGTATGGACTACATTTATCATATCCATATTGGCTACAATACTAAGCGTTGTGGCTGCTATGATTATTTTGGCATACGCAGGGAATAAAGTGGAAGGCATGGCGCTTGCCAAAGTATCTGCTTTGGTTATGGTGGGATTAATAATACCTTTTGTCATTACAGATAGTACCCAATATGTATTTGCATTTCTCCCCTCTTTTTGGATAGCCAAGTTTCTGATAAGCAACAACTATTGGTTTATTCTACCAGCTATCTTTCTTTCCGGAGGGCTGATTTGTATATTATATAATAGGTATAGCACAAAAATATGAGATATTTGCTTTTCTGTATCACTAAATTCAAAGCTGAATTTGCATGGCATAAAATAATTCACTATCTTTGCCCGTATGAAAAAAGCAAACCAATCGGATATTGTGTTGTAAGCAATCTACATTTCTAATGTAGATTGTTCTTTACGTTTACTCTCGGATAATTCTTTTCGGGAAGTATTTTCGTGTACTTATATTATAATTTTAATCTGCGTATAGGTAAGGCATTATTATGTTTTCCCTGTATGCAATATATACAATGAAAATGAATAACGATAACAACGCAATTTACGGATTTGATGTAAATTTAATTTGTGAATTTTTTCTTAATACAAAACGGCAAGGTCCGGGAAGTCCTGATGTTACATTAAAGGCTTTAAGTTTCATTGATAACCTGAGTGATACTGCGCAGATTGCAGACATTGGTTGTGGAACGGGAGGTCAAACTATGGTTTTGGCACAAAATGTATCAGGAACTATTACAGGACTTGATTTCTTTTCAGGGTTTATTGACAAGTTTAATCTTGATGCCTTAAAGCTGAATTTGCAAAACAGAGTGAAGGGAATTGTCGGCTCAATGGACAATCTGCCTTTTGAAAAAGAATCTTTAGACTTGATATGGTCGGAAGGTGCTATTTATAATATCGGCTTTGAGAGAGGTATAAATGAATGGCGTGATTATTTGAAATCTGGTGGGTATATTGCGGTTTCGGAAAGCTCATGGTTTACAGAAGAGCGTCCGGCTGAAATACACGATTTTTGGATGCAGGGGTATCAAGAGATAGATACAATTCCTGTCAAAGTCGCACAAATGCAGAGGGCTGGCTATCTCCCGGTTGCTTCATTTGTATTGCCGGAAAAATGCTGGACGGAACATTACTATCAGCCTTTGATTGAAGCCCGTAAACTAATGCTGGAAAAATATCCCCATAATGAAACCGTAAAGAAACTCATAGAGTTTCAGCATCTTGAAGAAGCCTTGTATAATAAGTATAAGGGCTTTTATGGCTACGTATTTTATATCGGAAAGAAAATCTAAAATTAAGAAACAATGATTGATTTGCAATTATATGGTTGGAATGAAGTCCTGTTGAAGCATCAGATGCCTATACTTAAAACAAGCATACACCAGCCTGTTTCGATACAACGGCTACGAGAATGTATAGCACGAAACGAAACGGTGGTCTTTATCGGCTCTTCCGGTGTTGGAAAAAGTTCTTTAATAAATAGACTTTGCAACAAATCTGTACTGAGTACATCAGAGATTAGTTCTTCCACACAGAAAGGACGGCATACCTCAACCCGCCGGGAAATGGTTTTATTGGATGATTGGGGCGTTCTAATAGATACTCCGGGCTTTCGAGAGTTTGGGTTAGCCATTCACAATTCCGATTTACTGTTGGAGCCTATGAAAATCTCGGATTTTGCGAAAGAATGTCGTTTCAGTAATTGCAGCCATACGGTAGAAGCTGGATGTGCTGTCTTGGAAGCTGTAAACAAAGGCTTACTGGATAAAGAAGTTTATAACAGCTATTTGAAGCTAAGAAGAGAAATATCCCATTATTCGGCTTCGGAACACGAGAAACGGAAAAAAGATAAGAATTTATCCAAAATGGTAGATGAAGCGAAAAAGTATGGAACAAAATTCTAAATTCCAATTTGATGGAACGCTGTATAAAAGAAATTGTAGAAGATATACTGCTTCAAATCAATGCTGAAATAGAATCGGTGGAATTGGATAATGAAATAGAACTTGATGATGCGTTACGTATCATCAAGTTCATTCAACCAATGTTCAATCAACTTAGGGAATATGTAATGAATTATGTGTTTCCTTCGATTTCTGCTGAAATACACTTTTTCAAGGAACAAAAGCCTAAAATTCTTAGTCGGCTATTATACTTCTATAAAGTATATCGCATTGAAATGCAATTTCCGAATGGCAGTAATGAAGTCGCAAGAAAATATCTTTGTAATGAGTTGGATAGTTTAACGTATTTCTTCAATCGTAATTTGGACTTTTACCAATACTACCGTTCCAATTCTACGATATATGATGAATACTATTTCGTTCGTGGAAAAGTCGATTTGCGTTTATGCACCGATAGCGCACAATTCGATAAAGACCCGAATTTTTCAACCGGATATGACTATAAGGTGGCTAAAATTATAACCAATGAAATGCTGCGTATCTATTTGAACAAAAGGCTGATGAAACTTGAAAACAACAATCAGATAGAAGATAACCCGCAAAGGCATCTGAAATATCCTTTCCGCTTTACGGGCAAAAAGGTCTTTTTGATAGAACTGGGTTATGCCCTCGTCTCTTCGGGTGACATCAATAATGGCAATGTAGAGATAAAGGAGATGATGAAGTTTCTTGGTATGGTGTTTCAAGTCGATTTGGGCGATTACTATGCTTCCTACATAGCCATGAAAGAGAGAAAAGACCGGACGGCATATCTTCATCGTCTTATAGATAGTCTGATTAAACGGATGAATGAGGATGATATGAAATAATCCTCTGTATCACAATGTAAAGAAGTACCATGTTCACCCCAATATGGTACTTCTTTTTTTGTAGGTAGTTTTATTGACAAAATGCCGTTATTCAATGGGATTATCCGTTATTTCACCCGATTTTTCCCTTAAAAAAAATAATACCATGATAGGTATAACCATGACTTTTAGGTTATTCCTTATTCCGAACTTTGCAGCAAATCAATAAGTTAGCAATATGGAAATTATAACATTCGAGTCCAAAGCCTACAAGGAACTGGACAATAAGATTACCGCCATTGCAAACTTCATCTTCAACCAGTTGGACGAGAGCAGGACGAATGAGGATGAAATTTGGGTGGATAGTTACGAGGTTTGCACCTTTCTTCAAATCAGCGACCGTACCCTGCAACGCTTACGGGCTAATGGGACGATTGCCTATTCCAATATTGGAGGGCGTTGTTATTATAAGATAGGCGAGTTAAAACGCCTGTTGGAAGAACGGCTGATAAAAAGCAATGATGAATGTATGCGGAATTTAGTAGCAAATCACGAGGCTTATGTTAAAGAAAGAAGAAATTCTAAGCAGGACAAATAGCGGATTGTCCGTGTTCAAGCACTATCTACCCGGCAACTGGCGCATAGGTCGTAATTTTCTTAATCCGTTTTATCAGGATAAGAAAGCATCGTGTAACATCTACTTCGACCGCCATAGCGGTATGTACAAGATGAAAGATTTCGGCAACGACAATTATAGCGGCGACTGCTTTTTCTTCGTGGGGCAGCTAAAGGGGCTGGACTGCAATCGGGCAGCTGACTTCGTGGAGATACTGGAGATTATCGACCGGGATTTGGGATTGGGGCTGGCTTCCGGCACTCCTGTTTCCATTCCTACGGCAAGCGTCCGCCGGACGGTATCGGATAAAACCGAAGAAGCACCCGAAAAGTCCGTCAAGCCCTACCAGTTCCGGGAACAGAAATTCCCGCTTGCCGAACTGGTGTACTGGCAGCAGTACGGCATCACGCCCGAACTGTTGGAGCATTACAAGGTCTGCTCGCTCCGGGAATACCATAGTGAAACGGCAGAGGGGAAACCATACACCTATGTTTCATCGGTGACAGAACCCATGTACGGCTACAAGGGCAAACAGTATATCAAGCTGTACCGCCCGTTCTCCACGCCCCGCTTCCTCTATGGTGGCAGCTTCGGCGAAAACTACTGCTTCGGGCTGGAGCAACTGCCCGCCAAAGGCGACACGCTATTCATCACGGGCGGCGAGAAAGACGTGCTTTCGCTGGCGGCGCACGGCTTCCACGCTATCTGTTTCAACAGCGAAACGGTGACGATACCGCCAACGCTGGTTTATCGGCTGACGTTCCGCTTCAAGCATATCGTCCTGCTTTTCGATATGGATAAGACGGGCAGGGAAAGTTCATGCAGGCAGGAAAAGCTACTGGAAGAATTTGGCGTGAAACGCCTGCTGCTTCCGCTTCCGGGAACGAAAGAGGAAAAGGACATTTCCGACTACTTCAAAGCCGGGAACACCCGTGAAGATTTCCTGAAACTGTTTATCGAATTTTTAGACAACCTATATAGCGACACATTGATTATGCTAAAATCGTGCGAGATAGATTTCAACAACCCGCCCGCCAAAGCACAGGTGATTATTTCGGCGGGCGATGTTCCATTGGGAACACAAGGCAACCTGTTCGGCATCACCGGAGGCGAGGGAACGGGAAAGAGCAATTATGTAGCCGCAATCGTGGCGGGCTGCATCTGTCCGACTGGTGCGGAAGTAGATACGCTGGGAATACAGATAACCGCCAACGGCAGGCACAAGGCGGTCTTGCTCTATGACACCGAACAGTCGGAAGTGCAACTGTTCAAGAACGTAAGCAACTTGCTGGCACGTGCCAAGCAGCCGGACAAGCCGGACGAAATGAAAGCGTTCTGCCTGACGGGTATGTCACGCAAGGAGCGTTTACACGCCATAGTGCAAAGCATGGATAAGTTCTATTACCAGTACGGCGGCATCCAGTTGGTCGTCATTGACGGCATCGCCGACCTTGTAAAGAGTGCCAACGATGAAGCGGAAAGCGTGGCGGTGATAGATGAACTTTACCGACTGGCAGGCATCTATAACACATGTATTCTTTGCGTGTTGCACTTTGTCCCTAACGGATTAAAGTTACGTGGGCATTTGGGCAGTGAACTGCAACGCAAGGCGGCTACTATCTTGTCAATAGAGAAAGACGAAGAACCCACGCAATCGGTGGTGAAAGCCCTGAAAGTGCGTGACGGTAGCCCGCTGGACGTGCCGCTGATGCTCTTTGCGTGGGACAAGGAAGCCGGGATGCACGTGTACAAGGGAGAAAAGCCCCGTGAGGAAAAGGAGAAGCGCAAGGAAAGGGAACTGGTAAATGTAGCCCGTGACATCTTCGGGCGACAGACACATATCACCTACATAGACCTTTGCGAACAGTTACAGCAGGTCTTGGACGTAAAAGAGCGTACCGCAAAGAGTTATATCCGCTTCATGCGTGAACGGGACATTATCGTTAAAGACCCGGCAAACCAAAGCTATTTTATGATAGGTCTTATTTAATCCGACAACATTATGTATATAGATAAAGAAAACTTTGTGGCATGGATGGAGCGTATCATGGACAGGTTCGATATGCAGGAAAGGAAGATAGACCGCCTGTTAAGCGAACATAATTACCTGAACGGTGAAAAGCTGCTTGACAATCAGGATTTGTGCTTTATGCTGAAAGTAAGCACCAAGACCTTGCAGCGTTACCGCAAGAAAGGAATACTGCCTTACTTAACATTAGACGGAAAATATTTCTACCGTGCAAGCGACATACACAAGTTAATCCGTGAACACACGGATTGAGTGATAATCAATATCATATATTTTCTTCTTTAAATCCTGTCTTGTTATGATAATAAGGCAGGATTTCTATTATTTATAAGGTTATTCCGGTGATTTTCGCTACTTTTGCAAAAGTAACTTAAGAGAATAACGGCGGTTGAACAGTTTCGGCTGTAATATCGTCATTATATATAACATATACGTTCGCCGAACGTCCCGATGCGAAAACTGGCACTTTTCAAAATGTGGGGATATTCAGCGCAGGATATGCTATGTTTTGTCATAGCGTGGTCTTGCCTGTTTCCACATTTGGGTATGCCAGTACCTCGCATTGAAGCAGTGTAAGGTCACGCTTCTTTTTTGATGCTGGCGGACAGTTGAATACGGATTAGTAAACTGTTTAATACCTGATAAAATGAAACAAATTAAAGCGCACATCGCCGTATCTCTTGACGGACATACAGCCACCTTAGACAAGGAACTGGATTGGTTACCCAACGAAGTAAAAACTATCGTTGGCAAATACTATTTGGATGCTGATTGCCTGCTTATGGGGGCGAACACTTACAACTACATCTTTGAACACTGGGGCGGGTGGCCACACAAAAGCAAGCGGTCTTTTGTGGTGTCACACTACGACACCAACGTAACGCCGGATTGCGGCGTGGAGTTCCTGACCGAAGAACCGCTGCAAAGGGTCTATGAACTGAAACAGAAAACCGACATACTGGTAGTTGGCGGCGGCAAGATACTTACTTCATTGATTAAAGCCGGACTGCTGGACAGCCTGACAATCTACACCGTTCCGGTCATGGCGGGCAAAGGCATCGGCTTTATCGGGGAAACATTCGGCTCGCTGTGGAAACTTTTGGAAAGCAGGGTGCTGGATAACGGGGTGGTCTGTTCGACCTACTTGTTTGGCGGGAGCGTATAAAAAATGCGCCCGGTTCCCGCCGGGCGCAACCACTAAAATTTCAATTATTATAAGTTGCAAAACCTATCACAATGAAATTTCAGCGGCAAAGATAGGCTATTTCTTCGGTTTCGCTTTCTTTTCGGGGAATGAAAAACCGACATTGAACTGTTCGTCCAGCACAAGCGAAGCATCGAAAGCCTTGCCGTTCTTGCCCTTGAGGCCCTTGATTATCCCGGTCTTGCGTTTCGTCACCAGCTCGACAATCTGCTTGTCGGAAAGCTGCTTGTCGCACTTGTTGCGGAATATGGTAAGCGTGCAGTCCACGTTGGAACACTTCGCCACTTTCGGGTAGAACAGGATGCGCCCGCTACCGCATTTCGGGCAGGGGCAGGTTTCACCAGTAGCGACAGATAACTGTACCGATAGCAATTCCGCCGTGATTTGGGTGGCGTACACCTCGATGCCCTTTCGGAACGTGTCGGCATCCATGCTGCCCGCTTCTATCTTGGAAAGAGCGGTTTCCCACATACCCGTCATTTCGACATCGGCAATCTTCTTGTCCTTGACTATCTTGTAAACGGCAATCCCCTTGTCGGTAGGCACAAGGTTCTTCTTCTCACGCACGATGTACTGGCGGGCGAACAGCGTTTCGATAATCGCCGCACGGGTGGCGGGCGTGCCTATCCCGGCATCTTTCAGGCTGGCTTTCAGCTCGGCATCTTCCAGTTCCTTTCCGGCGTTCTCCATTGCGGCAAGCAGGCTACTTTCCGTGTGCAGCGGTTTCGGCTTGGTCTGCTTTTCGAGCAGATCCACGCCGGAGAGTGGCAAATATTCTCCCTCTTGAAGCGGCGGCAGGCTGGCGGCTTCTTCGTCCCCGCCCGTTTCCTGCTCGCCGAACACGGCACGCCACCCGGTTACTTTCATCACAGACCCTTTCACCGTGAAGTCGGTATCTCCAGCCGACAATATGGCGGTGGTAACGTCTTTCACGCACTTGCCCGAAAAGGCTTCCAGCATACGCCCGGCTACCAGCTCGTAAACCGCCCGTTCGTCTTTGGAGAGTTCGCCGGGCAGGTTCTCGGTAATGATTAAGGCGTGGTGGTCGGTCACTTTGCCGTCATTCACGCTGCGGCGGTTCAGGGGTGTGCCGTCCAGCCCGGCGGCATACCCGGCGAAGCGGGGGTATTGCCCTAACAGGGCGACACGCTCCGGCATTTCATCGAAAACGTCCTCCGATATATAGCGGCTTCCGGTTCTCGGGTAGGACATCACTTTCTTTTCATACAGGCTTTGCGCTATGGAAAGCGTCTTGTCAGCCGAGAAATTCAGCTTCGTGTTCGCTTCCTTTTGCAGCGTGGTAAGGTCGTACAAAAGGGGCGGTTCTTGGCAGGCTTCTTTCCTCTCAACGAATTTAACGGCAAGTTGTCCGGCATCCTTAACCCGTTGCAGGACGGCTATGGCTTCGGGCTGCTGTTCCCACTTGGCGGTCGATTGGGCGGTGAAACTTATTCCCCCGCTGGCGGTCGCCGCTTTGAGTTGCCAAAACTTGGCGGGTACGAAATGCTTGTTCTCCAAATAGCGGCTGCATATCATCACGAGCGTGGGTGTCTGCACCCTGCCCAGCGAGAACACCCCCTGCCCGGCGGCTACGCTCAACGCTTGGGTGGCGTTTATCCCTATCAGCCAGTCCGCTTCGCTGCGGGACTTGGCAGAGAGGTAGAGGTTATCGTAACGCTCTCCCGGCTGCAAGTTATCCAGCCCCTCCCGGATTGCCTTGTCGGTAAGGCTGCTTATCCACAGGCGCACGAAAGGCTTGCGGCAGTTCAGGTAATGGAAGATATAGCGGAAGATTAACTCACCCTCACGTCCGGCATCGGTGGCGACAATAATCCGGTCGCACTGGTCGAACACTTCCTTTATCACTTTCAACTGTTTCAGCACACCGGGGTCTGCCTTGTAACCTTTCTCCGCTTTCACCTGACGGGGGATTAATTGGAAATCGGGCGGCAGTATTGGCAGGCTCTCCCTGCGGAAGTTCGCCACGCCATAGGCTTCCGGCATGGCAAGCTGGATTAAGTGGCCGAACGCCCATGTCACCATATACCCGTTGCCGGAAAGATAACCGTCATTACGCTGGGTCGCACCGATGATGCGGGCGATGTCTTTTGCCACGCTGGGCTTCTCTGCTATCAATGCAATCATATTGTTTCTTTTTTATGGTTTGTTACTGACTTGATTTTCCGTAAAATTTTACGGTCATAATAAATATGGTAGCCGCCCACGTAATACTGGCGGTTGTGCCTGTCTATTTCTTTCCAGTCGGTTTTTAAAGAAAGGACTATGAAGAAAATCAGGACGACAAGCGGAATAGCTATAATATAGATTAGCTGCATACCTTTATAATTTCATTCCTTTGGACTTCTTGGGTTTATCCGCATTCAGACTCTTGTTCTGCGCCTTATCCTGTTTCTCTTTCTGCTTGGCGGTGGGCTTGTCCTGACCCTGTTTCAGCGGCTCTTTACTCTGCTTGGTGGCTTCGTTGGTTTTGCCCTCCGAATTGACCGCTACCTGCGTCCGGCTCTCGGCGGCGGGGGTAACGTCTTTCGGCTGTACCTTGTCGGAGGATTTGCCCTGTGCGCTGGGCTGCACATGACCGTTGAACTCAACGCCCTTGCCGTCCTTTAACCCGGCTACCTGCTGCTCTACGGGCTGTTGTCCCTGCTGCAAGAACTGGACGGCAGACCTCGGCAGGAACTCCAAGCCACGCTCCACCGCACTGATCTGTAAATAGGCACTGCGCTTCGTGCCGTCCCTGAATTGCAGGTTTTCCATTTTCACCGCTTGCCCGGCTTCAAAGGCGGCTTTCTGCTCCGGGCTGACTTTCACGCCGCAAATGGTGTCGGGGCATTTCCACTTGTCAGCCCGCATATACTCCAGTTCGTGCGTGTACCTGTCCCGGCTGACGAACACGGGGATTTGCTCACCGCTTTTCGGGTCTTTGATTTCAGCGATGCCGCCCAAGTTGCCAGTGCCTTGCAAGTTACCCTGTTCCTGCTTGGTGAACCCGTGTTCATGGAACGGGCGTTGCAACAGTTTCTCGTCCTGCTGCACGCCGTGCAGCTTGGGTACTACCGTGCCGTCCTTAGCCTGATAGAAAGAGAGCTTGACATCGGTAGGTTTGAGGTAGAAGCCGCCCACCGTCCCCGAAACGGTGTAGGTGTTGCGGGACTTGTAGCCACGCATCACCCGGTCGAAGTCCTTCGTGTTTTTCAGGGTGTCGGCGGTGATGCCGACTTTCTTCAGGTTCTCCCAGTCGATTTTTGCCGGGTCGAAGCGGTAGCCCTGCTTGAACTCGTGGAAGTCGGGCTTCGGAACTCGAAGCATTTCAGCCCGCTTGCCGCCCTCCGGCGTGGGGTTGCGGTGGTTGTCCTCGATTGCCTTTGCGTCCTGCTCCGCTTGGGAAGCCTTGACGCTGAACAGTTCCAGCCCGGAAGTGTCCTGATACTTGCGGAAGAAATTGGAAATGAAGTTGCTGAACACATCGCTGTTCTTGTCCACCTGCATGAACTCGCCGCCCTGTGTCGGCGGCACGGTCTGCAAATTGCCCTCCTTGTCGATACCCTTAACGGCACTCACCTTGCCCTGCTGTTTATCCAAGACCAGCAGCACGTCTTTTTCCTGCCCCTCTGCGGGCAGGGTCATTCTGTTTGCCATAAATAATTGAAATTTTAGCGGTTACGGGAATAGTCCCGCCCAAAGGTAGCGACTAAATATGCTATATTTGGACGGGCGGCAAGGGGTGTCCCGATTTGTCCTGCGGTGTCCCGGTTTGTCCGGGTCAGATGAAAATATCCAACCAACAGTTGGAGAAATAAAAACATCTTCGGCAAAATATTTGTTATGTTTTTGCAGGTAATTACATAATATACTATCTTTGCAGTATAGAAACAAAGTACATAAATATGGCTTCATTCAGGAAAGAGATACTTGGGCAGATTGAACGGATAGATACCGGGCGTATATTCACGTTCCGGGATTTGTCGTTTGAAATGGAAAAGACCGCCAATGTTGCGGTGCTACTTTCCGAACAGAGCCGCAAAGGGGTACTGGTACGTGTTGAAAAGGGGGCGTACTACCGTCCCAAGAAATCAGTGCTGGGGCTGGGAAAGTTGCCTGTCTATCAGGATGAACAGTTTCGCTACCTAACTGAAAAACTGAACGGCTATATCACGGGGGCTTACATCTATAACAAAATGGGACTGACCGAACAGGTTGCCACAACCATAACGATAGCCACTCCTAACCCGGTTCGCCGTTTCCGTTTCAAGAACTTGGATATAGAGTGCGTGAAAGCCTACTGCATGGACTACCCGGATGAAAGCCTTGTCCCATACTTGCGGCTGCTCGATGCGATAAAGGACATGAAGCGCATACCCGGAACAACCGGGCAGGACATCTACAACCGGGTCAAAAGCCAATATTTCAACGGGTACAGCCTGCCGGAACTGGAAAAAATCGTATCTTTGGCGAAAAGTTACCCGCCACGTGTCAGAAAGGTGGTGGCGGATATACTGGGCGACATCAGACAAACCGTATTGCAAACAGAAATGGCAAAGACCATTCTTCCCACGACACGGTTCAACTTGGATTATAAAACAGCATAGGACAGAAATATGAATTTACATTCGGACAAGGAAGCGTTCAAGGAAATCATCGCACTGGCGGCTGAACATTTCAACTACGAGCAGTCGCACGTGGAAAAGGATTACTGGGTATCGAAGATACTGCGGGATATTTCCATGTCCGAATATGCGGATAAGACCTACTTCAAAGGCGGAACTTCACTTTCCAAAGCCTACGGGCTGATAGAACGTTTCTCGGAAGATTTGGACTTGTTCGTGTTCACGGGTGATAAAGGTGCGTCCAAGCAGGCGGAAAAGACATTGAACAAGAAACTTTCCAAATACATAGCCGAACTCAATAGTGACATATACAAGGAAGATTTGTCGGAAACGGGCGGTAATTACCGTAAACTGTATTTCTCGTATGACAATGTATTTCAAGGCGTGGGACTGAAAGAACATTTGGAAGTAGAGATAAAATCCTGTGACCTGCCGGACAAAAAACTGATGTTCTACCCGGCGGACAAGCGGGTTATCAAACCGATTGTGACCGCCTTTCTTGAAAGCATCGGGCAAGAGGAACTGATAAGCACCTACGGGCTGGGAAGTTTTGAAACGCAATGTATCAACCCCCGAAAGACTATCTGCGACAAGGTTTCAAGGCTGGTAAAGCTGTCTTACAATGAGGATGCAGCCGCACTGTTGGCAAAGCATATCCGTGACGTTTACGACTTGTCGGCACTTTACCACAATCAGGAATATAACGATTACCTACATTCGGAAGATTTCTTGGATGCCATGTACCGGGTGACGATAGAGGACGGACTAAATAAAAACTCCCGTTCGCACTTGTCGCTGGCTGATGCACCGATATTCAAGGATGCCGAAGCGGTCATGGCGTTGCCCGAAGTGGCTACGGCGTACACTACCGATTTGAAGAAACTGACTTTCGACAAAAGCAAGATGCCGCCGATAGGCAAGGCTGTGGAAGCATTGAAGAACCTGCACGAAATATTAGTGCGTTTTGAAGCCTACCGCACCAAAAAGCAAAATGAAGAACAACCGTAAAGCTACATCGGCTGTTCTTCACTCCATACATTATTATATACAGCTATTCTTCCTCCTTAATCAAGTGGCATAGCTCCGGGTCGTTCTTAATCCGGGTTATCTCGTCCTCGACTATCTGCCGGACTTCCTGACGGATGCGGTCATAGTTGGCTTGTATCTCCTCCTGCATCCGGTCGTTGCCGTCTTTGTCGGTGAAGTCGATTATCTGCGGCAACTTCACGTAACGGGCGATTTCCCGCTTCACCTTTTCATTGTCCACCACGATTTCACAGTGGAAAATCTTCTGCTCTATCCGTTCATCGAAATTGTCTGCCACAGCACCCACGAACATGCCTTGCGTGAGGTTGGATATTTTGCTGACGGGTATCAGGCTGTCCATTTGGGTGCTTATCGAGGTGGACTTCTCCCGCTGGTTGATTGTCATGCTCTGCCGTTTCTGCAACACCTTTCCGAAACGCTCCGACAGTATTTTTGCCGTTTCACCGACCACCTGACCGCTGAACACGTTGCCCACAGTATTTTGTATCACCCGGCTTTCCTTGTCCCCGTAGTCACGGGTAAGCTGGCTGTAATCCTGAAAGCCTAACAGAACCGCTACCTTGTTGCTTCGTGCGGTTGCAATCAGATTGTCAAGCCCTCGAAAATAAATCGTTGGCAGCTCGTCTATTATCACCGAACTTTTAAGCTGACCTTTCTTGTTTATCAGCTTCACTATTCTACTGTTATATAATCCCAGTGCCGCCGAATAGATGTTCTGACGGTCGGGATTGTTGCCGACAACCAAGATTTTAGGCTCTTTCGGGTTGTTGATGTCCAGCGAGAAATCATCACCTGTCATTACCCAGTAAAGAGCGGGTGAAATCATCCTTGAAAGCGGGATTTTCGCACTGGCTATTTGACCATAGGCTAAGCACCCGGCGCCTTGCCGTGTTTTATCACGGTAGGTTTCCAAGCACTCGCCTCCGAACCGTGCATACAGGTCTCCCCGTACACGGCTCTCCACCTTCTCATTCAGTCTAACTTTCCTGCGTGTATCTTGTGATGACATACTGAACATACTGCTAATGTTTTACGTTTACGTGAAATCATTTTAATCTCCCAATCCCTTTTGCCATTAAGGTCTTTAAGTTTACGTATATGGTGCATTTCGAGGTTGTCCGTAGCACCGCAGTTTTCACATACCCGTGCTTGAAGTCTCTTGATTAAACCATTTCTGCCGCCCGTTATGGCAATCGTGTTGGGTAGTCTGTCATCTAAATACCGATTAGGCAGTTCCTTACGTTTAAAGCCTTTGTCATAGAACTCACGTTTGAACTCATATCCATTTTTATTGGTGTACGGTATGGCAAACACTCCGTTTTTCTTGTACCTTGCTATGATTTTCTTTTTCGAGGTACTGTATTTTGCGGCATATGTCTTATACATACTGTATTCCATTATATTATAGAATGAATCTATCACAGGACTGTTGTTTGCAATCGAATAGAAGTTATAGAACCCCATGATTTCGGAGTTATATTGGCTTATAATCTCCAAATCATCAAGACATCGCATGTATGAACGACCTTTTGGCTTCCAGACTTCCTTTCCATTTTGTACGGTGATTTTTACCGCATCATATTCAAGGAGTTTCTTTCTCATAACCTCGGTTGTCACATACAAAACTATCTTGTGGTCTAAGCTTCTTGTTAAATGTCCGTTTTTATCCCTATGGGTATCGTTTGACTTTCTCACGAATATGTCATATCCGAGAAATTTAGCATGTTTCCTTGCATTAGTAATCAGCGTTTTCTCATCAGATAGTTCCAATTTCAATTTTTCAGCCATAAATTTCTTTATGTCCTCTTTGATATGGATACAGTCTTCTTTACTGCCAATAATACCAATTAGGAAATCATCCGCATATCTCACATATTTCAGTCGTTTCATGTCCGAGTCCATTTCATCACTTGCGGGATACTTAAGACGTTCTTTAACAATCTCTTTGATTTGCATCATCAGTCGTTGACGTTCAACTTCGTCCGTTGACTTTTTTAGCTTCTCAACTAACTTGGCTTTCCGTTGTCCAAAACGTTTTACTATCGGATTTTCTTTACGCCTTTTCCCTTTATCAAATCTATTGATGTATTCCTTAATGTATTTGTCAAACTTGTCAAGATAGATATTTGCCAATATGGGACTTATTATTCCACCTTGAGGTGTTCCACTATACGATTTGTGAAATACCCAATCTTCTACATACCCGGCATTCAGGAACTTTCGGATAAGACGCAGAAAGCGTACATCCGAAATACGTTCTGAAAGAATTGCTATCAATACTTCGTGGTCAATATTATCAAAGAAACCTTTGATGTCTCCCTCGATAAACCACTTTGTATTGTTGAATCTTTTTTGGACGTTCCAAAGTGCAGTCTGTGGACTTCTCTGTGGTCTGAAACCATGAGAGGAGTTTTCAAAACTACCCTCATAGATTGCTTCCAAAATCATTCGAATAGCTTCTTGCAGGAGCTTGTCAATGAATGACGGAATACCCAGCGGTCGCATCCTCCCGTTTTTCTTGGGAATATACACCCGTTGAGAGGGATTCGGCTGATACGTCTCATCTTTGAGCGTATCAATCAACCGTTCAATATGAGATATACTGAAGCCGTCAACGGTTTTTCCGTCAACACCTTTGGTCATATTACCCTGTTTTGCATATATGCGTTGATAGGCAATATAGTACATCTCGTCATTAAACAGTATCCGATACAAACGTTCAAACTTGTAGTCCAAGTCGGAACTATGTTGTGTTAGACTGTTTAATATCTTCTCTGGATTTCTTTTCATGTCTCTCACATTTTCCAAAATTTGACATTAAACGATATTGGCTGCTTCCCTTCGCCATGTACAAGGCTTTCCCTTGCTCGGACTACTACGGAAGCTCTGTTGCCATATGGGTTGCCCCACTTAGGCAATCCCCGTTTAGACATATAATAACTATTGGCATGATAGATTGTCGGATACGACTTTCGTCCTTTACTATGTATGTAGTTGCTCCGTGATAAGTTCTTTTGCCCAAACAACCTACAAGGCGAAGTTGGGTATCACGGCTTGGCGTCTGTAACTGTCTTCCGCCAAGGCTTAACCATCGAGCCGCTGAGACTATCGTTTAACCAGTATAGGCTTTATCCTCATATCTATCGTTTCACCTCGCCACCCGGTCAGGACTTGACAATTAGTCCACTTGTGGCTTTACCGACATGCTACACTCCCCATCGTCTTTCGTTGAATGGATAAGTCGGCTGGTGATAAGTAATTATTTCAAAGAACACGTACTTAATAGCTTGCCAAAGCTATATTTATTATATGCCCTTACGGGCGCACCTGCAACTGTTCTTGGGCATCTGATTCCCAAGCATCTACGAACGGGGAAAGGTAGTTTTCCAGTTCAGGATAGCTGCGCAAAATGGTGAACACATCGGCGTATTTCTTATTTAGCAGTTCAATGGCGTGGGGGAACGTACAATACTTACCGTCCTGATAGATACGGAGATACCAAATTATAGCCGCCAAAAGAATAATCGGGCTTTCCACGAAGAAGTCGCCCTGCTTGCTTATCCAAGAGCGATTAAGGTTAAGCATTATCGTGTAGCTCGCTTCATAGGCATCCGCAATGTCCGACATGAAGCTGGCATTTATCGGGTTACATCGGTGGCTCTTGCGGGGGTCGTCAAAGTTGATAACGTAAAACTTAGGCTTTACCTTGTAGCCGTCTAAGTGGTTAAGCAAATGATTGTAAGCGATTTCCGAAAGGTCGGGAAACTTGTAATCATAACAATAGAGTGCAAAACCTTTCTCGATTTGCTGTTTTATGTAACTGTTTACCACCGCATACGACTTACCGCTGCCCGGTGTTCCCAATACAAGACTGGCACGGAACGGGTTCACAACATTTATCCAGCCATTATTCCATTTCTTCTTATAGTAGAACCGGGTAGGCAGATTTACGGAATACTCGTTCTCGATAAGCCTTGTTTCCTGCTGGAAACTTTCGTTCTCGGTATTAAAGACATCATCCATTAGGTTGTTCTTCAACAGCCGGGACATCCATGTACCCGCCATGAGCATACAGATATAGCCCGCCGACAGTGTGACGATATAAAATACGGCATCCGCCGTGTGGGACAGCGGAAGTTCCAGCAACCACCAGTTCAGGAAAAACAACACGACACCAGCCGCAAGGCTGCAATGTATCTTCGTCCACGTTATCTTTTCCTCTTTCACGCCCTTAGTGCCGATGCACGACAGGGCGAGGAACACCACCGCAAAAAGTTTCGTCCAAAGGGCGGACGAGAACAGCCCGGTGGTGCGCTGGAAGTTCCACAGTATCTTGTCTATCACCTCAAACGTCACTCCCCATTCTTTCAGGGTGGAATAACAGAACCAGTACACGTTTATTCCCACGAATAGAATACTGACAGCCCGCATAAAGTCCATGACCCGTGCAAGCCCTCTCAAATCATCTTCCTGTTGCATGATTGTAATGTTTTTTAGTTAGTCGATGCGCCTTGTGCGCTTCTTTTTCTTCTTTCTCTTTTGGCGGGCGGTGTCCTGCGGCTCGTCACCGCCTGATGCACCGCCGCCCATCAATCCGCCGAAAGCACCCAACACGGAAGCCACGCCCGAAACGATGTCGGATTTCAGCGTGAACTCCGGCTGTTCCTGATGCGTGGATTGGTCTTGCTGCGGTGCTGACACTTCGGGCTGATGCATCTTTCCAGTTTCGCCCGAAAAGCGTTCGTTGAACACGTTCGCCGAATACTCCTTGCCCAAGCGTGAACCGTTCAGCACCACCCGGCTGTCGTGGTCGATGAACGTAACGCCATAGATGCGCCCGTTGTCGTTCTGACGGAATACCACGTCAATGCCCTGCTTTCTTAGCTGCTGTTCCAGTTCCTTGCGGCTACGGGCAGTCTGCATGGCAGTGGTGACAATCTTCCGGGTGCGCTCTTTCAGCTTGCCGTTCTTAATCAGCTCGCCCGATTTCTCCATTCTACGCTGCACCGCTTCATAGCCCACCGACTTGCCGATGCGGGAAGCCTTTACAGGGTTGCCTGTCTTTTCGCCCTTGTCGTTCGTGGCGGAATAGACAATGCCCTGATAGGGCTTGCCGTTTATCTCGCCTTTGACTTCCTCGGCGCACACGTTGTAAGCGGCAAGCAAAGCCTTGTATTCCCCGAACGACTGGAAACGGTAGCCGTAACAAGCCGCTTTCACGGTGTTGCCGACTTGGTGCTTCACGTCCCCGGCGGCATAATCCACCTTTTTCAGTTCCGGGCGTTCGGCACGTTCCTTTCGCTCTGCCGGGTGCAGGTTGTATTTCTTCTCCAGTTCACGGGTGATTTGCTTGCTGCGCCGATGCTCGAACCTGTCATTCAGCGGCTTGCCGTTCTCGTCCACCCGCAACCCCACGATGTGGATATGGTGGCGGTCGATGTCGGTATGCTTGTACACCAAATAAGGCTGGTCGCCATAGCCCAACTTCCGCATATACTCCCTTGCGATGTCGGAAAGCTGCTGGTCGGTCAGCACGTCTTCCGGGTGCGGGTTTATGGAAATATGAAGTATCGGCTTCTTGGTGGACAGTTGGACGGGCATCTGCATCTCAAAGCTGCGCATACACTCGCCGATAGAGAAATTCCCGTCCTCGCTTAACAGCATCCGGTTGGAGAAAAGCACCTTTGCTTCCTCGCTGTCCACCTTGTTTTGGTTGTAAGCCAGTGCGCCGAACATATTGCCGCCCGTGCTTATTTTGGCAACCATAGTTCCTTGCATTCATTGGTTAATGCAATAACTTGGCGGTTCAGTGCTGCCAGTTCGGTGGTCGCTTTCTCCAATTTATAGAGAAAAGCCAGTGCCTTTTTCTCGGAAAAGTTACTGTGCAACGCCTTTACAACTTGATTGTAATTGACCGCCACGGCTCTGAATTGTGCATAAAATTCGGTCAGCCGGGCGCAATATTCTACTGCCGACTTATCCACTTTCACCACCCGGAACGGCTCGCCGAACAACCGGGCGGCGATAAAACGGGACTTGCTTGTAACGCCCGACTGCTCCCATTGCGAGAGGAAGCGGGCGTTCTCCCGGTCGTTCAGGTAAAGGACATGGCGATGCTTCGCCGGGTCTGCGAGGGCGGGGCGACCGCCCTTGTTGGTTCTTCTTGTTTCCATACTTCTTTGGATTAAAAAATTACGACTTCGGAGTGATTTTTACCCCCCGCAAGGGGCAAGGCGTTTTCAGGCACGGAAAACGGTTTTATATGCTACAAAACACACCTTGCTATTTTCTGACGAAAATCGAAATCCGTCCGTGACGGATTGGGGTTAGCGTGAAGCGGTAAGCCCAGCCTTTCACCAGCCCGGTTTTACACCTCCGCCCTCTGCGGTTCATTACTCCGCTGCAAAGTAACGGTGATTTATAATGCTGTAAAATAGGCGGTTGGTGGACAAATCGGGACAGCACAGGACAAATTGGGACAAGGTTTTCAGGGGACGTTTTTTCTCCCTTTTTTTGCATCGGATTTCAAGATTGAAAACAAGATTGAAAGAAATATTCCAATCAGGAAAGAATGATTGAAAGCATGATTTCAAGAAAGCATGATTGCAGGATTTCAAGATTTCAAGAAAGAATGAAAACTGGAAAACAAGATTGAAATAAAAAAGTCTTTCAAGATTGCAATATGGAAAGAATGGAAGCTATATGGCTGGATTGATTGAAAGCAATAAATAAATCTATCAACCAATAATGAACGAAAGCAATATGGAAAACGAGAAAACACCCCTTTATGTCGCCTTTTCCACCCAAAAGGGCGGGGTCGGCAAAACCACCTTTACCGTGCTGGCGGCAAGTTACCTCTATTACCTCAAAGGCTACGATGTGGCGGTGGTCGATTGCGACTACCCCCAACACTCCATTGCCGGGATGCGCAAGCGGGATGCCGAGCAGGTCGGGGCGGATGAAGATTACAAGCGAATGGCGTATGAACAGTTTACCCGGCTGGGGAAGAAAGCCTACCCGGTGCTGTGCAGTTCGCCCGAAAAGGCGATTGCAACAGCTGACGAACATATAGCCGCCGGACACGTGCCGGATATTGTCTTTTTCGACCTGCCCGGCACGGTGAACAGCGAGGGCGTGATAAACTCCCTTGCAGGCATGGATTATATCTTCACCCCCATTTCAGCCGACAAGGTGGTGCTGGAAAGCAGCCTATCGTTTGCAGTGGCTATCCACAAGTTGCTGGTAAAAAATGAAACCTGCCGACTTGCCGGGCTGTACCTCTTTTGGAACATGGTGGACGGTCGGGAGAAAACAGACCTTTACACCGCCTACGACAAGACGATTAAGGAACTGGAACTGCCACTGATGAAAACCTTTATCCCCGACACCAAACGCTACAAAAAGGAACTGGTGGCGGATAAAAAGGTGGTGTTCCGCTCCACGCTCTTTCCCGCCAGCCGCCCGCTGGTAAGGGGAAGCAACTTGGAAGAACTGATAACCGAAATAGTGTACTACATCAAATTAAAATGATATGGCAAAGCAAAGCGGCGGGATGCCGAAGATAGACGAGGATTTCATGAAAGAACTTATCTCGCAGGGCGTACCCGCCAAGCGGGAGAGCCAGCCGGATGATGTACCGCAGCCCGGCGGCGAAACGGAAACCGCCCACGAGGGACGGCAGACTGAAACGGTGCGGGTGGAGAAACCGACACCCCGCAAGCGCAAGGGCGGTTCGGGTGACTACCGGGAAACCTACTTTCAGAAAGTGGAACTGGCAGACCGACAGCCCTTGTACGTGAGCCGTACCACGCACGAGAAGCTGATGCGTATCGTGACGGTGATAGGCGGGCGAAAGGTGACGGTAAGCAGCTACGTGGAAAACATTCTGCTGCGCCACTTCGAGCAGTACCAAGACGAGATAAACACACTGTACGAAAGCCACTTCCAAAAGCCCTTTTAGCTATGGTAGCCTATTGCATATTAACCGGGCTTTTGGTGTACTATATCGCCCTGTGGCTGTGGTATCGCTACACGGACAGCCGGACATCACCGGGCAGAACGGATGATGCGCCGCTTCCACGAAACGAAGTTTCAGGCTACACGCTGATAGGTGAAAGCCGATACAAGGGTGGACTAATCGGGACAGCGCAGGACAAATCGGGACATCTCCCGCAAGCGGCTGAAAATGATACTATTTTTGCGCCGCAAGCTGACGGACAGCCGGAAGAAAACATTTCGGAAGCAGCAGCCGAAGCGGAAAAAACGCCCGGTTACGAGAATGACGAACCCGACTACGAGGACGAGGAAATAGCCGGGTACATGGACGGTGACGATGATACCGGGCGGGCTACGGGCATGAGCTTTGACGAACTGGGCGAAGCGGTACGCACGGCGAACGCCGACAACTCCACCGAAGCGGAACAGCGGCAAGCTGCCGGGACACTGGCAAGCATTGAGGGGACGAACCTCTACGATGCGGTGGTGGAGAACATCAACGGCGGGCTGGCAAAGGTGGCGGAACTGCTGGGACGCAACGAAGCGGAACTGGCTATTGCTGCTCCTGCCGAAGCTGGCGGTACAAGCAAGGAACATGAAGCGTTCGACATGAACGATTTCCTATAATATAATAATGTGTAACAATATGAAGCAACGTGACTACGGTTGATTGGCAACCTGAAAACCAACAGACGGCATCCGTGCCGAACCACTAAAATTTCAAATTATTCACCAGCCGGGAAAGGCGGACTTCCCACCCGCCGCCCGGCATTAAAAACAAATCACAATGAGAAAGAAAATCTTTTTGTCGGCGGCTATCCTTGCCGCTGCGGTAAGTGCCTACGCACAAGGCAACGGGCAGGCGGGCATCACCGAAGCCACGAACCTAATCACCGGGTATTTCGACCCCGGAACAAAATTAGTGTACGCAATCGGGGCGGTCTGCGGCTTGATTGGCGGGGTAAAAGTATATAACAAATTTTCAAGCGGTGACCCCGACACCTCAAAGACCGCCGCCAGTTGGTTCGGGGCGTGTATCTTTTTAATTGTCGCCGCCACTATCCTGCGTTCGTTCTTCCTATAAAACGGCGGCTATGTCTGAATATCCGGTAAACAGGGGTATCGGGAAGCCGGTGGAGTTCAAGGGGCTGAAAAGCCAGTACCTCTTTATCTTTTGCGGCGGCTTGCTTGCCGTCTTCGTGGTGTTCATCGTCCTGTTCATGGCAGGCGTGAACCAGTGGCTATGTATCGGTTTCATCGTGTCGGCTTCGCTGCTGCTCGTGTGGCAGACGTTCCGGCTCAACGCACGGTACGGCACGCACGGGCTGATGAAAGCAGCCGCACGCAAAAGACACCCACGCTTCATTATCAGCCGAAAGGCGATACCCCGGCTGTTCAATTACAAAAGAAGAAAGGAAGAAAGAACATGAGGAATACATTAAAGGCTACCACGCTGGAAAGGAAATTTCCACTTTTGGCGGTGGAGAACGGCTGCATCATTTCAAAGGATGCGGACATAACGGTGGCTTTCAGGGTGGAACTGCCCGAACTGTTCACCGTCACCAGTGCCGAGTACGAAGCCATACATTCGGCGTGGTACAAGGCAATCAAGGTACTGCCCGACTACTCCATAGTACATAAGCAGGACTTCTTCATCAAGGAGAACTACCAGCCCGACACCGAAAGGGACGAACTTAGCTTTTTAAGCCGCTCCTTTGAACGGCATTTCAATGAACGCCCGTTCCTGAACCATTACTGCTACCTGTTCCTGACAAAGACGACAAGGGAGAGAAGCCGCCGACAGAGCGACTTCTCCACCCTCTGCCGGGGCAGGATTGTCCCGCAGGAGATAGCCGACAAGGAAGCGGCGGCAAAGTTCATCGAAGCGGTCGGGCAGTTTGAAAGGATTATGAACGACAGCGGTTTTGTCACGCTTACCCGGCTGGCGGCATCGGAAATCACCGGGCAGGACGGAAAGGCGGGCATCATCGAGAAATACTTCTCGCTCTCGCAGACAGATACCACCTGCCTGAAAGACATCGGGCTGTACCCGGAAGAAATGCGTGTCGGGGACGATATACTGTGCCTGCACACGCTTTCGGACGTGGAAGATTTGCCCGGAAAGGTCGGGACGGACTGCCGATTTGAGAAGCTGTCCACTGACCGGAGCGACTGCCGACTGTCATTCGCCGCCCCGGTGGGCGTGCTGTTGTCGTGTAACCATGTCTATAACCAATTCATCTTTATAGACGACCACGCCGAAAACCTGAAGAACTTCGAGCAGACCGCCCGGAATATGCAATCGCTCTCCCGCTACTCCCGTGCCAACCAAGTGAACAAGGAGTGGATAGACGAGTACCTGAACGAAGCCCACAGCAAGGGGCTTATCTCGGTGCGCTGCCACTGCAACGTCATGGCATGGAGTGACAACAGGGACGAACTCAAACGCATACGCAACGATGTGGGAAGCCAGCTTGCACTCATGGAGTGCAAGCCACGCCACAACACCACCGACACGCCCACGCTCTTTTGGGCGGGCATACCCGGCAACGAAGCCGACTTCCCCGCAGAGGAAAGTTTCTACACGTTCTTGGGGCAGGCTCTCTGCCTGTTCGTGGAAGAAACGAACTACAAGAGTTCGCTTTCGCCGTTCGGCATCAAAATGGTGGACAGGGTAAGCGGTCGCCCGCTGCACATCGACATATCGGATTTGCCCATGAAGAAAGGCATAACGACCAACAGAAACAAGTTTATACTTGGGCCGAGCGGTAGCGGGAAGTCTTTCTTCACCAACCACATGGTGCGCCAGTATTACGAGCAGGGGGCGCACGTGCTGCTGGTCGATACGGGTAACAGCTACTTGGGGCTGTCCCAGCTTATCCACAACCGCACGCACGGCGAGGACGGGATTTATTTCACCTACACCAACGAGAACCCGATAGCGTTCAACCCGTTCTATGTCGAGGACGGGGTATTTGACATCGAGAAAAAAGAGAGTATAAAAACCCTTATACTCACCCTGTGGAAGCGGGACGATGAAGCCCCCAAGCGGTCGGAAGAAGTGGCGTTGTCCAATGCGGTAAGTGCCTATATCGAACGTATCACGAGGGATAAATCGGTAACGCCCTGCTTCAACACGTTCTACGAGTTTGTTAGGGATGATTACCGCCGACAGCTTGAACAGAAGAACGTCAGGGAAAAGGATTTTGACATTGACAACTTCCTGAACGTGCTTGAACCGTACTATCGTGGCGGTGAATATGATTACCTGTTGAACTCTGACAAGGAGCTGGATTTGCTGCATAAACGCTTCATTGTCTTTGAATTGGATAACATCAAAGACCACAAGATTTTATTCCCGATAACGACTATCATCATCATGGAAGCGTTCATCAACAAGATGCGCAAGTTAAAGGGAATAAGGAAGTTAATACTAATCGAGGAAGCGTGGAAAGCGATTGCATCGGCGAACATGGCGGATTACATAAAATATTTGTACAAAACCGTCAGGAAGTATTTCGGGGAAGCGATTGTGGTAACGCAGGAAGTGGAAGATATTATTTCCTCGCCCATAGTGAAAGAGAGTATCATCAATAACTCGGACTGCAAGATTTTGTTAGACCAGCGAAAATATCTCAACAAGTTTGACAGCATACAAAACCTGCTTGGACTGACCGACAAGGAGCGTTCGCAGATATTGTCTATCAACATGGCGAACCATCCCGGACGGAAGTACAAGGAAGTTTTCTTCTCACTGGGTGGCACGCAGTCGGCGGTATATGCCACGGAAGTTTCGTTGGAAGAATATTTCACGTTCACGACAGAGGAAAGCGAGAAAATGGAACTGTTCGCCCTCGCCGAGAAGCTGGACGGCAACCTTGAACTGGCTATCAAGCGGCTTGCGGAAAGCAAACGCAGTCCCCAATCATCAACAACTTAAAAATTAGGAACATGAAGAAAACAATTCTCCTTTTGGCGGTATGCCTTTGCTTCATCGGCAAGGCGTCCGCACAGTGGGTGGTGTCAGACCCCGGCAACTTGGCACAGGGTATCATCAACACCACCAAGCAGATAGTGCAGACTTCCATCACAGCCAAGAACACGCTGGACGGCTTCATGGAAGCGCAGAAGATTTTCCAGCAGGGTAAAAAATATTACGATGCGCTCAAAGCGGTGCATGACGTGGTAAAGGGCGGTGTCAAGGTGAAGAAGTCCATTGAACTGGTGGCGGAAATATCCGAAATCTACGTGCGCAACTTCCAAAGTATGCTGGCAGACCCGAATTTCACGCCTGACGAACTGTCGGCAATCTCGTTCGGCTATGCCAAACTGATGTCGGAAAGCTCGGACGTGTTGCAGGACTTGAAAAATGTAGTGAACATCACGGGTATGTCGCTGACGGATGCCGAACGGCTGGCTATTATTGATAATGCCTACCGAAGTCTATTGAATTACCGCAACCTCGTGAACTACTACACCCGCAAGAACATATCCGTGTCCTACCTGCGGGCAAAGAAGAAGAACGACACCGACCGGGTGCTGGCTCTCTACGGCTCGGCGGATGAACGCTACTGGTAACATATAAATCGGTATGCCTATGTTATTAGCAGCAGTGGATTTTGACAACTTGCACCAAGTGTTGCGGGTGCTGTACGATGAAATGATGCCCTTGTGCAGCAACATGACGGGGGTAGCGAAAGGTATTGCCGGATTGGGGGCTTTGTTCTACGTGGCGGCAAAAGTGTGGCAGTCGCTCGCACGTGCCGAACCCATAGACGTGTACCCGCTCCTGCGTCCCTTTGCGCTGGGGCTGTGCATCATGTTCTTTCCCACGTTCGTACTGGGGACTATCAACACGGTGCTGTCGCCAGTGGTGAAAGGATGCAACCAGCTTATGGAAACGCAGACTTTCGACATGAACGAGTACCGGGCGCAAAAAGACCGACTGGAATATGAAGCCCTGATGCGAAGCCCCGAAACGGCTTACCTCGCATCGGACGAGGAATTTGACAGGCAACTGGAAGAACTGGGCTGGTCGCCCTCCGACATGGTGACTATGACGGGTATGTACATGGACAGGGCGGCGTACAACATCAAGAAGTCCGTCCGGGACTGGTTCAGGGAACTGTTGGAAATGCTCTTTCAGGCGGCGGGGCTGATTATAGACACGCTGCGCACGTTCTTCCTGATTGTGCTTTCGATACTGGGTCCGCTGGCGTTTGCGATTTCCGTCTATGACGGTTTCCAAAGCACGCTGACCCAGTGGATTTCACGCTATATCTCCATTTACCTGTGGTTGCCCGTGTCCGATTTGTTCAGCAGCGTGCTGGCACGCATACAAACGCTGATGCTCCAAAAGGACATTCAGGAACTTTCAGACCCGAATTTCATTCCTGACGGGAGCAGCACCGTGTATGTAATCTTTATGATAATCGGTATCGTGGGCTACTTCACCATTCCAACGGTGGCAAGCTGGATAGTGTCGGCTGGCGGCACGTCCGCCTATAACCGCAACGTGGCACGGGCTGGGTCAATCGCCGGGGCTGCGGTCGGTGCGGCAAGCGGGAAAGTAACCGGAAAACTACTCAAATAACCAACATCAAAATTTAGTATATGGAATTTAAATCATTAACGAACATCGAAACGAGTTTCCGGCAAATCCGGCTCTTTACGCTGGTATTCATCTGCCTGTGCGCACTGGTGACGGGCTTTGCCGTGTGGAACTCGTACAGCTTCGCCGAAAAGCAGCGGCAAAAGATATACGTCCTCGACAACGGCAAAAGCCTGATGCTGGCACTCTCGCAGGACATGGCACAGAACAGACCAGTGGAAGCCAAATCACACGTGCGGCGTTTCCACGAGCTTTTCTTCACGCTCTCGCCCGACAAGGGGGCTATCGAGAGTAACATCAAACGCTCGCTGTTCCTTGCCGACAAGACTGCTTTCAACTATTACAAGGACTTGGCGGAAAAGGGTTACTACAACCGGGTGATTTCCGGAAACGTCACGCAGACGGTGGAGATTGACAGCGTGAAGTGCGACTTCGACCAGTACCCCTACAAGGTGAACACGTATGCCCGCCAGTTGATTGTCCGGGAAAGCAGCCTGACGGTGCGCAGCCTTGTGACCTCGTGCCGGTTGCTCAACGCCACACGGAGCGACAACAACCCGCACGGCTTCATCATCGAAGCGTTCACCATTACCGAGAACAAGGATTTGCAAACCGTTAAGAGGTAGCCTTATGGAGAGAAAACGAAACTACATCGAAAAGGTGCAGGACTGGGCGGACGACTGCCTGCGCCGAATGTGCGGACGGATTACGCCGGGCAAAAGGCTGGCGGTTATCCTCGTGATGTTCTTCTTCTTTGGCGGCTTGTCTATCTACATCACCGTTTCATCAATCTACAACATGGGGAAACGGGACGGACAACGCTTGCAAATAGAACATATCAAACAACTGCCATTGCAAGGCAATGACACAATCAACAGTATCAACCCCTTAAACAGACCGGAATATGGAAGAAGTACAGAAGAATGAGAACGGCACGACCGTACCACAGACGGACGGGAAGCCCGAAAAGGAAAAGAAGCCCAAACGGGAACTGACACCCCAACAGGTACAGCAGCGCAGGAAAATGATAGTCTTCCCGCTGATGTTCCTTGCCTTTGCCGGGTGTATGTACCTGATATTCGCCCCCTCCGGCAAAGAGGACGTGAATGTGGAGAGCGTGGGCGGCTTCAATGCCGACATACCCCTGCCCGCAGAGGACGGGATTATAGCCGACAAGCAAAAGGCTTACGAACAGGCGATGCTGAACCGCAAGCAGCAGGACAAGATACAGTCCTTGCAGGACTTCGGTTTCACGGGGGACGATGAAACGGAAGAACCGCAAGCGGAAATCGACCTGATGCCGGAAGAAGATGTGCAGCCCCAAAGGGGCGGCGGTACTTCTTATTCGGCAAACGCTTACCGGGACATCAACCGCCAGTTAAGCACGTTCTACGAAACCCCGGCGGTGGACGAGGAAAAAGAGGACTTGAAGCGGCAGGTGGCGGAACTGACCGACCGACTGCAACAACAGCAGAACGCTACGCCTACGGCAGACGACCAAATGGCACTCTTGGAAAAATCCTACGAGCTGGCGGCAAAGTACATGAACGGGCAGGACGGACAAAGGGGGCAGATTGCCCAAATACCGACAGCCGGGCAGAACGGCGGCGGTATCGGCACTCCGGCTATCCCGGTGCAGGCTATCCGGGAAACGACCGTATCGGGATTGCAGCAGCCCATGAGCGATGCCGACTTCATCCGGGCTTACAGCCAGCCACGAAACTACGGCTTCAACACGGCAGTAGGCACGGGCTACGCTATGGGCAGGAACACGATAGCCGCCTGCATCCACCAAGACCAAACCCTGACGGACGGGCAGGCGGTGAAACTACGGCTGCTCGAACCCATGCAGGCGGGCAGCATCGTTGTGCCGAAGAATACCCTTGTGGCGGGGACGGCAAAGGTGCAGGGCGAACGGCTCGACATACAGGTGTCCTCGATTGAGTATGCGGGCAATATCATCCCGGTGGAACTCGCCGTGTTTGACACGGACGGGCAAAAGGGATTATCTGTGCCGTCCTCTATGGAGCAGGAAGCGTTCAACGAAGCTATGGCGAATATCGGAAGCGGGCTGGGTACAAGCATTTCCTTTGCACGGAGTGCCGGGCAGCAGGTGGCTATGGACGTGACAAGGGGGTTGCTGCAAGGAACGTCCGGCTATCTTGCGAAAAAGTTCAGGACTGTAAAAGTAAAACTGAAAGCAGGCTATAAAGTCATGCTTTACGCCAAACAACAATAATTATTTAACCACTAAAATTTCAATTTGCGATGAAACAGATTTTTGTATTTTTCGCCCTCTTGCTGGGCGTGTGTGCGGCAAACGCACAAACCGCTGACACCGTGAAGTATGCGGCTGGCAACAACTTGTATCAGGGGATTACCCGGAAACTCCCGTACCGCCAAATGGTAACGCCCTACGGCGTGGAAGTGACCTTTGCCAAGACGGTACACATCATCTTCCCCGCCGCCGTCCGCTATGTTGATTTGGGAAGCAACCACATCATAGCGGGCAAGGCGGACGGTGCGGAGAACGTAATCAGGGTGAAAGCCACGACAGAGGGCTTTCCGGGCGAAACGAACTTCTCCGTCATTTGCGAGGACGGCAGTTTCTTTTCATTCAACGCCAAATATGCCCGTGAACCGGAAATGCTCAACATCGAAATGAAAGACTTCTTGGAGAACGAGGACACCAGCGACTTTTCGCATACCCGCATGAACATCTATTTCCGGGAACTGGGTAACGAAAGCCCGCTATTGGTGAAACTGATACTGCAGAGTATCTACAAGAACAATGACCGGAAAGTGCGCCACTTGGGTAGCAAGCGTTTCGGCATCCAGTTCTTAATCAAGGGAATTTACACCTATAACGGGATGCTCTATGTACACACGCAGACAAAGAACAGTTCCAACGTGCCTTTCGATACCGACTTCATCAAGTTTAAGATAGTCGATAAGAAAGTGCCGAAGCGCACGGCTATTCAGGAAACGGTGCTGGATGCGGTACGCAGCTACAACGAGGTGATAGAGATAGCCGGGAAAACTACCGTGCGCACGGTGTACGCCCTGCCGAAGTTCACCATTCCTGACGACAAGCTGCTGTTGGTGGAACTCTACGAGAAGAACGGTGGGCGGCATCAGGTTATCCGGGTGGAAAATTCCGACATCGTGAACGCAGAAGTGATTAACGAACTAAAAATCAAATAGGGATGAAACGGTTTCTATTTATCGGAATACTCTTTGTGCTGTGCCTGACCTCGTTTCAGGCACACGCACAAAGATACCTGCCGGGCATGAAAGGCTTGCAGGTCACGGCGGGCATGGCGGACGGGATGCATTGGAACGACAACACGGATTTCGCCTACCATATCGGGGCGGCGTACAGCGTTTACACCAAGAACGCCAACCGCTGGGTGATTGGCGGGGAATACCTGCACAAAAAGTATGACTACAAGGATATAAGAATACCAGTCGAACAGTTCACCGCAGAGGGCGGCTATTACCTGAAATTCCTTTCGGACAGACGAAAGACCTTTTTCCTCTCGCTGGGACTGTCGGCACTCGCCGGGTATGAAACAAGCAACCGAAGCCAAAAACTCTTGCCGGACGGCTCTACTTTGCTGGATAAGGACTGTTTTGTGTACGGCGGTGCGCTGACGCTGGAACTGGAAGCCTACCTGACCGACCGGGTGGCTCTGCTACTGAACGCAAGGGAACGGGCGCTGTTCGGCTCGGACATAGGCAAGTTCCACTCGCAGGTATCTTTGGGACTGAAATTCATTATCAACTGACCGCTATATAATAATGTATATGAAGAATGTAATGTATAAAATCATCATGGGCTGCTACATCGTGGCCGCCCTTGTGCTTGTCACCGCCTGTAATGACAACTTGGATATTCAGCAAGCGTACCCGTTCAGCATCGAAACGCTGCCAGTACCCAAAAGGCTGAAAGTCGGGGAAACCGCCGAAATACGCTGCCGACTGGTGCGTGGCGGCTATTACCAGCCGACTACCTA
>ERZ780218.371-NODE-371-length-44089-cov-3.587909_pt1 | contig 44089 bp, 37 predicted proteins | sample MGYA00510975_ERZ780218 | MGnify/ENA primary metagenome ERZ780218 (study PRJEB29588, sample SAMEA2152063) | human gut metagenome | biome: human gut; feature: human-associated habitat; material: faeces | place: Denmark | collected 2008/2010 ... | reverse complement strand
CCCGGGCTGACCGCAAGCGAAGAGAGAAGCAAGCGCTTGCATTTGCGGAAATCGAACGCAGCGGACATAGCCAATAACCAGACACGCAGTGTCAAATGCAGGGCATTAGCGCGAAAGCACAGATAATAATTTTACATTATCATTGCTTTATCTGCTCAAAACAATGCTTTATCGCTTTGTTTTGTGTGTTGCGACGCGGTTTGTATTTTTTGAATTTTTACAAAAAGCGGCGCAGCTCTTTGACGTTGGCATCGTAAAGTTTGATAAGTTCGCCGGCAAAAGGCGTGTCTTCTTCACGATAAAGATGCGAAGTTTTAACGACGTCGTTAATGCCCATGTTGTTGCCTTCGATAAGCATTTCGGCAATGTTCGTCGTGGACTTGTCAAGCCCCGATTTCATCTTTACGGCGGCCTTCATCATTGCCCTTTCCATTTTGTTGGGATACGTACCGTCTTTTGCGGACGGCTCGTCCCCGAGTTCTTTGGACGCCCTGTCGGACAAATCCATAATCTTGACTTTTTGTTTCCAGATGGTTTCGCGCAGTTTCGTGTCCTTGACGTTTTCCCAGATGTTGTCGATTGCGTCAACGCCGACGTTGCAGTTTTTTATTACTTCTTTCAAAAGATTCATATTTGCCTCCTTATCGGAGTTTGTGCAAAGCCGGAAAACTTATGCGAAAAAATGCCACCGCATTACACGGTGGCAGATTTCGGTTGTTTTGATTGTTACGCGTCGATGTCGGAAATGAACTTTTGCAGTGTTTCCTGCGCGTTGCCGAGATACAGATACACGCCGCTGTCGCGAGTGTACAAGGGGTTGTCAACGCCGGCGTAACCGGGTTTTAAGTCGTAGTTGAAGATGAAGATGTTTTTGCAATCCGCAACGTCAAGTACGGGCATTCCGTAAATGGGCGTGCCTTCCGCAGTGTTTGCGGCTGGGTTCAGAACGTCGTTTGCGCCGATGACAATCGTTGCGTCCGCCGTCTTGAACTCGGGGTTGATGTCGTCCATTTCGTACAAATCTTCGTAGTCAACGTCCGCCTCGCAAAGCAATACGTTCATGTGTCCGGGCATACGTCCCGCAACGGGGTGAATTGCGTATTTCACTTTCGTTCCGCCCGCGGCGAGCTTATCCGCAAGTTGTTTTACAAGGTGCTGTGCCTGCGCGATAGCCATGCCGTATCCGGGAACGATGATGACTTCTTTTGCGCCGTTAAGGCTTGCAGCGTAGTTGGTTTCGGTCTTGACTTCGACAGGTTTTGCCTCCGTCTTTTCGGCCTTGACTTCCGTCGTGGTTTCAACGGGTTTGTCCATATCTGCGATAAACTTTTGAAGGGTTTCCTGTGCGTTGCCGAGATACAGATGCACGCCGTTTTCGCGGGTATAAATGGGGTTATCTACGCCCGCATAGCCGGGTTTTAAGTCATAGTTGAAGATAAAGATGTTTTTGCAATCCGCAACGTCAAGTACGGGCATTCCGTAAATGGGCGTGCCTTCCGCAGTGTTTGCGGCAGGGTTCAGAACGTCGTTTGCACCGATTACTATCGTTGCGTCCGCCGTCTTGAACTCGGGATTGATATCGTCCATTTCAAACAAGTCTTCGTATTCTACGTTGGCTTCGCACAAAAGAACGTTCATATGCCCCGGCATACGTCCCGCGACGGGGTGGATTGCGTATTTTACTTTCGTTCCGTTTGCCGTGAGTTTATCCGCAAGTTGCTTTACAAGGTGTTGCGCCTGCGCGATAGCCATGCCGTATCCGGGAACGATAATGACTTCTTTCGCGTTGTTCAAAGTTGCGGCATAGTTGATTTCCGTCTTGACAACGGGTTTTTCTTCCGCCTTGACTTCCTTTTTCACTTCGGAGGGTTTCGCTTCCGCCTTGACTTCGACCTTTTCGGGGGCGGTTTTTTGAGCATTGTCGTTTGACGACGTGCCGCCGAGAAGGATTGCGCCGAGTTTTCTGTTCATCGCCTTGCACATAATTTGCGTCAAGAGAAGTCCCGACGCGCCGACGATACCGCCGACCGCAACGAGCAACAAGTCGTTGATTGCAAGACCTGCGATTGCGCCGGCAACACCAGAAAGGCTGTTAAGCAGCGAAATCGTAATGGGCATATCCGCGCCGCCTACGCGAATCGCGAAAATGTATCCGAAGAATCCCGAAATTACGAACAGCAATGCGATCATAATCCCGCAAAATGCTTTCAGGTCGATACCGAGAGCAATTTTGCCGCTGCCCGAAAGAGCCGCAATTGCCGCAAAGACAACGATAAGCGCAAGCGTCAGGCAAAGGCTGCCGACGGTCATCGCCTGATGTCCTTTGTAAACGACGGGTTTTTGCGGAAGAATCTTGTGAAGTTTGCCGGCTGCGACAAGGCTGCCGATAAGGGTAATCATACCAACCGCAAACGCAAGAACCGACGTCGTTGTCGAGAACGCGTCAAAGCCCGTGCCTACGCCGAGCATCGCAAACGCGCCGACGATTGCCGAAGCCGCGCCGCCCAGACCGTTAAGAAGAGCGACCATCTGCGGCATCTGAATCATTTTGACTTTCTTTGCAAGGACAATACCCGCAACCGCGCCGAGCGCAAGACCGATATAGAGCGTCCATACCGCCGCAATGTGGCTTGTGCCGTTGCCGTACACGATAATAAGGATAATCGCAAGGAGCATGCAAATCGCGCTGAAACGATTGCCGATTTTGCTGTAAGCGACTTTGCCCATCATCGCGATGCCCAAAAGCACGCCAAGCGACAATACGATTGCCATTGCAAGGTAAACCCAATCGCGCGCCGATGTGCCCGCGCCTTTTGCGATGACGTCCATGCAACAGATTACCGCAAGGAGTCCTGCGCCCGCAACTGCCGACGCCGCGTAAATCCAGGGTTGTCCTTTCACCTTCTTTTTCGCAATCATGCCGAGCATACGGTCAGTGACCATAAAGCCGCCGACGACGTTGACCATCGCGAGAGCGATTGCAAGAGAACCGAATATCGCGGAAAGCACGATGCCCGCCGTACCGAGTTTGAAAAGCGAGGCACTTGCCGACAACGCGCCAAGCACCGTAACGCCCGACAAAGCGTTCATACCCGACATAAGCGGGGTGTGCAACAGCGTCGGAACGTTTGAAATAAGTTTGTAACCGACAAGCGTCGCTACGACGAATACGCCAAGAAGAATCAACTGAAAGTAAATTGCTTTTTCAAGGCCGAAATTGCCCATTGCGAGCGCGCCGGTAATAACAGAGTTTAACGTTGATAACATATTAAATTCCTGCCTGTATCATTATTAAAAATACCCCCTGCCCGAAAGCAGGCAGGGGATTGCCTTTTGTTGATAAAAGTTAATGCTGTGAAGCGGTTTTCGCCATATTCGCCGTTTAAGCGGCGAGATTTAGATGAAGTTCTGACGTTTCTTTTAAGGTTCCGGGTTTTCCAGTGTACTATTGCGTACACGAAAACTCGGGTTCTTAAAAAAACTCGGAAATTCGCTAAATGTCGGCGCTTAAAGTCCCATCGCCTCGCGAGCACCTTTGTGTACGATTTCACCGTCAATCGTTACGAGAATGCTTTGTACGATTTCGTCGTTCATATCGAGTTTAATGCTGCCGTCTTTCGCGAGGAACGCAAGCAGATTGTAGATGTTGTATGCGAAGAGCCAGGTCGAGCTGGTGGGAAGTTGACCGGGGATATTCTTGATACCTTCGATAATGACGTTGTGTTTGATGTCGCGGATACCGGGAGTGGTGATCGCGCAGTTGCCGCCCTGGTCGATGGAAATATCGATAATTGCAGAGCCGGGCTTCATGGAAGCGACCATTTCATCGGTAAGGAGCGTGGGAGCGAGTTGTCCTTGAAGGAGTGCCGAGCAGAAGATGATGTCGGCGTTTTTGACCGCGTCTGCAAGTGCCGCGCGCTCTTTTTCAAGCCATTCTTCGGGAAGACGTTTTGCATATTCGACAACGCCTACGCGACGTACCGCGATTTCTTCGGGAACACCGGTCGGGACGATTTTCGCGCCGAGCGACATTGCCTGTTCGTTTGCGGAAGGACGGATATCGGCAGAATATACTTTCGCGCCGAGACCTTTTGCGGTTGCGACCGCACGAAGACCTGCAACGCCGGTACCGATGACGAGAACGTTTGCGGGTTGGATAACGCCGACTGCCGAGCCGATCAAAGGCATGAATTTGGAGATGTCGTTTGCGCCCATGAGCATGCCCTTATAGCCTGCACAGGTGCTCATCGAGGACAAAGCGTCCATGGATTGTGCGCGGGAGATACGAGGTACGCCGTCAAGGGTAAGACCGATAACGCCTGCCGCCGCCATATCTTTGACCATCTGATGGTTTACGGGAGACGCGGGGTGAATGAACGTAATAATATATTGACCTTTGTGCATCATCTCGATTTCGTGTTTGCCCTTTTCTTCGTTGAAGAGAGGTTCCTTAACTTTCAGGATAACGTCGGATTTTGCAAAAATTTCTTCGCAATCTTCAAGAATGGTTGCGCCTGCGGCAAGATAATCCTTGTCATGGTAGTGCGAGCCTTCGCCTGCGCCTTTTTCAAAAAGAACGGTCATGCCTGCGGCGACCATTTTCTTTACGGTGTCGGGGATTGCAGCAACACGCGCTTCGTCGTGCATAATTTCCTTGGGGATACCAACTATCATTATTATTTCTCCTTAATTTTCGGCTTTCGCCCTTATTTTATAATTTCGCGCTTTCGCGCATATTTTACTTTTCTTTTTTCGCCTTTATGGGGACGCTGTATTCGTTCTTCGGACTGCTTAAAACGATGCTCGTCTGAGTCTTTGAAACGCCGGGGATACTCTTGATTTCGTTCAGCACGCTTTCAAGCGTTTTCGTATTGTCGGTGACGACTTTCAAAAAGTAATCGAATTCCCCCGCGATATACAGACATTCCGCAATGTGGCGGTTGTCCTTGACCGCGGCGACGAAACCGTCGTTGAACTTCGGATGGTCGATTGCGACGCTTATAAGCGCGGTGACGTCTTTGCCGAGTTTTTCGGGGACGATAATCGCGGCGTAGCCTTTGATAACGCCCGAGTTTTCAAGTTTTTTGATGCGTTCGATAACGGTGGACGTGGACAGCTTGACTTTCTCGGCAATTTCGGACGAATTCGCACGAGCGTTTTTCATAAGACACTGCAAAATTTTTACGTCGGTGTTATCCACGGTTATCTCCTTTTTCCTTACTATTCGATTTTAACATACGTTATATGCGGTGTAAACGAAATTATTGATTTTTTTCCGAATTTTTTACGGAAAAGCGTTCTTGTAACAAAATTTTTTTCGGAAAACCCCAAAAATAACAAAAAACTTCAATATCATTCAAAATATTACGATACAACGTCGCGGGCGCACGAAAAAACGGCCGTCGCCGACCGTTTCGTTTTCGTTATTTGCCGCGCAAGGTTACCGTTTTGTCCGCCTCGTGCAATATTGCGTAATAGGTGTCCGTCCACTTCCCTTTCGTCGGATATTCCATTATTTTTTCCTTGGCGTGCGGGGTGTAATCGGTGCTTAAAATATTCGCGCCGGACTCGATTCCGTTGTTGTACCAGTGGTCTTTCACGACGGCGTATCTGTCCAGCCTTGTTCTGACCATAAAATTATCGCGGTTTATCGCCTGCGCTATACGATCTTTGTGTTTCGTCGGATCGTTCAGAACCACGGTGAACGAGAAACGGGAATAATCCTTGCCTTTTTTCAGGACGGTAGCGTATTCAAGGGCGATATTCATCGCGCTTTTTTGCATATCGGGATCGCGCTGCATGTACGTTTCCAGACTGTCCTTTTCGTGCAGCAGGAAAAGGATTTTTCCTTTCAGGCTTTCAACGGTGGGATAAGCGTTTTTCGCGCGGAATTCGTCAAAGTCGGAAACGCCTGCCGCGTCAAGCAGTTTTTTGGGAGTAACGAGTTTTTCGCCGAAGTTTTCAAACAGCATTTCGTCGAATTTATCAAAGGCTTCGAGGTCGAATTTTTTGCCGCCTTTCGGCTCCACAAGGACGATAATCGGCAAAGCGTTTTCGTTTCTGTCCATCCACATTCTGATTTCTTTAAGACCTTTGTCGAAGTCGATCATCGTGCTGTTCGTTTCCAGCATATCGCTGTGCAGACATTCGATTCTGAACCCGTCGGCGGTTTTCACCTTATTCGCGTCAAGTTCGATACTTCGGATACCGGCGTTGAGCTGTTCGGTAATCGTGTCGAAGATATAATCGTACTGCTTTCCCATTATCGCCGCAAGCGGGCCGTGATAAAAATACTTCGTTTCGGGAGTGAGCCCCGTTTTGTAACTGTTGTGCGACGCGATATATCTTATTTCGTTAAGTTTTGCGCCGAGGACTTCCGCCATATCGGTGCGGGTAAGGAAATCCTCGTCATTCACCTTTGAAAAGTTTTCGTCGGTAGCGTAACGCTGTTCAAGAAGCGCGAAGTATTCGTTTTGCCAGTCCGCCCAGACGCTTTTCGCGTCCTTTGCCGAAACGGTTGCCGCGATAAATCCCGACAGCGCAACGAGAAAATACGCCGAAAAGCCCCATATAAAAATGACAAGCGCCCATTTTGCGCCCTTTTTCATCGGTTTTTTCGTTCTTTCTTTTTTGTCCATAATATATCCACCCAAAACTATTCTTATATAAATAATTTACCATATAAAATGCGGGTTTGTAAACACGTTTTTTCGGCGGAAAAATATTTTTGGGATTTTTTTCATTTTTCTATCAAAAACTATTGACATCGTCGTTTTTTGTGCTATGATATATATCGTCAGGCGATATACATAAGGAGGCGAAATAAAATGGCAATAAGCGCCGATATGCTGCGCGGTCACACCGAAACGATAATTCTCGCGCAACTTATCAAAAACGACAGTTACGGCTATGAAATAAGCAAGGCGATCGAAGACCTTAGCCACGGCGAACTTGTCCTTAAAGACGCCACCCTTTACACTGCCTTCCGCCGTATGGAACACGACGGGTTTATCGAAAGTTACTGGGGCGAAAGCGACGCCGGCGCAAGACGCAGATATTACCGCATCACGGAAAAAGGCCGCGCCTTTTACGACTTCAACAAAACCAACTGGTTTGATACCATAAAAATAATGAAAGACTTAATCAACGGAGGAACAAAATAATATGTTAATCGACCGCTTCAAAAAGTATCTCGAACAACAATTCCGCGCCATCTCTCCCACAAAAGAGGCAATGGAATACCGCGAAGAAGTTTTGCAAAACCTTCTCGACCGCGCGCAGGAATACAAGATAAAAGGTATGACGGACGAAAACGCCATCTATGACCTGTGCATCGACAGTCTCGGAAACTTCAAAGACACGCTCGTCGATTTTGAAAACCGTCTGGACAACGTAAAGCGCGCAGTGCCCCGCATCGGCGCAAGAGTGCTCACCGGCATCGCAATCGCGCTGTTTGTCGTGATCGGATATCTTTCGGTCAGTTTCGCAACCCGCGCCTGGGACAAAACCTGGCTCATTCTTGTGAGCGGCGCGTTTATGGGCGTTATCGCAGGCGCGATTTTCGGTATTATCGTCCTTGCGAAAAAGAAAAGACGCCTTGCAATCCGCGGTCTGTCGCACGTCATCATCGCGCTTACGTTCACGTTTATTTTCCTTATTCTGCAAATACTCGTGCACTTCAAGTACAGCTGGATGACCTTCCTTGTAATGGTGGTCGCGATGCTTATCACCGACACAGCCGAGGCGTATTCTTACAACAGTAAATCAAGGCTTTTCGACCTGCTTGCAACCGTTGAAGTAACCGCCGTTATGGTGTACGTAATGCTTGGCGTGGCGCACGTTATCCCGTGGCATCCGTCGTGGCTTCTTCCCGTCGGCGCAGCCCTTCTCGACGTCGTTATCCTTATCGCATCTCTTGTGAGTTATTCAAAGAAAAAGGATAAGGCGGCAGCCGAAAAGAAAGCGCGCATTGACGAAGCGTACTACACAATGTGGAACGACGAAAACAAATAACACAACCTTTATATCGTAAAAACGATACGATAAAATACTGATTTTGAAACTATGAGCAAAACTATTAAAGCCGAAATGTGGGATAAGATGCAATATCTTTTCCGAAACTATTACGACCGCATGGTGCACGCAACCCTGACTTTCGACGGGCTGCTGGACGCCGACGCGCTTAAAAACGTGCTGGTCATAATGTGCGAAAAAGCCCCCGTGCTTCACAGTAGTTTTCACGAAAATCCCGTCAATCCTTACTGGAAGGTGGAGCCTTACACCGTCGACGATATCCTGACAATAAAAGACAGCGACGACCCCGAAAAAGAAGCGTACGATTTCCTGTGTCAGAGTATCCCCGTTTCAAGCAACGTACAGTTTAAGGTGATTGTCCTGAACAAGGACGGGAAATCGACGTTTGCGATGATCGTCAACCATATGTGCTTTGACGGCGGCGACTTCAAATACTTTTTGAAAAAACTTGCAAAAAACTACAACGCGATTTTGAACGGCGAAAACCCCACCGACCTTAAACAAGGTACGAGAAGCGCGGAACAGGTTTATACGAAACTCGACGCAGCCGACAAAAAGGTCGCGAAAGGTCTTTTCAAAAACATCAGCGCGGTGAAAGACAAACACGTATTTCCGCTGACCGAACCCCGTCCCGATGACCACACGATGATCAACATCAGAAAAATCGACCGCGACACTTTCCTTAATATGAAAAACGCGGGAAAACGTCTGGGCGTTACCGTCAACGATATGCTGCTTGCGGCGTACGTGCGCGCGCTTTACGATATTTCGGGCATGCGCGACGACGAAACCCTTTCAATCCCCTGCATGGTCGATTTGCGCCGTCATATCGAAGGCGGCGACGAAGCCGGCGGGCTTGCGAATCACACGGGATTTATGCTTTGCACGGTGCATAACAAGGGCGAAACGATCAACGATACGCTCATCAACGTCATGCGCTCCACAAAGAAAAGCAAGCGCGACAAATACATGGGGCTTTACAGCCTGCCTCTTCTGAAACTCGCCTATACCATACTGCCCTTTTCGATTTCGGAATTCGCAATCAAAATCGGGTACGACAACCCGCTTATCGGTATGAGCAACATCGGGCTTCTTCCCGTCGATAAACTGACTTTCGGCAATGCGAAACCCGTTGACGGATTTATGACGGGCGCGGTCAAGTACAAACCCTTTATGCAGCTTGCGCTCACAACCTTAAACGACGTCGTAACGATGACGATTGCAATCCGCGGCAACGACGACGACAAAAAAATCGTTGAAAAATTCTTTGACCTTATCGTGGAAAACGTGAAAGAATTCGACCGCTTAAACGCAAGATAATTTCCTTCCCCCCTTATATATTTAAGAAACGCCCCGATTTTTCGGGGCGCTTCTTTTTTTCTTCGTTTATTTCGCAAGGCGTTTTATCGCCTCTTTCGCGCTGTCAAGGAAGTCCGCGTCAAGTGACTCGACGTTGCCTTCGTCGCAGGCTTTTGCGATATTTTTGTCAAACGGAATCCGTCCGAGAACTTTCAGGTCGAATTCGGTTGCGACTTCGTCGACCTTACTGTCGCCGAAAATCGAAAACTCTTTCCCGCAGTCCGGGCATTTGACGTAACTCATATTCTCAACGACGCCCAGCACGGGGATATTCATCATATTTGCCATCTTCACGGCTTTGCCGACAATCATCGACACAAGTTCCTGCGGGCTTGTCACGACGATGATACCGTCGACGTTCAGGCTTTGGAAAACCGTAAGCGGCACGTCGCCCGTTCCGGGAGGCATATCGACGTACATAAAGTCCACGTCGCCCCAGACGCAATCCGTCCAGAACTGTTTCACCATACCCGCGATGACGGGACCGCGCCATACGACGGGATCGTTGCTGTGTTCCAGCAAAAGGTTTGCCGACATAATTTCAATGCCGCCTTTCGATTTCACGGGATAAAAGAAACTGCCGTCGCTGTCGATGGGACCGTTCACGTTAAACATGCGCGGAATCGACGGACCGGTAATATCAGCGTCCAGAATCGCCGTCTTAAATCCTTGTTTTGCCGTAATCGACGCCATAAGCCCCGTTACGAGAGATTTGCCCACGCCGCCTTTTCCCGACACGATGCCGATAACGTGTTTGACCTTCGACAATGCGTTTACGGGGACGGTGAAGTCGGTTTTTTCGCTGCAACTTCCGTGGCTTTCGCAGGAGCTGCAATCGTGCGTACATTCACTCATAAATTCACTTCCTATTTTCAATATTATTTATCAAAAATTCGATACCGATTTTCAAATCGTCATAAGTATCGTCAAAATTGCCGGTATAATACGGATCCGCGACGTCGCGGGATTGCCCTGCATATTCCAGAAACTTTTTTACCTTCTTTTTTTCGTCGGGCGCGAAAAGATTTCTGAGATACGCAACGTTTTTGTCATCCATTCCAATGAACAAATCGTATTTGTCGTAATCGGTTTTTCTGACCTGTTTCGAATAATGCGGGAACGTCGGGATATCGTGCTCTTTCAGTTTTTTCAGCGCGTCGGGATAAACGGGATTGCCCGCCTCGAGCCCGCACGTCGCGGCGGAGTCGATAACGTATTTTTCTGATATCCCCCGCTTTTTCAAGGCGTCTTTCATCATAAATTCCGCCATTGCGCTGCGGCAGATGTTTCCAAGGCACACGAACATTATTTTCATAAAGTATATGATACCACTTTAATATCGGAAAGTCAACGACGAACGGTTGACATAAAAGCGCGCGGTGATATAATTTATTCGATTGTATGGAAGAATATATTAAAATTATCGTATATATTTTTGCAGGCATTGGCGCAGGCATAGGCACGGGATTTGCGGGATTGTCCGCCGCCGCGTTTATCGCACCGATGCTTGTCGCATTTCTGGACTTCCCATCGTACGACGCCATCGGTATCGCGCTGATTTCCGACGTTTTGGCATCCGCCGTGTCCGCAACCGCTTACGCCGTCGATAAAAACATTGACGTGAAAAAAGGCTCGAAAATGCTTGTCATCGTTTTGTGTTTTACGGTTCTCGGGAGTTTTCTTGCGTCAAAAATCGACAATCACCTTATGGGCAACTTTTCCATTTTCGCAACGTCACTACTCGGGCTTAAATTCATACTCGTTCCCGTCAACGGCAGAGATCCCTTAAAGGACCGCTTGTACAAAAACAAATGGTGCGACGCGGTGCAAACATTCGCGCTGTCGGCAATGATTGGTATGATTTGCGGATTCGTCGGAGCGGGCGGCGGCATGATGATGCTCCTTGTACTCACGTCGTTTATGGGATTTCCGCTTAAAAAGGCGGTCGGCACAAGCGTGTTTATCATGACGTTTACCGCGCTTGTCGGGGCGGTATCGCATTTCGGAATCGGCGGTTTGGCCGACACTACGGCAATGATAACCTGCATATTTAGCACGCTCGTTACGGCGCAACTTGCCGCACTTATCGCAAACAAGGTAAAGCCCAAAACGCTTAATATTACCGTCGGCGTGGTGCTTTTAATTCTTGGCATAGTGATGCTTGTTTTGCACTCGTTCTTCTGAAAAACGCATTTAAAAAACCCGCAGATTGCGGGTTTTGTTTTGTCTTTTTTTAAAGGGATTTTTTGGCTTTTCTTTCTGCCTTTTTCGCTTCTCTTTTTTTGAGGACTTCTTCGTGTCTTAAATCGATTTTGTCTTCGATGTCGCCGACGGTCGTCTGGAAGCGCACGTTATACTTTTTATCAAGCGCCCACATCGCCGCAAATACGACGACAAGTATCGACCATACCACCGCAAGCACTTTCCACATTGCGGGCGTTATTCCGCGGTACAGACCGAAGAACGACTGTATGTCGATAAACGACAGCTGTACGAAGTAACACAGCACCAGAAGCGCGATTACGCCCACGAAAAGCACCGCGTGCAACAAATTGAATGGCCAGCACGATTTGAACACGAACAGATATCCCGCAAACACGGTCGCAAGGAAATACAGCGCGTGCTGTTCGTCCGGAGAAAGCCCCGTGAGTATCGTCTGCGTTGTGATTACGATTGCGATAATACCCGCCATTACGGTTACTATGCCGGGCACCGCGTTCATAATGACTTTTGGCAAAAACCTGCCTTCCACCCTGTTTTTATTGGGTTCAAGCGCGAGTATTCCCGACGGAATCCCGATCGTTACCCCGCCAAGCAGCGTCAGATGTCTTGGCTCGAACGGCAGAATCGACGGCACTATAAGGAACAACAGCGCGATAAGCAAGTTGTAGCCCGTCTTTACAAGGAACAACGACGCCGACCTTTCAAGGTTGTTTATGGAACGTCTGCCTTCCGCAACGACTTTCGGCATCGACGCGAAATTGCTGTCAAGAAGCACCAGACTGCTCACGTTTTTCGCGGCGTCCGAACCCGAAGCCATCGCGATCGAACAGTCGGATTCCTTTAATGCAAGCACGTCGTTGACGCCGTCGCCCGTCATTGCAACGGTGTGTCCGTTTGCTTTCAGGGCTTTTACAAGCAACAATTTCTGATCGGGCAGAACCCTGCCGAATATCGTGTATTTTTCCGCCGCGTCGATGACTTCCTCGTCGGTTTTCAGTGTCGACATATCAATGATACTGTCGCAATCGGAAAGTCCCGCGCGTTTTGCGACGGCGCGCACGGTAACGGGGTTATCGCCCGAAATAATTTTGACGGTTACGCCCTGATCCCTGAAATATTGCAGCGTATCGGGGGCTTCCTTTCTTATTTTATCGGCGATGAATATAAACCCTTCCGCTTTCAGTCCGTCGGGAAGGCTGTGCCCGATAATTTCGACGTCCGACGACGCAAGGACAAGCACCCTGAGCCCTTCTTCCGCCTTTTCGCGCGTGATTGCTTTTATTTCTTCCGCGGTATTGGGGAAAACGAATTCGGGCGCGCCCAGAACATAACTTCTGCCGTCGATAACCGCACCGCTCCACTTTCTGTCCGACGAAAACGGCACGACAACGCTGACCTCGCCCGCCGCCTCGTACTGTCCGACGTAATTTTTGACCGCCGCCGCCGTTGCGTTTTCGTCCTTAACGGCGTCCGACAGGTTTTTAAGGTGGCGGCAGAACTCGTCTTCCGACAAATCGACGGTTTTTATACCGTGGATTTCCATACTTCCTTCGGTAATCGTGCCCGTTTTATCAAGACACAACACGTCAACCCTTGCAAGCGTTTCGACGCAGTACATATCCTGTGCAAGGGTGTGGTGTCCCGCAAGCCTTATGACGCTCAGACAGAACACGACCGACGTAAGCGCAACAAGACCGCTCGGAATCATGCCTACCAACGAGCCGATTGTCGTCAGCACCGTACTGTTCATATCGTTGCCCTGAATGTAATATTTGACCGAAAAAAGAGCGATGCCCAGCGGCACAATGACCACCGACATCGTTTTTACGATTTTATTTAACGAATTTTTGATGACCGAAACGGGTTTTTTGAAATACTTCGCGCCGGCGGATATTTTCATTGCGAAGTTATCCATGCCGACGTGCACGACTTTTGCTTTTGCGCGTCCCGATACGACGTAACTTCCCGACATAAGGCTGTCGCCTACGTTTTTCACGATTGCGTCGGGCTCACCGGTGATAAGGCTTTCGTTGACCTCGATACTGCCCTCGACAACGACCGAATCCGCGCAAATCTGGTGTCCCGCCTGCAATATCGTAACGTCGTCCATAACGACGTTTTTCACGGCGATTTCCTTTTCTTCTCCGTCGCGGATAACCCTGACTTTCGGGGCGGAAATGAGCGACAGTTTATCCATCGTGTGCTTTGCGCGAAGTTCCTGCACGATACCGATAAGCGTATTGCAGACGCACAGTATCACGAAACCGTAATTGCCCATGCCGTCCTCGTCGAATCCCGAAAACGCCGCGACGATGATTGCCATCACGAAAAACACGAAGTTGAAAAACGTGAAGGTGTTGTCGATAAGTATTCTGAGTACGCTTTTGGTTTTTATTGTTTGCAATCCGTTGACGAGCCCGCTCTTGACGCGCGTTTCAACTTCTTCGGACGTGAGTCCCGTTATGAGATTGCAGTCGGTGTTTTTGATTTCTTCCATACTTTCCACGTTGCGTTAAATTAATTTTATTATTGCATTAAATATACGTTGTTGTCAAGAATTGAAAAAATATCCGCCGACTTTACCGATTTTTTTTCAACGAAAAAGGATAGCGAAAACTCGCTATCCTTCATTATCGTGTTTGTTTTACTTATTTGTTTGAAATCTTTTTGTCAAAGTTTTCAAGCGCGCGGACAGAAATTGCATAGCAATCCGCAAGACAATCTTTGTTAAGGTTGTCGTAACTGTCTTTAAGCGTGTGGTAATAATCTTCCAGAACGTGGTTCAGAGCGGTGATACCCGTTGCCCTGAAACCTGCCTGTGCGAACGCTGCGCTGTCGGTTGCTCCGCCGAAGGGAGGAACAAGAGTTTTGTTGCAGGGAATGCCCAGTTCTTTTGCCGCTTCCATAAAGCTGTCGGAAACTTCCTTGTCGGCTTTGACGGTTGCGTTAAGGTCGCGGTAATTTACGCCCAGGAATTTCGGATCGTGAATAGTGTCGAAAGAATAAATCCAGGTGGGAACGTCGTCGAATTCGCCTTTGTGTTGTTCGCACCACGCTTTCGCTCCGCGGAGTCCCGCTTCTTCGGAGCCGGACAGGATAACGCCGACTTCGGTGTGTTCAAGTTCGATACCTTCGTCTTTCATCGCTTTAAGGATCGCGATGCCCATAAGGCAAGCCGTAAGGTTGTCGTTTGCGCCGTCAACCGTCGTGTTCGGATCCCACATGCGGTACATACCGAAATAGAAAGGTACGAATGCAAGGTTCGCGATGCCAAGCCAGAACAGAACGCCGTTTTCGGGTTTAAGAATCATGGGTTTGAAACCGGTGAGTATAGCCGCCGCAAGGTTGCATCCCATAAGGAACAACGCGCCAAGGACAACGATAACGATGTTCGCTTCGTAAACCTTACCGCCGAACTTATTGTTGACGGGCCAGTTCCACGCTGCGTCGGGGTGACCGTTGAAAAATACGCGACCTTTGACTTCGCCCGTGCATTTCTTGATTGCGGTAACGTTCGTGCCCGTCTTTTCGGGGAACAGGAAGTCGAAAGTCTTTTTGTAAAGACCGAATTGCATTATCATTACGTAGAAACCGAAAACGATAAGCGCAAAGCCTAAAATCGGCAGGAAGAAGTATGCGATAAGCCCCGCAAGAACACAGGTGATCGTGATATAAATCCAGCCGAAAAAGCTGCCGGGATTTTCCTTAAACGATTCAACGTCGGAGCGTTCGCATCCGCAGTCTTTTTTAAGGACGTCAGCCATATACTCGCAAGCGATTCTTTCGCCTTCTTCGCCGGGAGTACGTTTGGGCATATCCTTGCAGATATGGGTGATTTCGTCAACCATATATTGCGCGGCGTCTGCCTTTTTTTCAATCAATTTTGAAAAATTTGCCATAATGTTCTCCTCTTATTTTTTATATTTATATGATAATCATATCATAAAAACGACGCTCTTTTCAAACAAACGACGTCTTTATTTTTTTTACTATACAAACAACCAAAAATATACAGTAAAAACCGCAAAAACCCGTCAAACGTCGACGATAATGCCTTCTTTCACGAACTCGCGGGCGTCGCGCGGCGACTTTCCTTTGTATTTCTGGAAGTTGCGGGAAACTACGCACGCTGTCGTAACCCGCCTTTTTTGAGATTTCCGCGACGGAAAGCGTGGTCGAATACAACAGATCTGTTGCGTAATTTATGCGGTAAATATTCACGACGTCGGAAAAATTCGCGCCGAAATATTCGTTGAAAACAGCCGAAAGATAATTGTAAGAATATCCCATTTTGTCGGACAGGTCTTTCAGGCTTATATCTTCCGTGAAGTTGTGCGAAACGTATTTCGCGATTGCGTTCAAAACGTCCACCTTCTTTTTGTCGACGGGGATAAACGCCGTGTGCGTCTCGAACTCCGCAAGAATATGATACAAAACGGCTTTTTGCTTGAACGTGTTGGTAACAAGGGGCATTTTCCTTGTCAGCGATTCCGCAAAATCTATCGAGAAAACGGGAAAAGTCGCGATGTAGCCGTCGTGCTTTTCGTAAAAGTCGGGAACCCAATCCTTTGAAAACTTGCAGATGAAAACGTTGCTGTAATCGGGCGTTTCGTAAGCGTGCGCGAACTTTGGCGGAATTACCATGCACTTCCCCGCGCGAAGACGATAAATTCTGTCCAGCACGGTAACGTTTGCAAGCCCATCGTTGCAGTATAAAAACTCGTACGTTTCGTTGCAATGCATCGGGAAGCATAAGTTCTTTTCAACGTCGAAAGATAAATAATTTTCCCCTGCCTGTTTGTGTTTTTCGAAATCCAACATATCCCACCTACCGTAAATTATGTCTATATTTTACCACCGAATAAGAAAATAATCAAGCCCTCCCGCAAAATAGGAGGGCCTTAACTTATTCTGCTTGTTCTGTTTTTTGTTCGGCTTTTGGAATTTCGGCGTTATCGTCGTCCCGTCTGAACCCTTCGACGTCGGAAACGGGAAGAGAGAAAACTATCGCGCCTGCATCGGTGCCCGCGCCCGCCGTCGTTACGATGGAGCGCATAATGTCCGCTTTCTTTTCCTTTTTCGCAACGATGATAATGATTTCTTTTTCGCTTGCAATCGACACGTTGAAGAATTTCTCAGTGCCCATGCCGCCCGTACCCTTTGCGGGGATAACGGTGCCGCCGCCCGCGCCGGCAGCCCTTGCGGCGTCCATAACGGCGTCGGTATGCCCTTCGTTTGCAATCGCGAGAATGAGTTCGTATTCAAAATTTATATCGGGTGCTTTCATATCCTTGTTTCCTCCGTTCAAAAAATTGAGGGTGCTGCCGCCGCCGACGCTTTTAATCGGGACGGAAATCACAATGCCGTTGCCGGGTGCGTCGATGTAAAGACGGCGTCGTTCTTCCGTGATGAGCGACTTCGTTTTGTTTTCGTCCGCGACCGCAAAAAGGATTCTCTTATCGGTGGACTCGATCCCCCACAAATCGCGTATCTTCTGCGACGCGGTGCCGTGGCCGATAAGCGACAGAATCACGGGGATTTCCAGCCGTTGACAAATGTTATTCAGAATCGACAATCCGTTGGGATTGATTACCGAGATTACAAAGTACATATCAGTTCCCCCACAGTTCGATAATATCGTCGTCGCCGTAAACGACTTCGGCTACGCGTTCCGCGCGTTGTTTCTTCTTCTTGTAAACAAGACCGGTGATCTGAATGGAAATAAGCGGCATCATCGCAACGAGTGCGACCGCACCGAAAGCGTCGCTTAATATATTGCCGCCGCGCGCCGAACATACGCCGATGAAAAATTGCAGCATGAACGTCGCAGTCATCGGTCCTGACGCAACCCCGCCCGAGTCGAACGCGATTGCCGTGAATATGTCGGGGACGAAAAACATCAGTATAAGCGCGACGAGATAACCCGGCACGATAAACCAGAGTATCGATATCCCCGTAAGGACGCGGATCATCGAAAGCCCCATCGCCAACGCGATTGCAATCGACAGACTCAGCTTAATCGCTTTCCCGGGGATTGCGCCCGAACTCACGTCTTCGATTTGCTTTTCAAGGACGAATACCGCGGGCTCGGCGGAAATAATGAACCAGCCCATAAGCATTGCCACGGGAATGAGAATATATTGCGTCCAGCCGCTGTACAGTTGCTGACCGAGATATAACCCCAGCGGCGAGAAACCGACGTTTACACCCGTCAAAAACAACACTAAACCCACGTATGTGTAAAGAATACCGATGAGCGTTTTCAAAAAACTCTTTTTGCTCATCTTGAAAGCAGCCACCTGGAAAATCAAAAACAGTACGATAATCGGCGACAGTGCAATCGCCATTTCTTTCATATATGCGGGGAACGCTTTCAGGTATTCCAGCCCCATTTCGGTCGTCGTTTCCGGGATGAACGGAAGGTTCACGTCCGCAACGCCCTGTCCCTTGTAAAAGAACCCCAAAATCAGCACCGCAAGCACCGGCCCTATCGAACATAACGCGACAAGACCGAAACTGTCCGCTTCCGCCTTTTTATCGCTTCGGATATTCGCGACGCCTATGCCGAGCGCAAGGATAAACGGCACCGTCATCGGACCCGTCGTTACCCCGCCCGAGTCGAAAGCAATCGACAAAAAGTTTTTGTCGGCAAACGCCGCAAGCACGAATACGATTATGTAAAACGCAAGGATAAGCCATTTGAGCCTTATGCCCAGAATCGTCCTGAGCATGCACACCGCAAGGAACAACCCTACGCCGACGCCCACCGTAATCAGCAGGACTTTGCCGTCGATGTGCGGCACGGTTTCCGCAAGAACTTGAAGGTCGGGCTCCGCAATCGTTATCGCAACGCCCAGAATAAAGCTCACAAACAAAATAAGCGGCAGGTTTTTCGACTTCGTAAGAGTCGTGCCGATGCGGCTGCCGATCGGCGTCATGGACGTGTCCGCACCAAGCGTGAACAGCCCCATTCCCACGATTATCAGCAACGCGCCGATAAGGAACGACAACAATAAGCCCGTCGGCACAGGTTGTATCGACAGACACATTATCGCAACTATGATGATTATCGGCAAGGTCGATACGAAAGATTCCCTTATTTTTTCCGTGATAAGGGCGCGCTTCTTATGCACTGCCTGCGCGTCGATTTTATTGAGTTTTTTTACTTCCTTCTTTTTCATTGCGTTTCTTATTATACATAAATATAGTCTTTATTGCAAGAATATAATTATTACTTAATATTTACCTAAATTTTATACACTTGTAAGAAAATTTGGTTTTTGAAAAAGAGCAACAAAAAAGCACGCGGCGAGCGCGTGCTTTCGTTGATAATCAAGGCTTAAAAGAAAGGATTTATTTCGTCTTCGACGATAATCTTGTCAATCATCTCGTAGAAGTCCCATTTCAGGACGTCCCAGTATCCGCCGACGGTGCCGTGATCCGTGTTATAGTAGCAGATCGTCGTGGTCTGGCGCGCTTCCGGCAAGGGATAAATCGCGCGGCTGCCTTTCGTGTTGCTTATCGTCTTGTCGCCATTGTAGTTAAGTCCGCCGAGGCATGCGTTGGTGGGCATCGTTCCGTCGCCGTCGCCAAAAAGTATCGCTTTGTGGTCGTAGGAATAATATTCGATGCTGGTAAGCGGCGTGTCGTACTTATGGTTTCTGGTGTCCCACATTTCGTAAGTAACCTTGTTGACCTTAACGGTGTCGGTGTCTTTCGTTACGATCTGCACGCTCTTTTTGGTGTTGTATCCGACGCCCAGGCAATAAGTCGTGTTCACGAGTTCGGGCGCGTAAACGTTGGCGTCTTTGTCGTTCACGCTCTCTTTGACGTAGAAGGAATCCCAGTATTCGGGCAGAGTTTTCATGCCGGGTTTAAGTTTGTCATAAATGCCGTCGACGCCCGGTTTCCAGTCGCTGGTGTGCGCCCAGGGACGCGAGCAGTACCATTCGTACATATCTTTCACGGGTACGCCGTCAACGTAAACGGGGCTTTCGTTTTCTCCGTAATAATCGGAATCCGCAAAGGTCTGGAACGGCAGAAGTTGCATTACGGAAGTAAGATTCTGTGCAAGCGGTCCCGCAAGTTTCTTTATGCCTTCCGAAATCGCGTCGACGCCCAGAACAACGCCGCCGAGGGTGTCGCCGACCGTTCCGTTTACAACGTCGGCAACCGCTCCGATGGGATCGTCAAGATAATAAATCGCGTCAAGAGAGCCTGCCGTTGCAGGCGAGAACGCGCGATACGAGCGAATGATCTGGTTCGGTTTTTTGACGTCGGTTTGTCCGGGGTTTTTCGCTTCCGCGTCCAACCACTTGTTTTGAAGTCTTGCGATATATCCCGCAACGACGGGGCCGCCCATACTGTGCGACGTGAGAATTACTTCTTCCCAGCCGTTGGTCTGAATGAATTGTTCAAGAAGTTCGGAATTGATCCTGTTGTCGATGCGCCAGTCATAGTTGAAAACGACGACGTCCCAGCCCTGCTTTTCGTATCTGGCTTGCAGGTCCAGGCATTGCTGACGATACGCGGCGATTGCGCCGTATTGAATTTTTTCGCCTGCCGTGTATGCGCCGTATCCGTCGACGACTTCGCCGGAATCGTTATACAGCGTTGACTTGAACGTGCCGTCCGCGGTTGTGGGGCGAACGTTTGCGGGGCGCAGATTCGGATTGTTGCTTTTACCCTGCTCGTCAAGCGTGATTTGCCATAATAAGTTTTCGACGGATTCGTCCTTGTACTTCATAATGCCGTCGATTAAGTCGTACGTCGTCTTGTCGGTAAGCACCGCCATGACAAGTCCCATCATATCCCCGCCGGGGAACACCTGCTGGAAATAAACGCCCTCGGCAACGGGATCCCAGATTGCCTCGTTCGTCTTCGTGTCGTACAGCCCGCCCGAAAGCAACGCCGTACAAATGACGACAGCCTTTTTATTCTTCGACGTTTCGCCCGAGGTTTCGCCGCATGCGGTAAGCACGCCAAGGCTCAAAACAACCACCACTATTACAAGCAGAATGCCGATAAGTTTCTTCTTCGCCTTCATATTTTCCTCCTGAAAAAGGGAACACTGACCCTTATACATTACTATAATAACATTACTTTGTGAAAATAACAACAACTTTCGTTTACATTTTTTGCCCGAAACCATTAAAAACCGACAACGAAAAACGGCAATCCCGCCGTTTCGGAATTGCCGTTTCGTCTGCTTTTTGAATTAAATTTCCGTCACCGTTGCCGTAAATCGTAATACCTGCATCGTAAAAGTTGCTCACTGATTTTTTCCTGTTAAATCACATTGATATTGACTTCAAAGAGAATATGAATTATAATTCTACTTAGCGTAGAGTTTTTAATTCTGCAAAATTTCTGCAAAACTTTTCTCGCCTATTCGTGTAGATTACAAGTAGGTTTACTTTTCCGAGTGGTTTTGATAGAATATTTTTAGAAAAAACAAGGAGTATCGATTATGAGCGAGCACAGTATTGGCAAAACAATTGCGTCTTTGCGTAAATCAAAGGGCTGGACACAAGTTGAACTTGCCGAAAAGTTAAATGTTAGCGATAAAGCCGTAAGCAAATGGGAAAGCGAAGCAGGCTTTCCGGAAATATCTCAATTGCCGGCAATGGCAAATCTATTTGGGGTAACTATCGATTACCTTATGACTGGTAAAACTGCAGAAAAAGAAATAATTATCAACTCAAAAGCAAAATTGCACGCAAAAACAGAGGCTGTTTCTTTTGCCGATAAAGTTAAGGATTTGCCGGACGATGAGTACAATAAGCAGGTGCAATCGGTTATACGTAACGGGATTATTAATATAAAAAAGTTAAAAGAAATCGCAACTTTTGCGACAATAAAAAGAGCATTATATGAATACCCTATTCATCCTTTTGAGTTGTTATATCAAATGTATCAACAACAAAAGTGGCGCGAATTGTTTGAATTTTCGGTTGATTTTACCATCAACGGATTATCGGATTCTATTATGAAACAAAACAAAACAGGTATTGAAACCGCAATCCTTGAAACTTGGACAAAAGACAATCAACCAAATGACATTAGAATCCTTTGTATTAATAATGACGAAATGTACGCTTCAAGAAGCGAAATATTAAGTAGTAGGCGAGACAATCACAAACAAAAAAACATTCAGGAGGTAGTCGACTATCTTAGCGCGGTAAGACAACGCATAATAGAAGAATTAGCAATTAAATTCGATAAAGATAGAATAACGGGCGAATTGACAAAAGAATACTTTGATTCTGAATTGAGTAAAGGAAATAAAGAACTCGTTATTATTAAATTGTGCGTTCGTATGGAAGCAATACTAAAATGTGACTACAACTACCAAGGCGATTTTTCTGAAATGTTAGATTCTTTTTGCAATCAATTCGAGACCTATGACGATGAAAACAATAATTACGATCCATATACGCCTGCATTGTTAAATCGTTTGAGACGTCAACGCAATAGTATAGTTCATGCCGAAAAAATGGTTGAAGCGATGTCAGATGAAGAAATCAAGCAATGCATTGATTACATTTGCTCTTTATAACGGAGGATGTTATGAATAAATATCAAAAATATATTTTGGATACCTTTGCCAATGGCAACAATTTTGTTTTTTCTCTTTGCTGCCCTATTGATTTGGAAAATGATTCGACGACTTGCGGCGCGTTTGACGAAACAACAGATTCTTTCAATATAACGCAAGTTGACGATATAACAAAAACTCAGTACGTTTTAATTATCGATCTGAACAATACGGAAACTAATCCGTTCGAGGTTGTTTCCGTTCGCAAAAACAATCAATGGATAGAAATTCCTTTTACAAGTAATCAATATAAGATTATTGCCGATTTTGATGACCGGATTGACGCAATAAAATTTTCTTTTGTCAATAAAATTGCAGACGATTATATTCTTGGTGTCACCTATACAGAAGCCGACAAGGAACAATATTATGCAAAGTTAGAACAAGAACGAAAAGACCATTTGTTGACAACTGCCGCAATAAAGGTATCTACCGGAGCCGATTTGGTTAATATCTATTTTCAACCTTGTTGCGATGAGTATGATCACACCGAAATCAAACTATTTGTACCAAAAGACCATGTAACCGTGGGCGGTCAATATAGTCAGAAAAAACCGTCAAGTTGGACTATTATAAAAAAATGCGACGTTCCAACCGCAGATTTTTACCAGTCAATAAATGGTCTTGCCTATGGAAAATATGCATTTATTCTCAAACAGTTTGACAAAAACAATCAGTTGTTGTTAGAAACTAACTATATTGAGTTTTTAATCATGAAACCTAACAAGCCAGAGTGCGGACAATTGAATATTATATAGACCTCTCGATAAGGTAAAATATAACGTTGTATGGAAAAAATTTCAATACAGTTTAATTCAGACATATCAAAAGATAGTACGGAAACCCGTATTGCTTTTTATGCTAATATCGGTTTTTTCATAGAAGTAGCTCAAATGCTTGAGTTTAATATAAGAAAACTTTTATGCTACGAATCATCTGTCAAAGAGATTGAAAAAGACGGTCTGAGCAAGGAAAGCGTCACAAAAATATGCGGTGAAAAAGATGAAGAGTACGTTAAAACCTACACCGATAAATTGACATTGGGGCAGTTAATTGGCAAACTGGAGGAAAACGCGTCTCTTTCAAGTGAAGTAATAAAACTGATTAAGGAAATTAACATCTATAGATCGTTTATTGTTCATAAAATTTTTCAAAATAACATAATTTCCGGGAACTTGAGTAAATCAGAAACTGTACACCACTATATCGAAACGAAATTAATTCCTATGACTAATAGTGCTATCGAGACGAATAAAATGTTAATTAAAATAATTGAATTGTATCGGGATGATTTGCGAAAATATAAAGCACAAGTAGGACTAATTGATTCAAAATAAACTTTGCATTGTTTGGCGATTCTATGAGAAATTTCCCCGTATTTTGTCAAGTTTTTTATTCTGCGTATTTATGCCAACAGATAATAATACGAACTTAGGTTTTACGCCGTGTTTTTGACTAATACTGCGTTACGCTCACGGCTTATACGGTAAAGTATTAAGCCGCTCGCGTGCCTTGTCTTATTCTAAAAACACGACGGAAAACTTGTTCACAACCGAAAACGCCAAGATTTCAGATGATTTTTGGAAAAGGCGAACGCGGTTGTACTCTTCGTACTACAAGCGAGCATTTTTCATAAAAGCGTTGAAAATATCGGCGTTTTGGCAACGTTCGTATTATTATCTGTTGGCATATCAGGCATAAGTTTTTCGGACACGAAAAAAGACCGCACGACAGCGGTCTTTATCATATTAACATTAGGTTGATTTATGAGAAATTGTACTGGGCGTTGTAGATTTCGGCATAGAAACCGTTCTTTTTAAGCAGTTCTTCGTGAGTGCCCGATTCCACGACATCGCCGTTTTTGATGACAAGAATCACGTCGGCGTTGACGATTGTCGAAAGCCTGTGGGCGATGACGAAACTGGTTTTCTTACGCATGAGTTTGTCCATTGCGCCCTGTATCAGAAGTTCCGTGCGGGTATCAACCGAGCTTGTCGCTTCGTCCAGAATCAGCAAAGGTCTGTCCGACAAAAACGCCCTTGCAATCGTCAGCAACTGCTTTTGTCCGCCCGAAAGGTTTGTGAGCGATTCGTTGACGACGGTGTCGTAGCCTTCGGGCAGCATCCTTATAAAGCCGTCGGCGTGCGCGGATTTGGCGGCGGCGATAACTTCTTCGCGCGAAACGTTGTCTTTGCCATAAGCGATATTGTCGTAAATCGTGCCGCCGAAAAGCCAGGTATCCTGCAGCACCATCGAGAAACAGCCCCTTACGCTTTCGCGCGAGACTTTGCCCGTGTCCGTGCCGTCGATTATTATTTCGCCGGAGTTCGGATCGTAAAATCGCATAAGAAGATTGACGATTGTGGTTTTGCCCGCGCCCGTAGGCCCGACGATCGCCACCTTTTGCCCTTTTTCGACGTGGATATTCATGTCTTTGATAAGCGGGTTTTCGGGATTATAAGAAAACGCGACGTGGTTGAAGTCGACGACGCCCTGGACGTTTTCGGGCATCTCTCCTTCCCTTACGTCCATTTCGGGTTCGTCAAGCACCTCGTACACCCTTTTCGACGCCGATGCAACCCTTTGAATACTGCTTATCGCGCCGGCGATTCTTTCAAGCGGGGACGAAAACATTTTTGCGTAAATGACGACGGCGATAATGTCCGCGACACTGACTACGTCGCCGCCAATTTTCATACCTTCGATTGCGAAATACGCGCCGATTAAACATATCGCGACGTAGGCGATATTGTTCGTGAGCGACACGACGGGCGTGATTATCGACGACAAGAACGTCGCCCTTTCTTCCTCCTTGCACATTTCGTCGTTGACGCGCGCGTGCTTTTCTTCCTGGCGGTTTTCCACGTTGTAGCTTTTTATCGTCTGATACCCTGAATACGTTTCCTCGACAACCTGATAAATCTCGCCGGACGATTTGAACATCTTATCGAAATAAGGTTCGCTCTTCTTTGCGATGACGTACGACACGACAACCGAAGCAGGAACAAACGCGATAACAATCAGCGCAAACACCCAGTTTATCGTGAAAATCATAACGATGATCGTCAGAAGTTGCAAAATGCCCATTAAAAGCGTTTCGACAATACTATGTATACTGTTGCCCATTTGCGACACGTCGCCCGTCATTCTGTCAAGAAGTTGCCCCGCTTCCGTCCTGTCGACGTAAGACACGGGCAGGTACTTGATTTTCGTGGACATATCCATGCGAAGTCCCGCCGTAAAGTGCATGCTGACAATCTTGTTCGACGACAGCATTTCGACGTAACTCAGCACCGAATACGCCGTATATATGATGATAAGAAGTATGAGTGTGTTTTTGATTTGTCCGACAAGATCGCCCGTCCCGTTATATGCGTTCAGGACGTCCAGAGCGTCCGACAAGAACTTGGGCGCGGCGATGTTTGCCGCCATCGTAAGCGCGCTTAATACGCACACCAACACCATGCCCCATTTGATTCTGCCGATTTCTCTGACAAGGCGCAGAATTATGCTTTTCGTTTCGTTTTTCGTCATTTTGTCGCCGCTTCGAAACCGTTTCATACTGCGCCTCCTTCGACCTTTTGTCCCGTCTGCGACTCGTAAATTTCACGATATTGTCTGCACGACGAAAGCAGGTCTTTGTGCGTTCCGCGCCCGACGATGCGCCCTTCGTCCAGGACGAATATTTTGTCCGCCGACGCCGCCGTTGACGCGCGTTGCGTCATTACAATTTTCGTTTTTCCCGAAAGGGTTTTATCGAGGTTTTCCTTGACGTGCGCTTCGGTCAGGAAGTCAAGTGCCGAGAAACTGTCGTCGAAAAGATAAATCGAACCATTTTTAAGCATTGCGCGCGCAATCGACAGACGTTGTTTTTGTCCGCCCGACAGATTACTGCCGCCGCTTAGTATTTCGTAGTCGAGCCCCGTTTCGAGGTTTTCGACAAATCCTTTCAGTTCCGCGACTTTCAGCGCATCGTACACCTGCTCGTCGGAAGCGTCCGCCGCCGACATTCTGACGTTGCTGCCGATCGTGCCCGAAAATATCGTGGCGTTTTGAAGCACGCACGTCACGTTGTTTCTGACGCGTTTTCCGCTGATTTCCGACACGGATTTTCCGTCGTAGGATATTTCGCCCGAAGTCGGGTTAAAAAACTTCATAATAAGTTTGACAATGCTGCTTTTTCCGCTGCCCGTACCACCGATGAACGCAACCTTTTCGCCGGGCGCAATATCGAAAGACACGTCGCTCAACGCGTTCTCCGACGCCCCTTCGTATCTGAAATCGACGTGCGAAAATTTAAGTGCGCCCGAAAAAGCGGGCAGGTTTTCGTCGTCGGGTTCTTTTTGAACTTCCGTTTCCAGAATCTCGTTGATACGTCTGCTGTTTACGGCGACTTTCGGCAAAAACGCAAGCATCATCGCAAACATCATAATGCCGTTCATGACAAGCGCGACGTACTGCACGATCGCGATAATATCCGCCCCCGTAACCGCCGACTTTCCGCCCTGCATAAGCTTTGCGCCGACGTACAGGATAAGAATCGTGACAAGATTAAGTCCCAGCATGATAACCGGCGTAAGAAGCCCCATATTGACGTTGGCTTTTATGATGTTTTTCGCCATGACGAGCGTGGCTTCGTTGGCGCGGTCGCACTCGCGGTCTTCCCTGTTGAACGCGCGGATAACGCGGATACCCGTCAACCTTTCGCGGATAATGCTGTTCTGTTTGTCGATGTATTCGTCGCTCTTTTCCCACAGAGGCATAATGCGACGCACGACGAAATACAGCACCGTCACGACGACCGGCACGAACGTGAACATGATAAGCGCAAGCCACGGATCGGCAAGAAACGCCAGCGCGCTTCCGCCAAGCACCAGAATGGGAATACTGATGACGCCCTGCATAAGCATACTCGCGCACTCTTCAAGAAGCCAGATATCGTTTGTGCTTCTCGTTATGAGCGCGCCCGTGCCCCAGTGATTGAGCTGGTCGGGATTGAGCGTGTTTACCTTTTTGAAAATTACTTCGCGCAGGGTTTTTGAATATCTGCTGACGACGCCCGCCGAGATTTTGTAGGACAAAATGCCCACGACAAGCCCCATTATCGACACGCCGAGCATTATCCCGGAACACGCAAGCGTAACCGTCATATTCTGCCCGCCGATACCATATTCCACGATATAACTCATAAGATACGGCAGCGCAAGACTTGCCGCCGAGGTTATCAGCGTCAGAAATACGACCAGCACTATTCTGCCCACGTCGGGCTTTAACAGACGAAGCAACTTAAACATAATTTGAGATTATACCACATTGCACGCGGCGTTTGCGAGCGTAAAGATAACAAAACAATATATTTAATTATAATTAGGATTTCCCGCAACAAAAAACCGCCTTTTCGGGCGGAATCTTGTCAAAAAGTATTCTTGTTTGTTTTTATGCGAATATGACGAATTGTGCAAGCATCAATATTCCGATTGTCATTCCGAACACCGTGAGAAGTATCGGACCCGCCCACCTGAACCATTTCGGATAAGTTACCGTCGTGAGTCCGAGCGTCAGTAAAAGCGTCGCGTTGGTAGGCATGAATACGTTGACGATACCGTCGCCGAAAGTGAACGCCAGCACCGCAACCTGCGGGTTGATGCCAAGTTGCGAACATATCGCGCCGATCATCGGCATAAGCAGAAACGCCTTTGCGCTCCCCGACGTAATGAACAACTCGAAAATCAGAACGACAAGGTATATTATCAGAATAAGCACCGCGGGGTTTTGCCCTTTTGCCGCGTTTATCGTGTGATACAATATGGTATCCATGACGTGTCCCGCCTCGATAATATAGCGAACGCTGCTGGCGATAAGCACCATTCCCGTTACGGGCAGCAACGTCAGCGCACCTTTCAGCATTTCTTTTGCAAGTGCTTTGCCTTTAAGTCCGCTGTAAACGCACGCCACCACGCCGCCGATTATGTAAATCACGACGGTGATATACAATATATAATCCGCAAGTTTGAAACTGCCGAGCGCGGGTATATACGCCCCCTGTAAAAATATCGAAAGCACCGCAAAAAACACGATTGCAATCATACAGCCCGCAAAGAATTTGAGAGCCTTTGATTTTCCCGCGTCGTATACGAACGGACGATTTTCAAAATCGAAATTTTCTTTCCTTTTCAGATCTTCCTTATATACGGGCGAACGCTGCGGCTTTTTGTCAAGCATTCTCGCATACGGGAACATAAACGCCATAAGTATGACGTAACACAGCACAAACGTCAGAATCCTTATACCGATTCCGCTGAACATGGGCACGCCGACAATCGACTGAGCGATACCGACGTTGAACGGGTTTACCACGCCCGCCATAAAACCGAGCCCCGCCGCAAGCACCGAAAACCCAAGCCCTATCAGCGCGTCCCAACCGAGACCATAGCTTAAAATCACCGCAACCGGCACGATGGGTATCACTTCCTCGCTCATGCCCGACGTCGTGCCGAGAAACATAAACGCCAGAGGCAACAAAAACAACAAAAGATATCGCTTATGACCGTAATTATGGCGTATGGATTCCACCATGTAAACAAGCACGTCGGTTTTGTCCAACGCGTTGAATACCGCGCCGATTACGACAAGCATGAACAATATCGCGACAAGCGTCAGCGTGCCGCTGCCGCCAAGCACCAGAAACGGCGAAAGCAGCACCTTCCACCAGGGAAGCCGCCCAAGCGACGGGTCTTCGTGATAATCGCCGCTGATATAAACGTTGCCGTCTGCGTCCGTGCTTCTTTCGTACTGACCGAGCGGCAACGTGTAGGCAAGCACAATCGACGCAATAATAAGCAGCACGACAACCACGACGGATATAATCACCGACGCTTTGCTTATCGCAAGGATTTTCGGCTTCTTTTGCTGAATCGCAATCGCGTATTTGCCGTCGAGTATCGCAAACTCGTCCCCGACAGGGGTGTTTTCTTCAATTGTTTCCGCAACCTTTTCGGCAGTTTCCTCGGCGGAATTCACGCCTGTCGAATCTTCCGAAAACGTTTCGTTTTTCTTTTTTCCTTTCATAATTTTATCCGAAAAAATTTAATGAGTTTACTATATCACTATATTCATAAAAACGCAAGAAATATTGCATAAATAATCGTTTTTCATTGCAAATTAATTGCTTTTCTCGCATATTTATGCAATTATTCACGTTCTACAACAAAAAACCGCCCTAAAAAACACGACTTCTCCCCCCATCCTGCCTTGCAAAGCAACGGAACTGATTTTGCCGTGCAAAATCCCCGCATTGACGACATAGAAAAACAAGTTGAACAGGAGGTTCAACTTGTTTCTCGTTTGGTGGAGATGCGGGGATTTGCCTTACAGCGATTGTTACCGTAGGTCAATCGCGTGCAGACGAAGGGGTTCACACAGCGACGCCGTGTTGCGATTTTTCAAAATCGCAATAAATCCCCGCTTCGGAATAAAAAAAGGAACAGCCTTCGCTGTTCCTTTTTTGTCTTTAACATACGAAAAAGCTACACCAAAGATATTGCCATTATGCTACGTTTTTATAAAAAGCGCAAGAAAAACCAGGAGTATTACCCGGGCTTATTCTCATATTATATCTGTACAGAATATCCCACAGAACAAGTAATTTAATTTTATTACCTTTCGTTTGCCAATTCGTTTTCCTCCTTCCTCGTTTTTATAGAAAAGAGCCGGCTCTTATTTGTTAAAACGCCAGTGCGTTTATCTGCTTGCCATCGTTTTCAAACGAAACGAATGCGAAACTGCCCGCCCCGCCCGTTGCTTTCAGCGCATAGACAAAACCGGGATTTTGCTCCATGCCGATGAGGGCGTTTGCTGCGGTTGTTCCGATTTTAGCGTTTAGTTCTTCCGCACTGCCGATTTTTAAGACAACGTCCAGCGTATGGAAGAAATCCGAGGTATCTTCAGCCGAAAGATTATTCAGCGTAAGATATTTAGGAACGACAGTATAGGAAATCCCTTCTCCTTTTTCAATGCGAACGACGGAAGTCACATACAACGCATCCGGGACGATACCTTTAAGCAGATTGAAAGGAAAACCTTCCATATCGTTTTTGAACGGAGTAAGATCCAGTTTCACCGTCACGTTCAGGTCGGCGTTGCCCGTTTCTGCGTCGATTTCGGTAAAGGCAATTTGCAAAACGCATACGGAAATTTCTTTATCCGCTATCGTCAGTTCTCCGCCCGTCTGCTGATGAAATACGATTTCGGCAAGAGCACCCGCCTGCCGTTCGGAGAGGAAAACGGGCTTTGCCGTAGCGCCCGACAATGCAAGCGCCGTAAAATCGACGGTGTACCCCTCGTAGCCTTTGCCTTCCTCGTAAAGCACGACGTCGCCCAACTGACTGTCCGTCTGCGATTTCAGATCGGCAAGATCTTCGCTTCGATACGCCGCAGGGAAAGATTCCTGCTCGTTTACAGGTTGACTTAATGTTTTCAACTGTCCTACGGTGCGGAACAAGTCTACGCCTAAATTCACCCGCGCGACGATATACACGCTGATCAGCGCCACGGCTAAAATTCCGATAATTACGATAAGACTGATAATCAGTTTCTTGATTGCGCTCATTTTTTCTCCCGTTTTACTTCTTTTTGAAGATGGCAATGAGGTCGGCGAACTTCTTTTTCTTGATTACGAACCAGAACACCGAAAAACCTCCGACACCCGCTACTGCAACAGAGCCAACCGCGATACCCGCAATCGCGCCGCCCGAAAGTCCCGTCTTTTCGGGTTGCTCGCCGCCAGGTTGTTCGTCGCCAAGAGCCTCTACGGGCGCGTTTTCCTTGAATCCGCAGACGGAGCATTCGCGCTCCTTTTCGCCGGCAACTCCCACCTCGGGTTTAACGGTGATCGTCCAATCCCCGAACGCGTGCGCCCCTTCATCGAGTTTTTGACTGCAACCCGTGCAGTTGTGCCAATGTTTGGTTGCGTCAAAGTGCCATTCTGCATCCGGGGCGTGCGTGTCGTGTCCGAGAGCGGGTGTGATGATATATCCGCAGACGGTGCATTTGACGGCTTCGGTTTCGGTGGCTTCGGAGCGGTCGGGCGTGTGGGGAACGACGTCAACTTTCGTGCCGCAAGAGCAGTCGTGCCAGTGTCTTGTGCTATCCGATTGCCATGCTTCTCCGTTTGCAGAATGTAACTCGTAGTTTGATTGTATCGTCACGTTTGTCGTGGACACGGTAAAGTCGGTTGAAGTTGCGGCGTTGTTTGCAAAGTCGCCTTCGCCCGTTTTTGCCCAGCCTGTGAAGTGATAGCCTGCGGGCGCGGCAATCGCCGTGAGATGGACGGTTTCTCCTGCCTTTTTGTAAAGGTCTTCGGTATTTGTGCCTTGCTTGATCGTCACTTTGGAATAGATCTCCAACGTCTTGGTTGCAACCTTTTCGGGATCTCCGTTGGCAACTGCTTTTATGGTGAGAGTGGAAGCGGCTTCGTTCGCCGCGACGGTGAGAACGCCGTCGCTTGAAATGCTCGTGCCTGCCGAGCCGCCTATGACGCTCCATGTGACCGTGTTGTCAAACGCGCCGGTGCCCGAAACGGTTGCTTTGAACGTGTAGGTGCTGTCTCTGACAACTGTGGTTTCGCCCGATGCAAAATCCACTTGAACGCCCGTTACGGTGACGGGAATGGTGGTGTCCTGCGCAACGAGAACAATTCTGCGCAAGGGCGAACCGCCGAGAGTGGTTGCCGTCGTCTCCTTTTACGATTCCGTCGCGCAACCAATACGGGCAATAATTGTCGCCGTAGCCTTGCAACACTTCTTTATACGCCCCCAGACAGAACGGATACCTGTAACGCCGCGCCGTCCGCAAACGTTCCTTCAACGGTAACGCCGTTTTTGCTTTCAAGCGTGCCGTTCGGCGCGGCAGGCGAACCGTCGCACGCAGCTAACGAAATAGCTATAAGCAAACACAGAATAATTGTAAATATCCATCGAGTGCGAATTTTCATATTCCTATCCTCCCGCAAAAATGTATGCGCAAACGCCTATTCGGGCGTTTGCGCAGATTATTAAGTTTTGTCGTTTTTATCAATTCTGTTTGCAAATCGTTTCGTTCCGTCAGCAAAGACTTGCGCTGACCGTCACTCCCGTTTGCTTGGTTGCGGAATAGATGACGATATAATACGTTCCTGCCGCAGGTGTGCTGTAATAGGTGTCGGTGTCGTCTTCTTTCTTTTCGACAGGGTTGCCGTCTGCGTCAACAAATTGCCAGGTCAGACCGGTTGCGGGAGACGCATTGAGTTGCAAATCCTGACCGTAATTTATATCTCCGTGCAGAATGTCATCCGTCAACGTAATCGAGTAATATTTGTAAGTGTTGTCCCACAACGTTACGTTTGTTTTCGAGAAGGTTCCGTTACTGTAATCGAGAGCAGTAAAGTTGTTTCCGGCAAAGTGTGTGACGATCATCTCGTACTCGCCCGGAGTGACGAAAGGCATTTCAAGATATTTGACGCCGTTGTCCATCAATCCTTTGCGGGTTTGCGCGTCTTCATCGCTCACCGCCATAAATTGACCTGGCCCTTGCGTTTGAAGGCCTTCTTTGACAAGTTGTTTGTTTGCGTCGTAAATCTTTGCTTGCGCATGGTTGGTGTCGGTCTGTTGCAGAGTGCCGTCAACCTTGTTCATATTGATCCAATAGTAGCCGTTGGCAAAACCGCAGTCCTGCACTTCGTAGCGGAAGTAATAGGTGCCTGCCTCGGCCACGGTAAATCTGACTTTCGTCTGCACTTCGGCATCCGATTTCACGAAGTTGACGTCGATATACTCCATGGTGACGGTTTCCGTTTTCGTTTTTTCACAAACTGTGCAGGTGTAGGTCTTCTCGCCGTCGCTCGTAAAGGTGGCTTTCGTTGTGACGGTGCCTTCGTCCCAGGTATGCGCCGCTTTGTCAAGCTGCTCGTTGCAACCGCTCACGGTGCATTCGTGCCAGTGGTTGGTTGCGTCTTTGCTCCACTCGGCAGATGCGGCATGGGTGTGCGCCGCTCTTACGTATCCGCACACGTTGCAGGTCGTGTCCGCGTCGTTGTCATATGTATGCGCCGCTTTGTCGGCAACGTCCGTGTGTCCGTCGAGTGTGCATTGATGCCAATGCTCGCTTGCGTCGTGCGACCAGGTTGTTGAATAAGTATGCGTTTCGGGCTCTTCTCCGCCTTTGTTGTTGCACGCAACGAGCAAAGCCGCTCCCAAAACGAGCACGAGCACAAGGCTCAAAATCATTCTGATTGTTTTTTTCATCATGATCTCCTCCTGAAATTTTTTATGCTTCACCGCTTACTCTTGTGAGAGTGAGCCTATAATAAGTTGTATAGCCTTCGCCTTCTTTATCGCGGATTTCACAGAACAATCTGTCGTTTTCTTCGTCGTATGTAGTCAGCGTATAAACGGTGCCACCCATAATTGTAAGCGTTGCAACGTAAACTCCATCGGTTTTCGTATAAGTTGCGGAATCGGACATAGTAGATTCACCCTTTGTCATAGTCAAGGTTAAACTTGTTTCTTCCACCGTCAAATTGAACAGATCTTCTGACAAGGTTGTTCCGAGAAAAGTGAATTCTTCTCCCAAATTAATAACGGTTCCTGCGGGCATAACGACTTGATATGTTTCCCAACTGCCGATCACCGCGTCCTGCCACTTTGCATAAAGGGTGATGTTTTTGCTAGGCATATAGCCGAATACGAACGCGTCAGGTTTGAGAGTCGTGCCGCCGTCGGTGCTTTCGTACCAACCGACAAAGCGCTCTCCGCTCTTTGTCGGCGCAGCCGGTACGGTGATCTCATCGCCCGCTTCGGCTTCGATTTGTGCAACGGGGCTTCCGCCGTTCGTCTCAAAAGCAATCGTATAGGTTTTGACAGTCGGCACCACCGCTCTTTCATATCCGCAAACGTTGCAGGTGGCGTCTGCGTCGTTATCATACACGTGCGCGGCAAATTCCCCCTTCTCTTCGCAGTTTTCGCCCGTGCAGGCATGCCAATGTCCCGTTTCGTCGTGCGTCCACTCCTCGGAAAACCCGTGTTCGTGTTTGCTTTCGCACGCAGTAAATACGGTCGCTCCCAAAACGAGAACAAGCACAACGCTCAAAATCGCCTTAATTGATTTTTTCATAAGATAAACTCCTTTTTATTTTTTCGGGGGCGATTGCCGCCCGTCAAAACCTTTCTGATAACATCCGCGACGGATTTACAGCGAATCCACCACGTCGCAAAGATAGTCGGTCTGCACGGACTCGTAAAAAAATACATCGATTAGCCCCGTTTCCTTTGCTTGCTTCACCTTTCGAGCAATTTCCGGATCGGAAACGTTGTCGCACAAAAGTCCCGTTTTCAAAGACGGATTATTCTTTCTGACGCACCGCACCGTTTCCATACGCCGCTCAAACGAATTTTCCGCCGCGCGCCCCGCGTCCATCAAAAGAACGTCCGCGAAAAACACGTCGCACGCCATAGCCACTTTATCGGGAAGTTGCGAAAGCGACTTTTCCGCAAAAAAACCTCTTTTTTTCAACGCGCCGATCACCGCTTCCCTGACGAGCGTGCTCTGTATTGCAACGATTACTTTTTTCATTTTTTTTGCGGCGCCTCCTTTTCGGGAATAGGTGAATATACGCAAGACAGCGGATCACCGTACTATTATTACCGTACTATTATTTTATCATTTGATTTTCCGTTCGGGGAGTGTCAAATAACCCCCTTCCGGGCATTTTTTTTAAATTTTCAAAAAAAATCGGCATCAAAAATGCTGTGAACCTAAAAGTTCTGCCACTTTTAAGTGCACAGCAAAACACTGCCGTTTTCTCTTTTTCTTCCCGTTTAAAAGGGGATACTGCCGTTTTTGAAGGCAGTTTTTTCCGTTTTCTAAATGTCGTCCTCCGTTCTGTCAAGTATGACGATTCCCGCCTCTCTTGCGCGCACGGCAAGTTCGGTGCGGCTTCTGAATCCCGTTTTTTCAAGCATATTGGCAACGTGATTGCGCACCCTCTTTTCCGAAATGCCGAGTTTTTCCGCAATTTCCGCGTTCGTGAACCCGCCCGTCATCTCGCGTAAAATTTCAAGTTCTCTCTCCGTCAACTCTCCGCTTTTCGCAAGTCCGAGTTGAATTTCGGGCACGTCGTCGGGATAAACGGATTCGCCGCTCAGCACGCGTTCGATAATCGTTAAAATCGGTTCCGGGCTGAAATCCTTATACCAAAAGCCCTCTACGCCGATCTTTTTCGCCCGTTCTACGTAAGAACATTCGGGCATACTCGTAACGATGATTATTTTTACTTTTTTATTCTGCGCCTTTATTTTTTCCGCCGCGACGAGACCGCTCGCCCCGTTTTTGGTTACCACGTCCATCAACACAAGGTCTACGGCGTGCCTTGCGCAGCAGATGTCCGCAATGGCGGCGTTGTCGATGGATACGGTAAGATTAAATTTAGGTTGCGCCTTTATAATCACCTCGAAAAGTTGCCGCGGCATCGCCTGATCTTCCACGATCATCACGTTTATTTTATCGCTCATCTTCTTTTTCTCCTTTCGGAATACTCACGGAAAGCAGAAACCGCGGAAAACTTTCCGTTTTCATACTACCGCCCGCCATTTCCGTTATTCTACGCCAAGAGGAAAGTCCTCCTCCCTCTACGATTTCCGCTTTCGGCGGTCTGCCGTTATTACCGATTCTTGCCGTAAAAAATGCCCCTTCGTCCGATACCGTTATATAAAGTTCGTCGCCGTCTGCGTGCCTTGCGGTGTTGGTGATACACTCGAACACGGCGTTTGCAAGAATTTTTTCGGCGACGCTCCCTTTCGGCGGGCGCACGCCCGTGTACAATATTTTCACGCCTACGCTTTCCGCCGTTTTTTTAATTTCCTCCGCCCTATCCTCTTCCGTTTCGGGCGAGGAAACAAACGAAACGACGCCGTTCCATTCGCGTATCAACGCCTCTTTGTCGCCTTCCCCCTGCAAAAGCGCTCTTTTGGTTTTCAGAATCAGAGAACCCATACCGTCATGCACCTTCACCCGCGCCGCAAGCGTTTCCCGCTCTTTGGTCACCTCGGTTACCGTTTCGCCGTACTTGCGGAGTCTTACGTTCATTTTCCGGAGTTCCTCGTTCTGTTCTTCGACTTTCTTTTTGAGTGCGAATTCACGGCTGATGTCCGAACCGGACAACTCGTAAACGGTCTTGCCGTCTAAAATATGGTTGATCCGCTTGTAACAACATGCCCTCCCGTCTTTTTTCTCGACGAGCACCGAATCGCCTTCCCGGCTGCAAACGATACCGTCCGCTACTTTGCCTTCGCACATAGCCGACCAGAACGCCGCGCCGTCCGAAAGCGGCATTCCCGTAATTTCTCTGCATTCGTCGCCTATTTTTCCGTTCGTTAAAAGCAGCCGCCCCGTTTCGTCGTAAAAGCACAGCCCTGCGGGCAATACGGAAATCGCGTCTTTGACGGACATAGCGGTAAGAGACGACAACCGCTTTTTTATGACGAGCGCCAGGCACAAACAGACCGACGCAAGCAGTAAAAAAGCCGCCGTAACAACGCACCACGCGGGCAAAAAACAAAACGAACCCGAAAAGTCGCTTCGATTTTTACCTAAATCGCGAATCTGAATGCCGTCCGCCAAAAAGCAGAACGTCAGAACCGCGCATACCGTACAAAGTAATTCCGGCAGAATATACCGCAATTTCAGCCGGTACGAAAGGCTTATCGCAAAACATACCACCCCGACAAACGCCGCAAGCAACAGCAGGATAAGCGTGCCGCGAAAAACGGCTTCGTTGCAATCGACGAACGGTATCATACAATCGCCTCCCTTTCGCCGAACGACAGCGTTGCATACAGCGTTTCGTCCTGTATCTGCAAACGAACCGACGCTCCGAGTTTTTCGCATTCACGGCTTCGCCAATTCTCCGGTATGCTTTCTCTTGCGTTATCGAGGGCTATACGGCAATGCAATAACCCGTTATTAACCGACAGCCGTACAAGACACGCGGAAAGATCGGGAAGTGCGCTCTCTATGCAGTCCTCGAAAAATTCGTACAGAAAAGTAACCTGCCCGATAAGGGCTGTGCCGTCGCCCTCAAAAATCACCGACGCCGCCGCGCCGTAGAAAGAAAGCGCGTCCGTAGATTCGCGTATAGCGTATAAAAGTTCAGATAATTGCACCTGCCCGTTTTTTGCAAGCATTGCAAAATTACTGCGCCGTTTCAGATACACGCCGTAAACGACGGCAAGGCGTAGCGCTTCTTCTTTCTCTTCTTCGCTTATCGCCTTGGCAAAGCATTTTTTTATCTTTTTCAGATGCGGGCGAAACACGGCGAATATCCCTTTGTACAGGTTGTTCTGTTCTTCGATTTTAGAGCGCTGTTCTTTCAGTTTGTTTTCTGCGGCAATCAGGTCGCTCTCCTCCGCAAGCGTTTCGTTTATTTCCGCAAGAGATTCGTTTATTTTATTGATGACCGAATAATCCTCCGTCCAGAACACCTCTCCGCCTCGTATTGCTTTTGCGCGCAGAACAAGGTCTTCTCTCAATTCGGTTTTGCTTCCGTTTGCCGCTTTCATCGCCTGTTCGCGCGTGATTTCGGGCGCGTTTTTCGAGGTTAAAACGACGTTCAGGTCTTTATCGGCAATGCCTGCGGAAACGTCCGCCACGTAAAAAAGTTCTTCGTGATTGACGTTCGATGGGATAAATCCTATTCGGATAAGGCTTTCAAAAACCACAACCACGCTGAAAACAACCGCTTCCGGCATTCTGATAAAGACGGGATCGAACACTTCTCTCAAAACGCAGAGCACGATACAAACAATAAACAAAACGAGGGGAATCCACGCCTTTTTTCTGCACCCCGAAACGCGGCATTTGATATAGAGCAATACGCCGATGGAAAGATACAATACGGCAATCCACGACAGAATAAAATAGTACCCCCATTCCCATTTATATATTTCGTTGGAATATTTGAGCCCTTTTGCAAAAGAAAACACCTGCTCGTGGAGATCGTTCGTAAAAACCAATAGAATCAGCGCCGCCGCAGGCAGAAACAGCAGATACCATCCTTTTGCAAGCGGTTTTCTGTCTTTGCGTCCCATACCCAGCAGCGTAATAAGCAGAACCGCGGGAGCAAGGCAGTGCGGGATATAATAGGAATACCATAAATACCGCATCACCGTTCCGTCGTAAAAAACGTGATATTTGAGAAGTCTGACAAAAAGGATCCCCCCCATCAGCGCTATCGCCACGATAATCCCCGAGCAAATGCTTTTGTCGGAAATGCGGCTGATCACGGACGCCGTCCAATACGCGAGGAGACCGAAGAAAATATATTGCGTCAATAACGCAATCGTTGTTTTAACGGACCAATCGGAAATATAATCGTCTACCGTTTGCAGTACACAAGCAGTAAGGAAGAAGAACGCGGCAACTGCGACATATAATAAATCTTTTTTCTTCGACCTTGTCAGATTCATTCTATTACACTCCTTTATATGTTGCCGCCTAGTCGCCTATGCACGAGAATTCCACTATGTCGCCTATGTCACAGTTGAGATATTCGCAAATACGAAGCAGCGTTTCCACAGAAACAGGTTCTTCTTTATATAGTTTCGTAAGCGTATTCGGCGCCAGTTCAACCGCCTTCCTGAGTTCAGAGCCGTTCATCCTTTTATCAATCAGCAATTTCCATAACTTTGAATAACAAATTTTACGCATCGATTCGCTCCTTCTGCTTTTCGTTTAAGTAGTTTATGCCATATCGATTATAACACATTTTTTCTATAAAGACAATAGGTTATCTCTTTGATTTTATAAAATCTCTTATAAAGATGCGATTCATTCCCAAAGAAAATACAAAAGGCATAGAAGCTCTGTCCCTTTGTTTATATATTTTCTCTAAAACTCTCGTATCGTTTCAAAACAGAAAAACGCCGGAGCATAAATTCCTGCGTTTGACATAAAGTCACGCTATAATCTATCCCTTGGTTCAATCTGTTCAGCAATTCGCAAGTTTTTATCTTCGACGACGGCTGTATGTAATTACGAAACCATTCGTCCAACCACATTCCATATTTCATATTGTTCTCCTTTTCGTTATTACTATAATTATAATTTTTCTTATCACCTTTGGGAAACTACACTCAAACAGCAACAAAAAAGAGAGAACCTAAAAACTTGTTCTCTCTTAAAAATTATTATAAAATTGTAGTACCCTATCGAGCAAAAACGATATGCCGTAAGTTCAAGACCTGTTTTTTGAAAAAAGCGCCGAAATGCAGCTGTTAAATTCAAAGATTTTGTCCAACGACAAAAACACAAGATATAGTAACAAAAAAGCACAAGATACGCGGGTAACTTGTGCTTTTTGTCTGTTGCAGCTTTTTCGTACAACAAAGATGGTGGAGATGCGGGGATTTATAGCAAACATAGTTTGCGTAATAACGGAGCAACGTCGCACACAGTGCTTTTTAAATCGCATTGTCGCAAGCGATAATGCTCACTCGTTTGCTTGTGTGCTCCTTTTCCCCACGGGTACACAGTATCCCGCGGGGTCCCCGGAATATCGCATAAGCGATCGTCTACGCTCAACGATTTGTTGCAAGCAACAATGCTACGCATTCGTGCGACAAATCGCACAATCGTTGGCTATGTCCGCTGCGCTCGATTTCCGCAAATGCAAGCGCTTGCTTCTCTCTTCGCTTGCGGTCAGCCCGGGTACCGGGGTTCACACGGCGACACCGTGTTGCGATTTTTCAAAATCGCAATAATTCCCCGCATTGACGACATAGAAAAACAAGTTGAACAGAAAGTTCAACTTGTTTCTCGTTTGGTGGAGATGCGGGGATTTGAACCCCGGTTCGTCCTTCTACACCCGACACCTTCTACATGCTTATTCGGTGATTAAGTTCTCTTACCGTCGTTCGCCGACAGACGGCGGTTTTGAAGAGGCGGAGAATGCCGATTTACTTACAGCCATGGGTAAATCCGTAGCCCGTTCAGTATGACGCCGATTGCTTACGGAACAGGAACGTAAGGTCGACGTGCCGCTAATTAATTAAGCAGCGAATGCGAACGCAGGAGCGTTCACTTTTTCGTTATTTTTTGCGTTTAATTTTAATTTTCCGTCTTTAACGCAGCCGGACCTGCGACATGCTTCTTATCGTCCATACAAAAACGTCGAATCCAAAAACATCCCCGTGGATAAAATAACGAAAAAAGTATTAAGTTGATATATCTTGCGGTTTACCGTACGAAACAATACGATAAACCGTTTGATTTGCAGTATTATTTTTTGCCACTTACTTTGAAATCGTGTCGATTTCAAAGGGCGTGACCTGATAAACGTAGTAGTTGAGCCAGTTGTAATACAGGAGATTTGCCGTGCTGCCCCAGCTCATATTTATCGTGCCGTCCGCGTTGTAATAGTTTTCGGGCGGGGCGATTTCAAGCCCTTTTTCTTTGTCGCGAAGGTATTCTCTTTCCAGCGTTTCGCGGTCGTATTCGCTGTGTCCCGTAAGGAAGATGCGGCGGTTGTCTTTCGACTTTATAATGGACGGGCCGCACTTTTCTCCCGACACCAGCACTTCAAGATCCGGGCATTTTTTCAACTTATCTTCGTCGATTGCGGTATGGCGCGAATGCGGGATCCGAACCGCGGCGTCCATGCCTTTTAGCAGCGGCTCGTGCAAGACGCACTTAACGTTGTTATACACCCCGAAAAGTTTTTTGTCAAGCAGATGCTTATTTATGCCGTAGTAGTAATAAAGCGCCGCCTGCGCGCCCCAGCATATAAACATTGTGCTGGTGACGTTTTCGTCCGCAAAATCAAGGATTTCTTGAAGTTCCGCCCAATATTTGACGTCGGTGAACGGCAGGGTTTCGACGGGCGCGCCCGTGATTATCATACCGTCGAACTTCATTTTTTTAATTTCGTCAAGGTTTTTGTAAAACTTGTCGAGATAAGTTTCGCTAGTATGGCTTGCCTTGTACGTCGACGTTTTGATAAGCGTGACGTTCACTTGCAAAGGCGTATTACCAAGCAACCGCAACAGCTGCGTTTCGGTAACTTCCTTTGTGGGCATAAGGTTCAGAATTGCGATTTCGATGGGGCGAATGTCCTGCGACACGGCGCGGCTGCCGTCCATGACGAAAATCTTTTCGTGAAGCAGACTGTCGAATGCAGGAAGGTCGCGCGGGATAACGATCGGCATATCACTTCACCGCCGTTTCAAGCGCCTGACGGATATCTTCAATCAGGTCGTCTGCGTTTTCAAGCCCCAGGCTTACGCGGATAAGGTCGGGAGAAATGCCCGCCGCCGTCAACTCTTCGTCGGTCATCTGGCGATGCGTCGAACTTGCGGGGTGCAAGCAGCAACTTCTTGCGTCGGCAACGTGTGTTTCGATTGCGATGATTTTCAGCGCAGCCATAAATTTTTCGGCTTTTTCCCTGCCGCCCTTCACGCCGAAGCTGACGACTCCGCACGCGCCGTTCGGAAGATACTTTTTCGCAACGTCGTAATACTTGTCACCTTCGAGCAGCGGATACGAAACCCACGCGACGTTCTCGTTTTCCGACAAGAACTTTGCAACGGCAAGACCGTTTTCGGCGTGGCGTTTCATTCTGACGTGCAGGCTTTCAAGTCCGAGATTAAGATAAAATGCGTTTTGCGGCGACTGAATCGAGCCGAAATCTCTCATAAGTTGCGCCGTCGCTTTCGTGATGAACGCGCCTTCTTTCCCGAAACGTTCTGCATAAACGATGCCGTGATAGCTGTCGTCGGGGGTGGTGAGCCCGGGGAATTTGTCGGCGTGAGCGAACCAGTCGAACTTGCCCGCGTCGACGATTGCGCCGCCGACTGCCACACCGTGACCGTCCATATATTTCGTCGTGGAATGCGTTACGATATCCGCGCCCCACTCGATAGGACGGCATTGCACGGGCGTTGCGAACGTATTGTCGATAATAAACGGAACGCCGTGTCGATGCGCTACCCGCGCGAATTTTTCAATGTCCACAACGGCAAGCGCGGGGTTTGCGATGGTTTCGCCGAACAACGCTTTCGTATTCGGGCGGAACGCCGCTTCGAGCTCTTCTTCCGTGCAGTCGGGCGATACGAACGTAAAGTCGATGCCCATCTTTTTCATCGTAACCGCAAACAGGTTGAACGTGCCGCCGTAAATTGCGGAACTGCTGACGACGTGATCCCCGCAACTTGCGATATTGAACACGGCGTAAAAGTTTGCCGCCTGACCGCTTGACGTGAGCATACCCGCCGTTCCCCCTTCAAGTGCCGCGATCTTTGCCGCGACGTAATCGTTGGTGGGGTTTTGAAGCCTTGTGTAGAAGTACCCGCTTGCTTCGAGATTGAAAAGTTTTGCCATTTCGGGGCTCGAATCATACTTAAACGTGGTGCTTTGCACGATGGGGATCTGACGGGGCTCGCCGTTTTTCGGAGTATAGCCCGCCTGTACGCATAAAGTATCGATTTTTTTATCCATAAATATCTCCTATCTCGCGCCGTATTCTTTCAATACGCGGTCGAGTTTTCTTTTGTTTTCTTTTTCCGAAATCGCGTCTCGTTTGTCGTGCAACTCTTTGCCTCTTGCGACACCGAGTTCGACCTTTACGAGCGCGTCCTTGAAATAAAGTTTCGTGGGGACAAGGGTATATCCCTTTTGTTCCACCTTTTGTTTCAGTTTTCTTATTTCCGACTTATGCAGCAGTAAGCGACGGTTACGCATCGGATCGATTTTGAACATCGTCGCCATTTTATACGGCGAAATGTGCATGCCGACAAGGAAAACCTCGCCGTTTTTCACGATTGCGAAACTGTCTTTCATATTGACGTTATTAAGCCTTAACGACTTTACCTCGTGCCCTTCGAGAGCGATGCCCGCTTCCAGAGTGTCTTCGATAAAATAGTCGTGATACGCTTTTTTGTTGGTGGCAATGATTTTATTGCCGTCTTGCTTTTTCTTCATAAACCGAGAAATTTACACGGCGGATTTCGCGAGAAATGCCGTCCACCTTGATTTTTATTTTATCGCCCAACGAATAAACGTGTTTGCCCGAAGAAAGAGTGAACCGCCCTTCGTCGAATTTATATTTTCCGGCGGGAAGTTTGTCAAGCGAGATAAACCCTTCCACCGTGTTTTGAAGTTGAACGAACACCCCGAAACCCGTTACGCCGCTGATTATACCGTCGTAAACTTCGCCGGATTTGTCCGCCATATACAGCATTTTGAAGTAATCGTCGCCGTCGCGCTCGGCACATTCCGCGGCGATTTCCCTTTCCGACGATATTGCCGCCGCCTTTTCGCACCTGATAAGCGTTTTCGTAATCTCCGCACCCGACAGTTGTCCCGCAAGCATCTTTTTGATGACGCGGTGGATGGTCAGGTCGGGATAACGGCGTATCGGCGACGTGAAATGACAGTAGTATTCGAGTGCAAGCCCGAAGTGTCCCGCATTCCCCGTCGTGTACTTCGCCTTTTGCATACTGCGAAGCATGACTTTGCTGATTATGCGCTCTTCCGCCGTGCCTTTTATGTCGTCCAGCAGTTTCTGGTACTCCGACGCGTGCATGCTCTGGTGCACGACGAAGTTATAATTGAACGACGAAACGAACTTTTTGAATTCCAGCACTTTTTCCTTGTTCGGCGCTTCGTGCACGCGGTAAACGAAAGGCAGTTCGGTATGATACATAAACTCCGCAACGGTTTCGTTTGCAAGCAGCATAAACTCTTCGATAATAAGGTTGCTTTCATAATAAGGATAAGGCGCGACGTCCAAGACCTTCCCTTCTTTTATCGTAAACTTCGGCTCTTCCGAGATAAAGTTTATGCTGCCGCGAT
>ERZ780218.367-NODE-367-length-44484-cov-3.820568_pt1 | contig 44484 bp, 47 predicted proteins | sample MGYA00510975_ERZ780218 | MGnify/ENA primary metagenome ERZ780218 (study PRJEB29588, sample SAMEA2152063) | human gut metagenome | biome: human gut; feature: human-associated habitat; material: faeces | place: Denmark | collected 2008/2010 ... | reverse complement strand
GGTTATAAAAAACCAAATAAAATTTGCTCAAACCCCTTGACAAAAGATTTTGCCCTGAGTATAATAGAGACGTAATTTGGTTATGAAAAACCAAAACAAGTCTTGGAGGTGGTAATTTTGGATAAATATATGGAAGTAACAAAACTCGAATGGGATCTTATGGAACGCCTGCGTATGGATGCCAGAGCGTTTGAAAAATCTATTGCTATAGCATATTTTGTTTTGCAATTAAAGAAGAATGATATTTCCATTAATACGGACAAAAGCATAAAAGAACTTTGCTCGGTTATTCAAAACCAACAAATTCGTGGCTTTATTTATGAGATGCTGAACGGAGTTGAAAAGTCGAGAATAGAAGGCTTGTTCAATTATAGCGAAGAAGTGTTGACGGAATACATTGTTACGACGGAAGATAAGTCTTTTGATAGAGGCCAAGAATACTTGACTCCTAAATGTATTAATCAGCTCGCAATTGAAATCTTGGAAATAGAAAAAGGCGATACGGTTGTTGATAACTGTATGGGAATAGGGTCTTTTATCGCAGAAGCGAGTAAGGTGCAACCAGATGCATCTTACTGTGGGGTAGAGATTAATCATTCAGTCGCTGCGATTGCCGAAATGAGATTGTCGCTCGTTAAAAGCGATTGCCACGTGGTTACGGGGAACGCATTAGAGGATAATTTTTGCGGAAAACAATTTAACAAAGGCTTCTCTAACTATCCTTTTGGAATGAGAATACGAACGGTTTCCGAAGATATAGGCAGTATAGACCGCATAATTAAAACCTGCCCTGAATTAAGTAAGGGAACATCGGCCGATTGGATCTTTAACTATAGATTGTGTGAAATGCTTGTGCCTAACGGAATCGGCGTAGCGGTGATGTCTCTCGGTGGACTGTGGAACACATTGGATAAGCCGATTCGAGAGACGTTTGTCAAGAACGGGAAAGTAAAAGCAGTTATCAAATTGCCAGCGAAACTCTTTCCTAACACGTCTATTCCTGTTGCGATGATCGTGTTTGGCCATAACGAAGGCGGAATTCGTTTCATAGATGCGTCGAATGAATATGTTGAAGGCAGAAGACAAAACAGCCTTAATGCCCAAAACATAGCAACGATTATTGATGCATTAAATACCGATTCGAGTATTTCAAAACTTGTTTCTATAGAAGAAATCGCAGAGAATCAATTTAGTTTTGATCCCACTCGATACAATGAAGTCGTTGAAGAAATAGTGGACGGAGTGCCGTTTGAAACCATTATAAAGAGTATAACCCGCGGCGCACCGCTTGCGGCAAGGGACTTGGACGATATAGCATCTGTGTTGCCTACGGATTACCAATATATGATGCTTGCAAATATTAAAAACGGTATTATTGACAAAGAACTTCCGTATCTCAAGGAAATTCCACCAAGATTTGAAAAATACTGCATTCATAAAGGTAATCTGTTGCTTTCGAAAAATGGATATCCGTTCAAAGTTGCAGTTGCCGAACCTCCCGAAGATAAAACAGTTTTGGCGAACGGGAATCTCTATGTAATTGAGTTGGATACAGAAAAAGTGGACCCTTATTATGTTAAGGCTTTTCTTGAAAGCGACCAAGGAATTGTTCAACTAAAGAGAATTACGGTTGGAGCAACAATTCCTAACATTGGAGTAACCCAACTGAATACCATTCAAATTCCGTTGATACCGATTGAAGAACAACATAAAATGGCTTTACGCTACCAAGCCGTACTCGATGAGATCGAACTTATGCGAAGAAAGATCGAGAGAGCGGAGAATTCCCTTAAGACTATATTTAGTACGGAACCGGAGGGGGAGTGCTAATGGTTAGAAGAGGACTGGAGGAAATAGAGGAGATACTGGACGAAATCCAAAAGAGAGTAACACTTGCTAATCAAACAGACAAATTAGATGCATTGCTTAAGGATTGGGGACTTACCGAGTTCTTACAAAGCGAAGAAGACTATAGGTATAAGAGTGGCAAAATAGTAGTTATAGGCGGCTCGAATGTTGACGAGCGTATTCTTTCTGGCATTTGTAAGAATTACGGCATAGGTAAAGATAGACTGGAATTTTGTTTGGATTATGATAAAGCGCAAACATACAATTATTGGAAACTTCGGAACAATCCTTCATACAGCGTTATCTTATTTGGCGCGGTTCCACATAGTGCTACAGGCAAGGGTGATTCGGGAAGTGTTATTGCCGAGTTGGAAAGCCAAAGTGGATATCCACCAATCAAACGCTTGATGGCGGGTGGCGAATTAAAAATAACCAAATCAAATTTCAAAAACATGATAAAAGAATTGATTGATAGTAATATCATCAATGCAGATTATTAAAGAGGTGTTAATCGTGGCAGATCATAACAATACGAACGTAGGGTTCGAAAAACAAATTTGGAATGCGGCTTGTGTCCTTTGGGGACATATCCCCGCAGCGGAATACAGAAAGGTAATCGTAGGACTTATTTTCTTGCGATACATTTCCTGTGCCTTTGAGAAGAGATATCAGCAATTGGTTGATGAAGGGGAAGGTTTCGAAGACGATCGTGACGCATATGCGGAAAACAATGTCTTCTTTGTCCCGCAAGAAGCGAGATGGGCAACGATAGCCGCTGCCGCTCATACTCCCGAAATCGGTAAGGTAATCGACGCGGCTATGAAAGCAATCGAAGCTGAAAACCCGGTTCTCAAAAATGTATTGCCGAAGAACTATGGGAACCCAGACCTTGATAAAACCGTATTGGGACAAGTCGTTGACCTCTTCACGAACGAAATACATATGGATGATACCGATGAAAGCAAAGACTTACTCGGTAGAACCTATGAGTATTGCATCGCACAATTTGCGGCTTATGAGGGTACGGACGGTGGCGAATTCTATACTCCGTCAAGCATCGTTAAAACCTTGGTTGAGATATTGAAACCGTTTGAGAACTGCCGTGTTTACGACCCTTGCTGTGGATCGGGCGGTATGTTCGTTCAAAGTAATAAATTTATACAAGCACACAGCGGAAAGCGTGGCGCGATTTCCGTGTATGGACAAGAAGCCAATGCCGACACATGGAAGATGGCTAAAATCAATATGGCGATTCGTGGAATTGACGCCGACTTCGGACAGTATCAGGCAGATACCTTTTCTAACGATTTGCACCCGCAACTGAAAGCCGACTTCATTTTAGCAAACCCGCCGTTTAACTATCATCCTTGGGGACAGGAGAACCTCAAGGAAGATAAGCGTTGGAAGTATGGACTTCCCCCGGCAAGCAACGCCAACTTTGCGTGGATACAGCATATGATTCACCACCTTGCGCCGAACGGAAAAATCGGCTTGGTTCTTGCAAACGGTGCGCTGTCTTCGCAGTCGGGCGGAGAAGGCACTATCAGAGAGAACATAGTCAAAGCAGACTTGGTGGAGGGCATCGTAGCACTTCCGACGCAACTGTTCTATAGCGTTACTATCCCGGTCACTCTTTGGTTTATTACAAAGGGCAAAAAGCAAACAGGGAAAACCGTGTTCATTGACGCAAGAAAGATGGGACACATGGTTGACCGTAAGCATAGGGACTTCTCTGATGAAGATATTGCTTTGATAGCAAAGACATTTGAAGACTTCCAGAACGGAGTCCTTGAAGATAAACCCGGCTTTTGCGCTGTCAAGACGATAGAGGATATCGGAAAGCAAGACTATGTGTTGACGCCCGGTCGCTATGTCGGAATAGAAGAGCAAGAGGACGATGGAGAACCGTTCGAAGAGAAAATGGCAAGATTGACATCCGAACTCTCCGATATGTTCAAGAAATCACACGAACTCGAAGATGAAATTCGCAAGAAACTGGGAGCCATTGGGTATGAAATATAAAACCGTAAAATTAGGTGAATATCTCTACATCAAAGGGAGAATAGGTTGGAAGGGGCTTAAGAAAAACGAGTACCTTTCGCATAGTGATTATAGGATAATCAACGGCGAGTCCTTAACCGATGATGGTATTGACTGGAGCAAAGCGGGCTACATAACCAAAGAGAGATATGACGAATCGCCAGAAATAATGCTCCAAGAAGGCGATATTCTCGTGTCCAAAGATGGTACGATAGGGAAAATTGGGTATATCACTTCATTGGATGCCCCGACAACCGTTGCCTCAGGGATATTTGTAATTCGAAACCTTAACCCAGAACTTATAGACACACGGTTTATATACAATTTCTTATGTTCGAAAAGGTTTAAGGACTTTATAACCATGAGAACAGAAGGGAGTGTGATACCACACTTGTACCAAAAAGACTTTGTTGAACTCGATTTTCCATTGCCGCCGATTGACGAACAAAAGCGAATTGTGTCGATTCTTGATGCAATTAGCAGTAAAATTGACTTAAACAAGGCGATAAACAATAATTTAGCGGCTTAAAACTTGACATCGGATACATCGATTTCGCCAGTCATAAGGCAAGGAAGAATGGAATCGCGTATTTTGATGAGTCGATTATTCTCCATTTTGTTGCTGTTAATCAACGCAAACATGGGTGAAACCACACTGCTAAATGAGCAGAGTATAGTATCATTTGGAATTGCGATAGGCAGACTCTTAAAATCAGTTTTGTTAAACTTTGGTTGAGCTGATCCGCCTTTGATTCCTTGAATAAGAGACTGTCCCTGTGCGTACTTAAACCAAATATACAAATAATATCTTAATTCTTCGCTTGGGCGAAGCATAATAATATTATTTCCAAGAGTCATTGGCCGATCCAGTACGGGACACAGATGAACACTTCCGACGTCTCCGACATTGGAAATGATTATTTCACCACCGAATAAAGCGGACTTGGATAAGAACTCATAGGAGTGTTTATCAACATACACGCCAAACGAATCCGCTTTTAAGTCCGTGTTGCGTATGAAATAAGCATAATTGGGCTCTTGGTAGAGGTTAACATTCTCTTTGAGCGAAGCAAAACTCCCATTCGCAACATAATCAGTGACAATCATAGGTAGTTGACCTACTTTTGTGACTGAAAATGTGCGTGGAATATAACCCAATTCGGTTTCCATCGAATCGTCAGAACTCGCAAATAAGTTATAAAAAATAGATAGTGCTTGCTGCTCTAAATTATTGTTTAACATAGGATAAGCTTCCAACAACGGCGGAAGTGAAAAAGGAACAGCCGTTGCATAGTCGTTCTTAATATATTACATCACATAACAGGAGAACAACTATGGAACAAACACTCATAAACGACGTTGTCCAAGGAATGTTGCCGCATTTAACCAACGGACAACTCGAAGAATTACGACGTGTGTTAACAATAGCACTTCAAGGAAAGACGATTGTTGCCACGGAAAAGACAGAGTCGATAGATACTGCAACCGAAAACATCCATCTTACTGAACTTTTTATAGCGGCAAAGAGAGTAGAGGGATGCTCGGAAAAATCGCTCAAATACTACACAACGACCATCGAAACGATGCTGTTACATATCGGAAAGCCGATTAAGCACATCACAACAGATGATTTGCGTGGCTACCTAACGGACTACCAAAACAAACGCAATTCAAGCAAGGTGACCATCGACAATATGAGAAGAATACTATCAAGTTTCTTTTCGTGGTTGGAAGACGAAGACTACATAATAAAGAGTCCCGTTCGGCGAATACACAAGGTTAAAACCGCATCAAACATAAAAGAAACCTACACAGACGAAGAGTTGGAGGGAATGCGGGACAGTTGCGTAAACCTACGCGACCTTGCTATAATCGATATGCTTGCGTCAACGGGAATGCGTGTAGGAGAGATGGTGTTGCTCAACCGAGAGGATGTCAACTTCGCCGAAAGAGAGTGCATTGTCCTTGGGAAAGGCGATAAGGAACGCCCGGTGTATTTCGATGCAAGGACAAAGTTGCATTTGCAATGCTACCTTGAAAGCCGAACCGACAATAACCCGGCATTGTTCGTGTCGTTGAAATCACCGTTCGATCGGTTAAAAATCGGTGGAATAGAGGTCAGAATTAAACAAATCGGGCAGAAACTCGGCATAAAGAAGGCTCATCCGCACAAATTCCGAAGGACACTGGCAACCACGGTTATTGACAAAGGAATGCCAATAGAGCAATTACAGCGACTTTTGGGACACAAACGGATCGACACAACATTGATGTATGCTATGGTAAAACAGAGCAATGTAAAGTTGGCACATAGAAAATTCATTGGATAGAGGTACAGTTATGAAATACAGGCTTGAAGAACTTGTCGATTTACAAATCGGGAGAACCCCTCCGAGAAAAGAATTCGAGTGGTTTAACACGAATGGTGATGGATATAAGTGGGTTTCAATAAAAGACATGGGAAACAGTGGACGGTTTATTTCCGATACGTCAGAGTATTTAACCGAAGCCGCACAAAAGAGATTTGGAATTCCTATTGTCGAAAAAGGAACTCTCTTGTTGAGCTTCAAGTTGACAGTTGGCAGACTTTGCATAACTACAGACAGAATGTTAACCAATGAGGCCATAGCACAGTTGCCTATAAAAGATACGAATATAGTGGATAAGGACTTTCTTTATTACTACTTAAAGAATTACAACTTCCATCAATTGGGCAGCACTTCGTCAATTGCGACGGCTATAAATAGTACATACCTTAAAAAGATGGAGATTGATCTTCCACCGATAGACCAACAGCGGGCGATTGCCGCCGTATTGTCTTCAATAGATGATAAAATCGAGTCCAACAATGCGATAAACAATAATTTAATGCAGCAAATTCAATCTCTTTTCTCGGATTGGTTCGTGACTTTTACTCCTTTTGGTGGTAATAAACCGTCATCTTGGAATAAAACCGATATTTATGCTATTTCGAAAGTAATATACGGTGCTCCATTCGCTTCAAAAGCATTTAACACCGAACGAAATGGCGTTCCGATTATTAGAATTCGAGATTTGAAAGAACAGCAATTTGTTACCTATACCACGGAAACACATCCCAAAGGATACTTATTGAAACCCGGTGACGTGGTTGTTGGGATGGACGGAGAGTTTCGGCCTTATATTTGGGGAAACGATAAGGCTTGGCTTAATCAACGAGTGTGCGTCTTTGAGAATAAGCGTCCGAACGGTAAGGCATTCCTTTATTGTGTAATCAAGCCATTGTTATATGCTATCGAACAGACGCAAGTGGGAACAACGGTCATTCATATAGGGAAAAAAGACTTTGATTCTTTTGAATTTTGGCTTCCCGAAGACTGTGTTCTGGACAAGTTTGACTCATTAACTAACCCAATGTACCAACAAATTGTTTTTTCATTACTTGAAAACAAAAAATTGATGGTGTTGCGTGATACGCTTTTACCCAAACTGCTATCTGGCGAAATCAATGTGTCCGACATTGAACTTTAAGCCGCTAAATTATTGTTTATCGGAGGAATAAATGGGTATTTTCGATAAAGAAAGCGAAATAATAGAGTTTTTTCAAACGATTGTTTCTCCGTCAGAGACGCTTTTAATTCCCGGAAACGAGGAAACGGAGCAAGTGTTTCAGTCTATTTTTGATGAAGAGTCTTGGACAAAATGGACGGATACATCTGGAAAGAACGATCCACCACCAGATTTTTATTGTGATGAATACGGTTTGATGATGGATGTGATGCGAGTTGATGACCACGGCTATATTAGCGAAAAAGGGAAAATAGTCAATCCGACCCTTACAAGAGAAAGTGAAGTGACAAGGGAATTACAAGAGAAGGGCATCTTTGGACAGTTTCCCGGTGCAAAACTACATTTGCTTGTAGATACGAAATTGCCGACCGAAGAAGACCACAACTATAGATTTTATAGGGATAACTTCGTTAGAACGGTAGAGACACACAAAAAGAAAATACATAGGTATAAAGAAAACCACCCAAGCTGCAAGGTAATATTCTTTGTATTCGATGAGTCTTCGGCATACATGGAAACTCCATCTAAATCGTCGAATCCCGTTCAAGGTCAACTAAATTTCGGAAGAGTGCATGTTTGGTTTAACGATTCAGCTTTTATAAAAGTATTGAAAGATTCGGATATCGACTACCTTGTGTGGTTTACACCATACAAAAAGATAGAGTTTTTTGGAAAAGGTTTGGAAGTTCCAAGAGTAGTGGTGTATAATATCAAAGAACTACCACAGGAACAATTTGAGTACAACGAAAATTGTATGATGAGCGTTGAAGTGTAGGAGGAGAACAAAATGGCATTTGACGAAGGAAATTATGAAAATTCAGTAATTGAACTCTTCAAGGGTATGGGCTATACATATTTGTATGGTCCAGATGTCGTGCGCGATTTTTACGACCCGCTATACGAAAGTGAGTTGATTGACGCACTTTATCGCATCAACTCCGATTTGCCCGAAGAGGCAATTCAAGACGCGCTATTCAAACTGAAAAACTTTGAGAATGCCGAGTTGGTACAGAAGAACCAACTATTTATGGACTACCTCCAAAACGGAATACAAGTCCGCTTTTCGGTCAACGGTGAAGAAACATCGGACATCGTCTATATCGTTGATTACAAGAACCCAGACAAAAACTCGTTCATTGTGGCAAACCAATGGACATTTATTGAGAATAGCAACAAACGCCCGGACATTATTCTATTTATCAACGGTTTGCCATTGGTGTTGGTAGAGTTAAAATCTCCGTCAAGGGAAGAAACCGATGTTTCGGAAGCATATAGACAACTGCGGAACTATATGATTGAAATCCCAAGTATGTTTATTTACAATGCAATTCTCGTGATGAGCGATCACCTTACATCAAAGGCGGGAACGATTACTTCTGGGGAAGACCGCTTTATGGAGTGGAAGACCAAGGACGGAAGCTACGAGAACACGCAGTTCGCTCAATTCGACACTTTCTTTGAGGGGATGTTCCAAAAAGAACGTTTGCTTGATATTATAAAGAACTTCATTTGTTTCAGCAATGAAGGACTCAAATCGTACAAGATTTTAGCGGGATACCATCAGTATTTCGCAGTTAAAAAAGCGATAGAATCAACCAAGCACGCAACCGTAACAGATGGCAAAGGCGGCGTCTTTTGGCATACTCAAGGGAGCGGAAAGTCGCTGTCTATGGTTTTCTATGCACACTTGCTGCAAGAAGCCTTGGAATCTCCGACCATCGTTGTGTTAACCGATAGAAACGATTTGGACGATCAGTTGTATGGTCAATTCTCAAAGTGTAGCCATTTCCTGCGTCAAAAGCCAGTACAAGCCGACAAGCGCAAATTGTCCGAACAGGACAAAGAACGAAATTCGCATTTGAGAAAGGGCGAGCAACCGATAATCGGACTCAAAGATTGGCTTGACGGTCGCAAAGCAAACGGTATCATTTTCACGACCATGCAAAAGTTCGAAGAGTCGCACGAACCGTTGTCCGAAAGACGAAATATCATCGTTATGGCGGACGAAGCTCATAGAGGACAATATGGTCTTGCCGAAACTGTTAAAATGGTAAAAAACGATGACGGGGAAGAAGTAGCAAAAAAGGTCATCGGTACGGCGAGAATCATCCGCAACAGTTTGCCGAACGCAACATACATAGGCTTTACGGGAACGCCTATTTCGTCCAAAGACCGTAGCACAAGAGAAGTCTTCGGTAACTACATAGATGTTTACGATATGACGCAAGCGGTCGAAGACGGCGCAACTCGTCCTGTGTATTACGAAAGCCGAGTAATCAAGTTGAAACTTGACGAAGCGACGCTCCGATTGATAGATAACGAGTATGAAGTAATGGCAAACAATGCCGATCCTGCCGTTGTCGAAAAGAGCAAACGCGAACTCGGACAAATGGAAGCCATATTAGGAAACGATAAGACAATCGATTCCTTGGTAACCGACATCATCGAACACTACGAAAACAACAGAGAAAATCTGCTGACAGGTAAGGCGATGATAGTCGCATACTCGCGTCCGATTGCTATGAAGATCTACAATAAGATTTTGGAACTTCGCAAAGGATGGACGGACAAGGTTGCAGTCGTTATGACTTCCGATAATAAAGACCCGGAAGAGTGGCGCAAAATCATCGGCAACAAGCATTACAAAGAGGAACTTGCCGCTAAATTCAAAGACAACGACAGCCCATTGAAAATCGCAATAGTCGTGGATATGTGGCTGACCGGGTTTGACGTTCCGTCCCTTGCGACAATGTATGTTTACAAACCGATGTCGGGTCACAACCTAATGCAGGCAATCGCAAGAGTAAACAGAGTATTCCGAGATAAAGAGGGTGGACTTGTCGTTGATTATGTCGGCATCGCAGCAGCACTCAAACAAGCGATGAACGATTACACGATACGCGACAAAAAAAACTATGGAGATACCGATGTTGCAAAGGTCGCACTTCCTAAATTCCTCGAAAAACTCTCGATTTGCCGTGACCTATTCCATTCGTATGACTACAGCAAGTTTATGAGTGGCACAGACCTTGAAAGAGCGAAAACGATAAGCGGAGCCGTCAACTTTATTATTGCGGTAGGCAAAGAAAAGGATAGAGAGGCGTTTATAAAAGAAGCCTTGATGCTCCATCAGTCCCTGTCGTTATGTTCTTCCTTGGTGGAAGAGGAACTTCGTTTCGAGGCGGCATTCTTCGAAGCTGTTCGCGTCCTTGTTGTTAGACTTACAAACACGGGTGGCGGCCAAAAGATATCCTTGCCAGAGATGAACGCCAGAATCAATGAACTGTTAAAACAGAGCATTAAGAGCGACGGCGTAATCAATCTCTTTTCCGATGTAAAGGAAGAGTTCTCGCTGTTCGACCCGAAATTCCTCGCAGAAGTAGCGAAAATGAAAGAGAAGAACCTTGCCGTTGAACTCTTGAAAAAGTTGATAGCCGACCAAGTATCGATATATCGCCGCACGAACGTTGTCAAGAGCGAAAAGTTCAGTGAAATAATGCAAATGGCGATGAACAAATACTTAAATGGTTTATTGACCAACGAAGAAGTCATTCAAGAGTTGCTCAACATAGCCAAGCAAATCGCAGCGGCAAAGAAAGAGGGGGACTCCCTTGGTTTGACGGCTGACGAACTGGCGTTCTATGATGCATTGACCAAACCACAGGCGATTAAAGACTTTTACGAAAATGAAGAGTTGATTGCTATAACCAAGGAATTGACAGACACGCTTCGTAAGAACAAGACAATCGACTGGCAAAAGAGAGAGTCCGCTCGTGCAAAGATGAGAATGCTTATAAAGAAACTTCTCAAAAAGCACAAATATCCACCAGAAGGAATGGATGATGCCGTTCAAACGGTTATGACCCAGTGCGAGCTGTGGACGGATAACATAATGGACTAACAATGAGATAATATGAAAGTCGGTCGACGTAGGGACTATAATGGGCATATTCGATATTTTTAAGAAAAGGAAACAGAACAAAGAGATAGGGGATACTTCAACACAATCGTTGACGATAAACGATGCGGATAAAGGTTTGGAAGTTGTATTGGAGTCTCTTCCGACAACATTCGATGAAACGCAAGGCCATTTGGTTGAAATTACAGAGCCTTCCGTTTTGGCTCGAATAGATGCGGTTATCCCAGCAGCGAGCGTTGCAGGGACAAGCGTAGCAAAAGCCGTGGGAAGTACAGGAGAAACGCTATATAAGGTCGTTTTGAAAAACGGCGGACAATTGGTAGACTCCCGCACCGTTGCTGGAGCGAAAAGAGCCATTATAATGGGTAAGAACGGTATTGCCGAACACGCAAACTTATTAGAAGTGAATCCGTCCGAACTCGGAAAGGTGGCGAATGTCGGCGCAACCGTGTTTAGCGTAGCATCGATTATTGTTGGACAATACTACATGCAACAAATCGACTCGAAGATTGGTGCAATATCGGATGAATTAAAAGGCATTGCGTCAACCCTTGATATTCAGTATAGTAGTCAAGCGGCATCGCTTATTGAGTCGGTCTATAATATTTCGAAATTCCAAATGGATACCATAGCCAACGAAGAACTGCGACTCCGTGAATTGGATAACATTCAAGAACTTCGGAAAGATTGTCAGACGTTACTAAATCAAGCGGAGGCGGAGATCGAAACGATTTTGGGAACGGAACAGCCGACGTATGATGGTTATGTTTCGGCAATTAAGAAGATAGAGAAGTGGAGCCGTTACCAGTCAATTCTTGTTCAAGTGCTTGCCCAAATCAATGAATTGGACTTTGCGTTGAGTATGGGGGCAAAAACGAAAGAACATTGCTACGGTTCTTTTGGATTACATGCAAAAAAGTTGGACGAAATCCATACACAAATACTTTCTTGGCACAAAGAGCAATGCGAGCATTTGCAAATCGATATTGATGAAGAAAGACGCAAGAATACAGGATTTTTTGCAAAGTTATTGGAGAAGCCGATAACCGCTATAAAAGAAGAGTGGATGTATAAATCGCTCGATAAAGAAACGGTGGACTTAATTAAAAGCCAAACTGCCGAGATGCAACAACTTTCCTATGATACGGAGAATCCGTTTGCGGAAGATGTCGAAATTGTTGTTCAAGGCGATAAAAAATATTATTTAGCAAAGTAAAAATTAAAACGCGTTATTTGGGAAACCAATTAACGCGTTTTTGTTTGTTGATAATCTAAAAATTTCTTCTTAGTCTATGGGTGTGCGTATTCTTGCACACCTCTATTTTTATGCTTTTCAAACCATTGACAATCAATCTCGTCTTGGCTATAATATAAACATCAAAAACGGACAAGTTGTCCGTTATTGAATAAGTGAGGGCCATCACAAATGCAAACGAAAAAGCAAGACTTAACAAACAAGATCAAACACTTCATTGAAGAATACTACGGCCAATACGGAACAAGCCCTACTATTCGGTGTATTGCCGAAAACGTCGGGTGCAGTAAAAGCAATGTTTCTATCTACATTGACTACTTGAAAGAGCAAGGTCTTATGGAAATCGGCGAAAACGGTTACGAAACAGACGTAACCAAAGCCACTGATACAAAAGTGGTTGCCGTTCCCAAGTTGGGATACGTTCCATGCGGACCATTGTCCGAAGAGTATGAGTGCATCGACGGTTACGTTCGTCTTCCTGCATCGTTTGTCGGAAATGCAAAATCGTGTTTTTTGCTTACTGCTACCGGCAATTCGATGATAGACGTTGGTATCAACGACGGAGACTTGGTTCTTGTCAAACAACAAAACGAAGCAAACTATAACGATATTGTAGTAGCACTTGTTGAAAACGAAGTAACTCTAAAACGGTTTCGCCCTGATCCGGAGAACAAAAGAATTATCTTGCATCCCGAAAACAAGCGAATGAAAGATATTGTTGTGAAAGAATGCAAGATACAAGGCGTTGCAATTAAGGTAATAAAGGATTTGTGAGATTATGAAACAGCGCACTTACTTTTGCATAGATATGAAATCGTTTTTTGCATCGGTTGAGTGTGCGGAAAGAGGATTAAACCCCTTTGAAACAAATCTAATCGTCGCAGATGAAAGCCGAGGCAACGGGACGATTTGTCTTGCCATTACTCCGAAAATGAAATCTTTGGGTGTACGTAATAGATGCAGGCGATATGAAATACCGAAAAACATTAGCTACATTACGGCTATGCCTCGTATGCAGAAATACATCGACTACGCTGCCGAGATTTACGGTATTTATTTGCAGTATATAGATAAGCAAGATATTCACGTCTATTCGATTGACGAATCGTTTATTGATGCAACGGACTACCTGTCTATGTATCACAAAACGCCTAAAGAGTTTGCTAAAATGCTTATCGACGAGATTGCAAACAAATTGCATATCCCTGCTACGGCGGGAATTGGCACCAACCTCTACCTTGCCAAGATTGCATTGGATATCACGGCGAAAAAAGTGCCCGATCACATGGGGTATTTGACAGAAGAACTATTCAGAGAAACGCTTTGGCATCATAAACCGTTAACCGACTTTTGGGGAATTTCAACGGGAACGATTAGAAGGCTGGAACGTCGTGGTATTACTGATATGGCAGGCATTGCACAATTTCCTTCGGAGTTACTTTACAAGGATTTCGGCATCAATGCGGAATTGCTTATAGACCATGCGTGGGGACGAGAATCCTGCCTGATGTCGGACATACAAAACTACAAAAGCAAGAGTAAATCGGTATCGTCTTCGCAGATTTTGTTTGAAGATTACACCTTTGAAAAAGCGAAAATCGTAGTTGAAGAAATGGTTCGTAGCGGTTGTTTGGAGTTGATGCGCCGCAAGGTAATAGCAAGTAACGTATCGGTAAGCATTGGTTATTCAAAAGATTGCCACGCTCCTACCGGCGGAAGAACCAAAATAGGTGCCTCTACCAACTTGCCTAAAAAAATTTTGCCTGCTGCTATGCGTGTTTTTGAGCAAACAACGGACAGATCTTCCAAGATACGCCGAATAAGTATTGCCTTTGACGGTATATGCGATGAAGGATGTGAAGGCTACGACTTGTTTACCGATTGGGAAGAAGTTGAAAGGCAAAAACGTCTTGCCAGAGCCACACTCGAATTGCAATCTAAATTCGGCAAAAACGCCGTAGTGATGGCATCGGATTTACAAGAAGGCGCCACTCTTATGCAAAGGAATAAATTGATTGGAGGTCACAATAGTGGTAATGATGAATAGACAAGACAGAGCCAAACAATTTGCCCCTTTCGACGCATTAAAAGGCTTGAAAGAAGCTTTGGCAAAAAAGGAATATGAGCTAGGCAAAGTGGCCCGTGCCGAACATTTTGAAGAGCTGGACAACGAAATATCTGAAAAACTGTCCAAAATACAACGCGGGGACAAGATTGCTCTTACGTGCTATCAAGACGGATATTATGTGAAAGTTGTCGGCATTGTGAAAGAGATAAACGCAATTTACAAATTTATCGTCATAAATAACGGCAAAGTGTTTTTTGACGACATTTACGGTATAGAAAGAGACTTGGTATAACCAAGCCGAGGAGTAGAATATGGAAATTGAAAAGTTTTGTGCAGTATGCGGCCAAAGTATAAACATCGACTTGCAATACAGGCAGAAAATAAACACTATTTGTCCTAATTGTGAGTCGCAAACAGAGTGGTTTTTCTACAAAAACGGCAACTACACACAACGCATCCACGTTAGTGAAAAAGGCGCCGAGATACAAGAACGTATGACAGAGAATGATACGTATGAAGAAGCATGATGAAAAATGCCCAATATGCGGCGAAGTCAACAAAAACTTATTACTTGAAGAAACAGATGGATGGTTTGTTTGCGATAAGTGTGGCAATGAGGTCCAACTCGTTCAATATATGAAAATTGCACGATTACCATTGCATGATATGAAATCACTTGTCGCAGCCTTTAAAAAGTAATCGATCTTAACAAATCCGCCCCGTTTTGTTAAGTGAGATAAATACAAAGCACAAAGGTTTTTTACTTCAGTGTTGGAGATCCCGACCACACGTATGCAGTAAGAAAAACTACACCGATGTGCCATTGGGAGAAAGGAGGCGAAATAGCAACAATGCATAGTAAAAAGGGAGGATTGCCCATTAAGTGGGTATGCATGAATTGCCACAAAAATATTGTAGGCACTCAAGGCTCTGACGGTCTTACCAGAATACATTGCCCATACTGTGGTACTGTTACGGTTTCAAAGATTATCAGCAGAAGGCACGTACAAGTGGATTTGTATGCGCCTCAAGGACAAGAACTATTACACCAATCAAACTAAATATAGAACTTACGAATGATACTTGGTCGGTCTGAAACAGAGACAGCGTAAAACCAAGAGCATCAATCGTATTAGAGCGGTAGGTTAAACCAGTATTGAGAGGCCACCGACAGACGAAATCCGAAAAGGAAAGTAGTGTGTCGGTGGCTTTTTTGTTTCTCGAAAAAATTTTTCAAAAAACCGAAAATAATTTTTCAAAGTCGCAAAGAACTTGCGAGTTTGGCTTGTAGAATGCAGGCAAGAAGTACAAAAAAGGAGGTGAAAAGCGGATATGACGGCAGCGGAAAGACGACAAGCCATACTTGAAGTCTTGTGCTCACGGCGACACGAAACGAGAGAAAATCTCGCTCAAGAGTTCGGTGTAAGCAAGCGAACAATTGAATATGACGTGCTCGAACTTTCCCTTGCCTATCCCGTTTACACCACCCAAGGTAACGGCGGCGGAATACACGTTGTTGACGGTTTTAGATTAGACAGACCGCGTATGAACGACAAGCAGACGGCGTTGTTACAAAAAGTGCTTCTTACCCTTTCCGGAGAGGATAAAGAAACCATGCAACAAATCATCAAAACTTATGGAGGATTGAAAAAGTGAATTACGTACCGGATTTTATGGTAGACGCAATGAACGTTTACCGCACGCGGGATTTTATCGTAAAACAGGTAATCGGTATCAAGTACAGCGACGTAGAAAACATCGCGGTTATCAGCAACGATACCTTTTACCGTCGCACTAAAAAACGCGACCGCGAATACGAACGTATCTTTTGGGAACGCAAGCACATAAACGGCAAGCGAATTCCCAGCACTATGTACGCAAGAACGTATGTAGACTAACAACCTTTGGGTAATCCGAACGCAAATAGAACAGAAACCGATCATTTCGCGCGGTACTTGCAAGTGTAAGAGTGGCCACTCACCGACGGAAATATCGCCCGAAACGTAGTGTTTCAAAGAAAAGAGCGTTCGTTGCCAAATATACAACTTAATAGCGGGCTGTACGGAGTGAAAAACCCTACAAGACGTAAGTCCTGCACAACGCTGCTCTATCGGCGATACGGGAAAAACAAAAAATACATTTTAGGAGGACACACAAGTGGCAAAAGAAACAACTTCGTCCAATGCAAACAAGTATAACGAGCGCAGATGGTCTATTCCGTCAAAACGCGCCAAGGGCTATTCAGAGGACAGAAAAGCAAAGGTTCACACCTACGGCAAAAAGGAAGGCAAGGAACTCACCGACTTTGAGGCAGGTATCCGTTCGGGATATCTTCAATGTCAGGGGGATCATGCCGGACTTTACAAGTACAAAAAAGCCTTGGCAGAAGGCAAAAGCAAAGCGGAAGCGCGCGCTATATCGCGTAAAAAATCTAAATAATTCGGAGGAATAATCATTATGGAAAACACAAAAATCAATGTTGAAAGAGAAACTTTCAAGAGCAACGGCAAGGAATACTTTTCCTACTTTATCAAAGGTATTGTAAGAGGCAGAAACGTGAAAGCTGCAGTAGTCCCGCCCGACAAAGGCGGTTATGCCGTTCTGGATATCGTTTTCGATGGCGAAATGGAAGCCGAGCTCGTCGTTAATCCTTTTGAAATTAAGGACGAACACGGAAAAACCATAAAGGGCAATACCTATATGGTTCGTTCCTACGATGAAGACGGCACCGTTTACGAATGTCCTATTAAACCTGCAAAAGCGTCGGACAAGAGTTTTCTCAATATGCTTTTGAGATAAAGCAAATCAACTTGTAAAAGCTACGGTTTGCTAAGGCGAGCCGTAGTTTTTTACACCAAAAATCTATTTTTAGGAGGTTAAAAATGTACAACGAAATTCACGAACACGCACGTAAAGACAAAATCAAATGGATTGCGGTCTTTATTGCAATAATTCTTCTTTTTGTCGGGGTTATATCCGCTCTTGCCATTTCTATCAGGGCAAACGATACGGATAACGCTCCCGAAAATCCTATCGTTACAGACGACGGCGGTACGAACAATGGCGAAGTTGCAAAGCAAACAAGGGTATTGCTTTCTTCTTCTCCTTTTGCACTTTCGTCAACGGATGAGCGAGGTGTAAGTACCGTTTCTAAAAAGATTACGGCAACTGTTTTGCCTGTGGACGCACCGGACAAATCTGTTGATTGGTCTATCGAATGGTGTATTCCTATCGAGGGCGAAGCTGTAACGGACTATCTTACTGTAACACCGGACGGTGACGGTTCTTTGACCGCAACAATTACTGCCTACAAGGGTTTTGAAGGCGCAAGCGCATACGTAAAAGCAACTACCCGCGTTGGTGGATTTACCGCAACTTGCTTGGTCGGTTATGACGGCGCACCCGAATCTTTGCGTTTCACTTACAACGGCGTTGAGCATATCACGTCGGACAGTATAGATTTGGTTGCCGGCACTACTTCCAATATCTCGCTCAACCTGAAAAACACTTTGGGCGCGGTTGGTTCTAAATACGGTAATTTTGAAATCGTGTCAACCAAGGGTTTGGGCAAATTCGTTATGAAGAAAGAGTATATCATCAACGGCAGTGTTTCTTCTTCCGAGGATATTATCTTTGATCTTTCAACGGGTAGCTACACCTACACCAACGAAGCATCGGGTTCTCAACAAACCTTGACTATCGGCACGGACGTTTTCTTCGACGCGTCTATCAGCGGTGACGTTCTTACCATCAACGCTAAGAAATCCGAAGCGTCTTACGTCAACGGTTATCCTCGTACCGGTTATCGTTTCACTTACAAGAGTGCCTATACTGATCCTCGTTCGGGCGGCGTTCCTACAGACTGTACTTGGTATATTGTCGTAAGAGATACCGTAAGTGGCAAAGAATGTCTTATCAACTTTGACATCGAATCTACCGTTACAAGCGTCAGTCTGGACACTACGTTCATCCAATTTTAAGGACGGTGACGTATGAGCAAGCAAACAGGAAAAACAATAAGCAAAGTTTTGGCGTATATTCTCGTTCTGCTTGTTTTTATAGGTGTCTTCGGACTTATTACCAAGTTTACGGACGGTTTTACAAGCGATTTCAAAACTTTCTACGTTTCCGTAGACGGCAAGGACGTAATGAGTTCGTCGGACGGATTTGAAGTAACAAATTCTCAACCCTTGCAAGTGGACGTCCACTATATGTTCTCGGCAGTGAACAAGGACGAAAACAAAGGCTATTCCGTAAAAATCGTGCCTAACAAGATCGAAGGTGAAAACTTCGAGTACGTCGTTGACGACGAGATCTGCAACTACTTCGAGCTAACGGACTTATCCGGCGGTTTCAATATCGAGAAAGGCGAAACGTCTTTTACCGTGACGCCGAAGGGTGAAACGTTAACCGACGTATTAAGCGCAGTTTACGGAAAACCCGTAAGTGATTGCACATGCCTTGGCTACAACAATATGTTCACGCTTGTAGTTACATCCTTTAACGGTGAAGCAACTGTTAAGCTCAACTTTGCACTTATACGCACGGTTACGGGCATAACGCTGGACAAGGAGGTGATCGAGTTTTGACGAAAGCAATGAAAACGAGACTGTACATAATGCTTCTCGCTATCATCGTGGTGTTCTGCACTGTCTATATGGCGGTGCAGTCACTCGTCATTGCAATAGCGGAAAGCATTAGTTATTCCGGCGTGTTGGACGATTTGAAGAAAGACAGTTCGTTCAAGCCGAGCAATTATCCGCAAAATGCCGAAGATTTCTCGATACAGGTCATACAACTTGCCGAAAGCGTGGACAAAGAGTTGTTCGTATATGCCTACCAGCCGAGCGGAAAAAGCAAGAATCTGAAAGCGTCGTCTATCAATATTTCAACGACTATCAACGACGCAATCAGTTTTACCAACTACAAACTTGAACTGCTCAATTCCAACGGCGTGTTCTACAAGTACAAGGTGAAAGGCTTAACCATCAAAAGCGACGCGGCAAGGTATTATGCCATAAGCTCAATTTACCGTCCCTTCGACGAAAGTATAGATAAACAAGCAAGCGGCGGAAACACCGTTACGGAAGTCAACTATGCCGTAAATAAACAGTATTGTTTCGGAGAAATAAACGGCAATCCTTACGTTAACTGCGTGGATATTGAAACAATTGTCGTTACAGATAAGTTTGTTGGGTTTGTAAGATACCCGGACGGTTTCAAACTGTACGTCGGAGCGTGCGACAGCCATTTTGTGGCTTTTAACACGGACAAGCCTATCGACAAACTTCTGGAAGCCGATGTGTACTATACAACGCAAGAGTATTCATCATCTTGGGTGCTATTTGGCGGCACGAGCGAAAGTTTTGGCGAGAAAGCAGACAACTACGCTTACCTGAAATATACCGACAAAGTTGAGCATAACGGCGGTGGTCTTTTTGCAGGAACATACACTTGGGACAGAATACAGAGCGTGGAAGATTTTGTTGCAACCGAAGACAGAGAAAATATTTACCACGGCGCAATTATCGACGTAAAAACTTCAAGTAAATTGACGGACGAAGCGTTAGCGGAATTGCAAGGCAAGAAATGGGTGCTAAGATTTGCCGAAACGGACTATACGTTTTGGTATGGTGAAAGCGCTCACGGCACGTTTTCCACTCTTGTAGGCGACGTTACGATACTACGTTTGAAGTTTGAAACGGACGGCATCACGTACAACTTGGGCGTTATAGACAACAAGCAAACGGGCAGTTCCGATCCGGTGAACGAAACGGAAATTGACGTTAGCCTGAACAATCGAGGAAAAACCCTTTTGTACCTCTTGATGCTGATTCTGTTCATCATTATTCTTGCACCGATTTTGCCGTATGTTCTGCAATTTGTGGTGTGGTTAATTTCCCTGCCAATAAAGGGCATAGCGGCAATCGGGAAAAGCGTCCGGCGAAAACGTCAAGAGCGTAAAGAACGGCAAATATACGAAAAAGTCGTAGCGACAATCGACAAAAAAGATTTTGAAGATTACGACTAAAACACAAACGGCGCCGGCGGATGAAAGTCTGTCGGCGATATTTTATAAAGGAGGTCTATTTTGAAAACGTTTAAGAGAATAATGGCAATTATATTGCTTATCGTTACGGTTTTAGCCGTGAGCTATCTAGTGTATACGGCAAAACAAATTCAGCCCGAAGCGGTTGTATCGGAGGTGATATATGAAGTGGCAAAAAAGACTTAATATCTGTTTTACGGTTATGCTTACGACATTGTTTATATTGCTTGGAATATTTGTGTTTCGGCAATCGTATTGCAGAGCAATCGAGGCTTTAATCGACTTATTTAGCGGTTTTAAGTACTATTTATGCACGTTGTTTGAAATAGAAACAAGCGGGCTTCCGAGTGTAACAGAGTATTCAAAAGTTATAGAATGGTCGGCAATTTTGCCATCAGACTTTGAAAACTTTAAGGTAGACGCAACAGAGTATTTCGTAGCACTCATAAGCAAAGAGAACTTTTTATCTTGGCTTAGTATGTCAGGAAATAAGATCTGCGTTTGGGCAAAGGTAATAACCATTCTTTTGCCTGGCATTGTGGGATTGTTTATCGTAATAAAACGGCTATATGCAAGCGGCAACACGAAACATAACGTGGATACCGTTCCTCTACGGATATTCAAGAAAGCGTCTGCGGTATTGTATCAGCCTGTAAAACGCTTTATATGCGGCTACATAGAGTTCTTGCGTAAGCATTCGGGGATATTGACGTTATGGGGCGTCATGTGGATACTTCACCTAAACTTTGCAAGCATTATAATAGCGTTTTTCGCATACTACTTCTACTTTGCCGTGTCTTTCGACGTCGGAAGTATTTATACTCAATTAGTAAAAATGGTTTTGGACTTACAGCCGTTCTTCCGATTCTTCCCTTGGTGGTCGCTTGTTATCTTCGCATACGTTTTATTCGAGCGTTTCAGAAAAAAGGTGGCTCTCAACAAACTGCGAAAGTATGAGGCAAAGAATTGCGGATTTATCAACGAATTGCCTATCGTTTCAATGACTTGCGGAAGTATGGGTAAACGGAAAACTACGATGATTACGGATATGGCATTAAGTCAGGAAGTAATGTTCCGTCAAAAGGCATTTTCCATCTTGCAGAAAGCGGATATGAAGTTTCCTTACTTCCCGTGGATATGTTTTGAAAAGGAACTTGCGGCATGCATCGAATACGGAACGGTTTACAACCTTGCAACGGCAAAAGATTGGGTAGCGTTGAAACAATCGCGTTTCGAGAAACACCGTAATTGTGAGTGGCAGTTATACGGATATGATTGCAAAAGATATGGGCTTGAATATGACGACGCATTGAAAACAAGTGAGTTATTTGACGTATTGGAAACCTATGCGCAAGCGTTTTTTATTTACGTTCTCCAAACGAGTCTTATCGTGGCTAACTATTCCATACGAACGGATAACCGATTGCTTTCGGAAGAAAACTTTCCTATGTGGGCATTAGATTTCTTCACGGACGGACAGAAACAAAGCCGACACTCTCATATTTTGGACTTTGACGTGTTGCGTTTGGGCAAAAAGATTTTGGAAAAGAACCCCAAAGCAGGCAGTTTTGAATTTGGAGTTGTGGCGATTACGGAAATAGGAAAAGAGCGCGGCAACAATCTGGAATTAAAAGAAGTAAAAAAGAAAAACGATGAAACAAATCAAAAGAATGACTTGTTCAATTCGTGGCTAAAAATGTGCAGGCACTCCGCAACTGTGGACAACTATCCGTTCATAAAGGTGTTCACTGACGAACAGCGACCGGAGTCGTGGGGTGCGGACGCGAGAGATCTTTGCGATATTGTAAATATTATTTCAGCCGGCGATACGAAACTTGCTCTGCCGTTTTATACGATTGAAGATATGTTGTCCGAAATGGCGTTTAATCGCTTTACCGCTTTGTATTACGATTTCAGATACCGCCGTGGCGATAATACTTTGCTCGTGCATATCCTAAAAACCGTTACTGGTTGGCTGTGGAAACGCAACGCAAGGATCTACAACAAATACGGCTATTCCATTGTGAAAGTCGAAAAAGAACGCGGTACAATGGACGGCAAAGCGGAGAACAAGAGATATTTTCTTATGAACTACAAAATCTATCGCAACCGTTTCACGACCGACTGTTTTTCGGACTATTTCAACGATATTGCAAAGCGTTCGAACGTGGGAATTATGGATTATCTCGAATATGCCACCGAAAAAGCAAGCGTTGAAGAATTAAAATCGCAGAACAGTTATTTCATAAACGGTCTTTACCGTGACGAAGAAGGAGCGTGATAATATGGCATACGTGGAAACAAAAGTATATTTTGACGGCAGTCATTACATTGCAATCCCTCACACGGAAAAACCGTATCGAAAGCGACGAAAAATCATTGAAGAAGAAATAACGGTTACGGAAACAGAAAACGGCGAAAAGCTTGTTCCTTTGGAAGAAAAAACGGATATTCCGCCTCCGGAAAAACTATCGGAAAACGCGGCTGAAGAAGTGCACGAAGAAAAGGAAAAGAAAGAAGAAATTACAGTCAATCCTGAGCCTGCAAAAACGGTTGTGACGACCAAAAAGCAACTCTTCGATAAGTTTTACGCAGAGAGTTTGAATATGCCCAAATCGGTCAGAAAACGCTTTTTAACGGATAGTATGCGACCTTTTTTCAAAGACGCAGAAACGACCGAAAACTACGTTATGCTGAATATGGAACGCAGGTATAGAAATCTCGTAACACGAAGAATACGGCTTATACGGAAAGTGAATTTACAGAACTTCAACTACTTTGTAACGTTCACCTACAACGATGCAATTCATACGGAAGAAACATTCAAGAAGAAACTGCGGACAATGTTGGGACACTTATGCAACAGAAAAGGCTGGAAATACGTAGGTGTTTGGGAACGCTCGCCCGAAAAGAAACGTTTACACTTCCACGGCATATTTTTTATTCCTGACGGAACGATGCCGGGACGTATGGAAAATAAAGAGAGTTACAGTTTTTCGGAACATAAAAGGCAGACAACGTGGCAAAACGACTACTTTAACACGCATTTCGGACGTAACGATTTTAGAAGAATAGAAACTCGCTCCCACGTCGGCGAAGCTGTAGCGTATATTCTCAAGTACATTGAAAAAAGCGGCGAAAAAATCGTTTATTCCCGCGGATTGCCACAATTTTTTATCTCGGATATTATGGACGAAGATATAGCGGCTCCGTTTGGATTGGAAGATAAAAAACTGCTACTGTTTGACGACTTCGTATGTTGGGACGAGGGACTGTATATGGGCGAAGTGAGCCAAGAAGTAATAAGCCAGATGCGCAAAAGCAATTAAGCGAAAATCCGCACCTGTAAATATGGACAAAAAACGGAAAATGCCGTAAACGAAGAATAGCGGTGATTCGCCAAGCGGGTCAGCGGCGAACACCGCTCTCGTTACGCTTCCGTTTTCCGTTATTTCGGTCGGTTCGGTTAAGTTTTGGCGTGTGCTTGTCTTCGGCGAGCGCAGCGAGCCGACTTGTATCAAGACAAGCCACGCCTAATTGCCAACGTCGCAAAATCCTTGCGAGTTTACAGGAGTAATAAAATCTATCAAAATTAATTATTGGTACCATATTCATATTCTTTTTTACTCTCCAAAGTTCTCTACTATTTTTGTTCGTTTGCTATTTTTGGTCGAAATTCATGCAAATGGTCTATAATTTTGTGAAGAATTTGCGAATTGGTTGCAAACTTGACAAACAGAGTACTCTATGATATAAATACAATAGATAAAACTTAAATGACTTTTAGATGCTGGGACGCATCAAATGGTCAACATAAGAATATTTGCATATTATGTAATTTTATCGCCGAATATAGCCATATTGAAAGCCTCGACGATGCAGTCGGGGCTTTGTGTTTTTGGGGGAAATATGAAGCTTCTTATTCGTAAAGAATGCCTGCACTATTGTCAAAAGGAAAACAAAAAAATCTCAAGGTTTCAGTCGTCTTTTCAGATTTGGTTTCGCCAGGTTGTGCTGAGAAAATTTGAAATTCCTTATTTGGAAATGTTTATTACAACAAAATGCAATCTACGTTGTAAGCATTGTTCCAACCTAATTCCAGCGCTAAATAGCCGACAAAACTATGAAATCTCAACTCTGATTGAATGGTTGGATGAGTTGTTGTCCAAAATAGATTGTCTTTATCGTCTTAAAATTCACGGTGGAGAAGTGTTTCTTTACCCTAGGTTAACCGAATTTATCGCATATGTAAACAATCAACCGAAAATCAAATCGATAAGACTAACAACAAACGGAACAATTATTCCTGCAGATAACATTTTGCAGTCAATTGCCGGCAGTAAAATCGTAGTACAAATCAGCGACTATAGATTACCGACTACAAAAACGCAACAATTGATAGAAAAATTTAAAGAATTCGGTGTGAAGTATATATATCTTAGGGATCAACAATGGAAGGATTTTGGCGAAATAATTTTGCGTGACTTCAATAGGTTTGATGATTGCAGTGTGAAACGTTGTTCATCATTCTATGAAGGTAAAATTTATGTGTGTTCAAGGGCTGCGATTATGACAAAATCGGGATATATTCCCGATGATGGAATATCGGTTTATCTTCCAAAGAATCAATTGAGACAGCAGTTAAAAAAATTGTATGGCGGAAAGCTATCCATCGCTTGTAATTATTGTGACGGCGATACGAAATATGCAAAGGATATTTCTGCGGGGGAACAGGAATAAATGGAAATTATAGCGATTATTACTACGAAAAACAGGACGGATTTATTTGCAAGGGCATTACAATCCGTGCTCTCTCAAACGCGTCGGGCGGATGAAATAATTGTCGTTACCGATTCAACGAATGAAAATAAAGCGATTGAAAAACGGTTGATTGAAAATTTGGGCGTAACTATTCTCGATGATAAAAACGCTCATAACTATGCGGGTTCGTTAAATACGGCTATCCATTATATTCTGCAAAAGAATTTGTTTTTGCAAAAAGACTATAAAAACACGTATGTTGCTTTTTTAGATGACGACGATATTTGGTTAAATACATATTTGGAGAAAGCTGAAAAGTCGCTCCGTGGAGAAGATTTTTTAGTCAGCGGATTAATTTATCGTAATGAAGATGGTGCGAAACGGCTTTCCATTCCGCAAATTCTTTCCGTTGACAGTTTCTTGAAAGGGAACCCACATATTCAAGGTTCAAATACATTTGTTAAACTTGATATATTGCTCAAAGCCGGATTGTTTGACGAAAATATGAGCTCAACAACCGATAGAGATATATTTACCAGAATTATGTTGTTGCACCCTACTTATGCCATGATAAATGAGTATTTAGTAGAAGTAAATGCCTATAACGATCGAGAACGTATTACAAACGGAAAAGCAAAAAAAGCAGAAGGACTCAGAAAATTCTATTATAAATATAACGGGTATATGTCAGATGACGTGAAGCAAGCCTTTTTTGATCGTGCGAAAAGGCTGTTTGACGTGGACAGAACGGCAATCGAAACCGTAGAAAAAAGAGGACAACAACCTTTTGAGAATAAAATTTCAACTATTGGTTACAACGGAAATTTAACAATAGGATTTATCGTAACCGAATACAAGTTGGGGCTACGACTCTTAGAACAGTTAGTAGCATTACACCGTAATAACACAAAGATTGTCATTTTTATAAATTTTACTGAAGATAGATCTCCTTATATAGCTTTGCTAAAGGCAAGCGGTTATTACTATGAAATCGTAGATAAAAACAGAGTGCTTGCCCGCATTGAAAAAGGAGATTTTGATCAGTTTGTATCCGAAGAGAAATTACAAGGTGACGTTATACAAGATATAGCAATTACCCGTACAATCTTGCAAAAGTTTCTGTATCAATTTACAAAAGACGGAGATGTAGTCTGGATATTGGATGAAGATATGGAGCTAAAAGAACTTGTCTTACGGAATGGAGTTATAGAGAATGTACCTATCAATATAGACAACGTAATTGCGACATATAAGGACGACTATGATGCAGTTATCGGAAATTATTCCTTAGACGCGCCTTTACCTACTCTTTCTACAATCCGAACGGCATTGTTGGACTATGTATATAATAAAACTGCAGGCATTGGGGAAATTGACACCCTTTCGGATAAAACCGATTATTATTACGATTTGACAGATTACGGCGAAACACATCTGGAAACACCTGTTGTTCTCAGAAAAGACTGTAATCTTGACGATGTGTTTGGAGGTAAAGCATATAGCCGTCCATTGTATTTGCAAGACATGCAGATAAGGGAGGTAAAAAGCCGAGGCGGCAATACGCTTATCTTCAATCGTGAACTTTTAAATATTCCTAATTGGTCTATTCAAATAGGAGATAAAATAGGAAGGCGTAGCGATTATTTCTGGGTATTGCAAGCAAAAACCGCAGGATATAAAATCGTAAATGTTCCTTTTGCAACTCTTCACAATCGAAGGAATATTCCCTTTAATATACAAAAGGAAGAGAATAAATTGTTGTTGGATTTAATAGGATCTTCCTTTACAAAAGCCGTTGAAAAGGTCGGCGTTGATGCAAAAAAAGAAGGTTTTTACAACTCTTACAAAGGATATTTTATTGAACGTTTGGTAAAATATGCGGCTTCCTTCCGAAGAATCCAAGGGTTGCTTTCTATTATAAACGATTTTAAATATTCTGAATTGTTTTCAGACGTCAGATTGCAGGCGTTTATCAAAGAAGCATCCGCCTATTTGGAGTTTAATAAGGTTGTATGTGCTTTTGAGTCGTTGAATTACAAACTGCATATTCAGTCACAACTACTCAATATTGACGAAATAAAGGCAAAATTAGAAAAGGAATTTTCACTATCACACGATGTGTTAAAATTATTGGGGAGCGGCGGCGAAGGCGCAGTATTTACCGACGGCGCTTATGTCTATAAGTACTTCTATAAACCATTAAAAAATCTCAATTATCTTAAAACAATCGGGCAAACGTTTGAAGAATGTGAAGCCTTGTATCCGTTGAAGTATTTTCAGGTTGACGGCATTGATATTATCAGATATCCCTATGAAAAATCAAAACCTTATCATGGCGGACATATTAGGCAGTTTATAGACCTTTTACGATTCTTAAAGAAAAATGGTTGTGTGTTCGATAACTTTAAGAAATGCAATTTTGTTGTGGCAAACGGCAAATTGAAGCTGATCGATTACGGAAAATCATTTTTGCCGTTCGATACGGAGAAATATGACAAGTCAGTCGACAGGGCGTATGAACTGTTGCGGTATCCCTTTTTAAGCGATGAGGATTTTAAACAGTTAATACAGCGCTACTATCAAGGTGACAGTCTGTATTTGGACGATGGTTGCGAGTTATTTAAGAAGGTAGTCGATAAGCGCTACAAAGAAGATTTACATGACGGGAAAATTATAAACTTAGTCAAACAGTATCATCCCGAAAAAATCTTAGACTATGGTGCAGGAAAATGTAAAATTGCAAATACGCTTTCAGAAAACTACGACGTAAGTGTTTTCGATATAGATTTGGACACCGTCATCAAACGCGCAAACCCTTCGGTTACTGTTTATAAACTTGTCGAAGATATTCCCTCTGCGGATTACGATTTGGTGATAAGTAATCTTGTGCTTTGTTGCATCGATAACGAAATTGCGGAAGAAGTAGTACGCAATATCGTCAGGATTTTAAAATTGAACGGACGAGCAATAATAAGCGTCTGCAATCCATTTTTTAATAGTGTTCAAAACACGGAACTCAGAACTACGGGTTTGCAAGGAAACTATCATATTTCCGAAATGTTTGAAAAACACTCTGCGGAAAATAGCAAGATTCGAAAAGAATATCATCGACCTATAGAGTTTTATAGAAATTTATTCAGCAAATATGGGTTGCGTGTTGAACAGATTGTTGAAGGCGACGGAGCGGATCTGGACACTCTCATGCCTATATCGGAACATATAATATTCGACTGTAAAAAAATATCTGAGTCGCAAGTTTTTGATAATCTATCTTTATTGATTAAAACCAATCCTATGGAATATAGGTCTGTTTATCGAAATATTTCGCATATTGTCGGCAGCCTCGAAAAGGGCGGTAGATTTGTCCGTAAAGTAGTTGTCGCCGATTTAACATGGACTTCTGGACGAGTGAGAAGGTATGATTTGGATGATGAAGAAACTTTGCGGACGGAATTGCAGCGGGCAAAATCAAACGGGCTTATTGACGACATTGTCTATGCTGAAACCGATGACGAAAGAATTAAAAGCTTATACATAAAATATTTTGGTGTAGAAAGCACGGAGGGGCATTGCGCAAACGGACAAGGACTATACGCAACTCTTTGCGGCTTTGAAAACATTAAGACGAAATATGTTTTCCAGACAGACAGCGATATTCTTTATCATAATGAAGATGTGAATGGATTTATAGATGGTTTAACCACACTGAAAAACGGTGCCGTAACCGTATCGCTTTCTATTGCAAAAAAAGCAGACAGCAATCCCATTTATGGTTGCAGGACGGAAGTCCGCACTTGTTTTTTGGCATTAGATAGGTTGAAGAATATGCTTCCGCTCAAAAATAAAATGATAGACGGCGTCGTCCAATCGCCTTGGCATAGAGCATTGGATAAAGGCTTGCAACCAAAAGACAGCGTTCGTCTATCTGATAGGAACGTTTGGTTTATTCATCCTGAAAATCGCAAAAAACACGAAGTCAATTTCATTTCCTATGCGGAAAGAAGGGTTGAACAAAATCAAATCCCGGATATGCAATACAACCAAGTGAATCTTACGGGCGACAAAAAAGATTGGTTGCAGACAACGAATGAAAAGGTTGTGGTTTATATTCGGGGATATAATACTCCTCCTGAAAGACTAAAAAGAATGTTTGACAGTCTAAAGCTCCAAACTTATCAGTATTTTTCCGTCGTTTATGTTGATGACGCTTCGCAAAATGAGAGTGCTGATTATGCGGAATGTATTTTACGTTACGACAATTATTTCAAGAGCAAAACGGTTATATCCGTATTCAACGATACTAAGGTCGGTGAACTCGAAAACTTTGTTTTTGTCATGCAAAATATTATTCTGAATCCTGACTGTATTGTAATCAATCTGGACAATGACGATTATCTTGTGAATCGACGAGCGATTGAGACAATCGTAAATGAGTTCCATAATGGTGCGGAGATAACTTGCGGTAATTGCATACGCTATGACAAACCTCTTAAAACTTATAAAATATACTCCTTTGAACGTGTCTGGGAACGCGGCGGCGACAATATTTGGTTGCACCCAAAGTGCTTCAAGCGGAAATTGTTTGACTTCATTAATATTGAAAACGATCTCAAAATAGATGGATTGTTTGTAGATGTAAATACAGATTTTGCTATAATGCTTCCTATGATAGCAAAATCAAAGAAGAATGTGTATATTCCTGATATATTGTATTATTTTGAACCAAGCACGAATAATGTTAATCGCGTTGGGAAATACAGCGAAACTTATAAACAAAAGATAAAAGATATTTTGCTTGAAAAAGCAAAGGAGCGAGAAAATGAGTATCAGAAAAACAATATTTGATTTACATTCTTTGGAGTTCCTTAATGCTCCGATCAGTCAGATTTATCATCGCAAGAAACATTTTGTTAATGGGAAAGATTTGTCTTTCTTAAAAGGAATGTTGTCAGCTGATCTTGTTCAAATAGAACGGGGTTTTCGCTATGTTTACTTTTCTGATATCAGCTTAGAAAGCGATAGAATAGATCAACGTCTTTTCCGAGAACAATTCCCGTTTCTATTTGAACGCTTCGCAAACAAATGCTATTCGATTTATAATGCCGATGGTAGCCAGAAAATTGTGGATGGTATCACATACTATACTTGGATGTTAGAAAGATTTCGAAACATCAATTTGCACGCAATCATCTCAACTCCCCTTAGCAACACCATGCGCATTGACGAATCTTTTATTCAGGCTTTCCCTAAGTTTGCTGAAAGTATTTGTTATGTAAAAGATGATGAATTAACGATCGCAGGAATGATGATTATGGTATTAGCTGCCTTGTCGCAGAATGATTCAAAATCTTTCTTATGCAATTTTGTTAATATTTGGGGTAAATCTATATGGGGGGATATTGGAAATGACAGCATAAATGAATACAGAAACACATTAGAGTTAGTCTTTGCCGATACGTTTCGGAATAACTATGAAGTGGACATCCGAGAGAAAAATAACGATAAAAATATACTTGAAAGCATCTTTGGACGTATATATCCTGACGTTCAAATCACAATGATAAATCAAAACACCCAGCGTTTTTCGCTTGATTTGTCTGAACGGGTAAAAGCTCCGCGGTTTTGCGTGTCTGGTCAAATTGAAATGACGGCGGACAAGTGTATTTTGACTGTTGATAAAGGAAGTAATATTGGAAAATATTTTGATAAGGACTATGTGTTAAAAATCTATGACGTAAAAGCGTTTAGCGCAATATGTCAATGCACCCCTCCGTTTTTAGGTGTAGCATATCTTTACCATAACAATATAACAGAGCTAAAAGATATCTCGGATGTGGATATGGAAAGGCTATCGAAGCTCAATAAACCCAAGTTTTATAGGAATAAAAATATTACGATACTTTGCTGCGGAGCTAACTTCTCCGATATGCGCGAAATCAATAAAAGTGCAAGTGAAGGCGTTCAAAAAGCACTTCTCAATATAGAAGAGAAATTTGTGTTTGAATTAGGAATTCCCGTATATAATACATATTCAAAATTGTCTGTGGTTTTGAACAAGCTAAATGCACCACTTGAGTTAGTGTCACGGCTTATTGTATTAAGAAATTTTGCCGCGCATTACGGAATGTTAAACGACTACTATTTCTATAACCGAGAGACAGGATATTATCTTGATCTGCCATATATTTTTTCAGCGTTTAATGACTTAATTGTCTATCTTGATTCAATGGGATATCATAATTATGCTGATTATGTAAGGAAAAATTATTATTATCATATAATAAACAATTTAATCGGTGTAAAATATAAGCGCATTTTTCAAAAGTCGATTTTATTATTTTGTCGTTATGGAGATAAGGTAATAGACTGTTATTCGGATATCGATCGGGCATTAAAAACCGCAAATAGTTCGATTATTGATAGTGAAACGGAACGTATCATTGGCTCCTGTTCGCCCGATAGATTTAATTTCAATATTCCTTCCCAAGTCTATCAGTTTAAAGATAGTAAATTTTACTTTGATCGTTTGACTCTAATAAGAATTCAAGGCAGAGATTTGAGCGTAAACAATGTCTCTTTGGGAAAGGATGAATTGGTGTTTTTTAAAACACCTGCAACAAATTTTAGTAAAATTAAATCAAACGGAAAGGGGGTTGTTTTTGACCTTATAAATAGCTATGAGGAAGGTATATTGACCATTCAAACATATAAAATTAAGGAGCAAAGCGTATGAAAAAGATTATTGCCGTCATTGGCGACGGAAAAATAGAAAAAGATAGCTTAAAATACAAGCTTGCATTTGAAACAGGAAAAGCCCTTATTGATGCCGGATACAGAGTTCAAAGCGGAGGTTTGGGCGGCATTATGGAGGCTGTGTTTCAAGGCGCAAAATCCTCTGAAAAATATCAAGACGGCGATACTATTGCCATTATTCCGTCTTTTGATAGAACGGAAGCGAACCATTATGCAGATATTATTATACCTACGGGCATAGATGTCATGAGAAACGGAATGGTTGTCAGCGCAGACGGTGTAATCGCCATCGGCGGGGGAAGTGGTACGCTTTCCGAAATGGCGCTTGCTTGGTCGCTTTTTAGATTGGTTATTGCTTATTGTAATGTGGACGGCTGGAGTAGCGAACTCGCAGGAAGAAAGTTGGACTCCAGAGAACGCTATCAATCGATAGACGATAAAATATATGGCGTTGAAACGCCTCAACAAGCTATTGAAATTTTAGATAAATACGTGGATGTCTATACAAGATATCATCACGGAATAAAATACAGGGGATAAAATTATGAAAATCGGAATTGTTGGATACGGACACGTTGGAAAAGCCATGCATGGTTTATTTAAAAACGCAATACTATACGATAAATGCCTTCATATTGGATCAAAAGAAGAAATCAATAGTTGCGATACGGTATTTGTATGCGTACCTACACCACAGCGCATAGACGGAAATTGCGATACAAGTATTGTAGAAGAAGTGCTAAATTGGTTAGAAGTGCCGTTGATTGTTTTAAGATCTACCGTTTACGTAGGCTTTACCGACGAAATGATGAAAAAGAGTGGCAAAGAAATCGTTTTTCAACCTGAGTATTACGGTGAAACCATTGCTCATCCTTTTGCCGATTTGAATAATAGAACTTGGTTGTCATTCGGTGGCACTAAAAGGGGTATAGATTTAGCAATTAAGACATATCAGACAGTTATTAATTCTAACGTGCGTATTTATCAAGCTGATGCAAAGTCTGTGGAAATGGCGAAATATATGGAGAATGCTTTCTTGGCAACCAAGGTGACTTTTTGTAATGAAATGTACGATATTGCAATGGCTCTTGGAGCAGATTATAATTTAGCCCGAGAGATATGGATTGCCGATCCAAGAATCGGGGCAAGCCACACTTTCGTTTATGAAGATAACCGAGGGTATGGTGGTAGTTGCCTGCCCAAAGATATTGCCTCAATTACGACACAAGGGAACAAGCACGGTGTAGATACCACTCTCTTACAGAGTGTTATTGAAAAAAATAGTATTTATAAGAAAAATGAAGAATGAACCGAAAAAAGAACCATACTATAATAATTTGATCGCTCTTGGATACGTGCCTTTCAATTATAGCGAGAAACATTACTTATTTACCAGAGGCAACAAGGTTATTAAGATCGCACGAGCAAGCTATAATACACTTGATACAGACGAATCCTATTATATTGAAAAATATTCGCATGACGTTCTAATCGGACATGGTTTTCCTGTTGTAAAAATTGATAAAATTTATGATAAAGGCGAGCTAGTTGACGAATTTGTCGTTTTAGAAGAAGAGAAAAAAGACGGGCAAGTATTTTATAACAAAGATTGCAACCCGATGATATTATCGCAGATCGTGTCTCTTATTGAACAAGTGACGCAAATTAAAGCTAATTCTTTTGGTTTTATGGACAGATGTGGAAGATCGGAACACTCCTCATGGAGATCCTTTTTAATGTCAATAATAGAAAGAGCTAATCCGAAACAAAAAGCAGAGTTGCTTGCAGGTTTTGATATTGTACCAGAGTTAAAGGAAAGTGTTTTTGTTCTAACCGATTGCAACACTGCTAATTTTATTTTCAATCACGAAAAACTACAATATGCTATTGATATAGAACGTCCTCTTTGGGGAGATCGGAATTTTATTTATGGGATGATAAAAGCAAGAAATAGATTTATGTATCAGTGCGTGTCGGAAAAACTTAATGAAGAACTGATTGATTATTATGCTAAAATCTATGAGCAGTTAATTTTTATAAAGTAAACAATGGGCGGAATTTTGTATATTATGTGTCAAGCACACGTAGGAGTGCTATCTGTCTTTTTTCAAAATAATCGATTATGCAAATATTTATCCCTAATACATATATATATCTGTCGCATTTTGATGAAGTACTCAAACACGGTGGATTGCGCTCTTGAGAGAACTCTGCCTATTTCGGGGAAACTCAAGCCTTTTATTCGGCACTCCAAAGCAATGGGCATATTTTCCGGTAGGTTAAGGCTCTCAACTATTGCATCGTAGATTGTGTAATCCTGTATCGTTTCTTCTTGCATTTCTGTGTATGGTTCGCTGGCGGGCGTTAAAGCGTCAAGACTGACCGAACGGTAATAATTTCTCGTTTTCAGATTTATCAACTTCATCATTTTACGGATACAGGCAATCTCGACGATAATCGGTGTGCCTTTTTTGCTGTAACCTATAACATCGTTTAAATGCTTTCCGTAATGTTCGCAAAGGAATAATGCTCCTTCCTTTACTAAATCGTAAGAATCGCTGAAAACGTATCCCAAGTCGTTTTTGTGCAGTATATCCACATACAAATCCGCGTGTATTTTCTGCATGAAGTTCCCCATATATCCTATGAGAAAGCGAGTTTCGGACATCGCTATCAGTTCCGCCATAGCAAGTACGTTGTTTTGAGAGATTTCTTCTTTGAGAATGCTAAAACCGTTCTTTTCTTTTTCCATTTTATTTACCTCCGAGTGTTTTCTTCGTCTTTCGGCACAGACGGAAGTAGCACCGGGAAAAGATTGAAGTGTTACGTTTTTGCTGTTAGCAGAACGGAAGTCAACGAAACCGCAAAAATTATTGCGTTGATGTTAGTAGCAAATGCTTTTTTTGAGAAACAAAAATAAAGCCAAGGTTGAGATAGTTATCCTTGGCTTTTATTTAGTATGAATATTTTCAGTGATAATTTTTGCCGTTGACTTGCGCTTTTCACTGTGTTACAAACACAACCGAAATGCGATAAATCGGACGGTAGTCTTGCTGAATAAAAAGTGTCCATAAAAATGTGTTACAACAAGCACACGCCTAATCGCCAAAGTCGCAAAAACCTTGTTCAAGACAAGCACACGCCTAATCGCCAAAGTCGCAAAAACCTTGCGAGTTTGCAGGGTAAAAAGAATAGCGTTTACAGCCTTGTCAAGACATTGATTTTTGTTGTGAAAAATGGTATAATTATTTTAACAAATCTAGCCTTATTTACATTTGTAATTTGGCATGTAAGTTCCATTGCAACACATTAAAAAGGCTATGCCTTCATACAAGTTTTGATTGAAAAAAATTTTATAACATGATATAATATAAAATGATGCCAAGTAGAAGTGATCGATATGATCTTCCTGGAAAGGTTTGATATGTAAGGCAAAAACTATATTTAAGCCAGCAATCGTTAGCTGATGCGATAGGCGTATCATTTCTCACTGTGAATAGATGGAAAAATGATAAGTATAAGCCTAATTTAATGCTCGAATCGAAATTTATGGCTTTTTGTAGTGCGAATGGTATCGTTTTTGAAGACAAAGAGGATAATGCTTTATAATTTAAGGGATATAAGATCAACAAGAAAACAGTTAACCGCAAAAGAAATTGCTGAAAAAGAGCAAGAACGGCGAGCCAAAACTTTTAATGAAATGACTGCACACGAATGGACATTAAGTAGTACCTATGATTGAAATTGACATATTCAAAGAGAATATTTTGAAGCAAATCCCCTTAATAAGGGATAAAGCAATTTTGGAGTATCAAAAAAAGAATATAGCCAATTATGATGGCGCGGCATTTATTCAAATAGCAGATGAGAATTTTTCATTGTATCGAGTCATATTGCAAAAATTGACTTTCTATTTGAGACACCAGTATGAGCGAATGGTATATAGCATTTTACAGAAGGAGCAAGAAAAGCCAGATGGCTTAAAAAAGATTTCTTTCCTCTCCGATGAGCGATTCTATTTCAAGTTTTATAGTACACATGATGATCGAAAAATATATGTTGTTTTACGGAGCCATCCTCTCGGGGCTATGAAGGATTTTTCCGTTTATATGAATTTGAATGTTGATAATGATGATGAAATTTGTGTAGTATTAATGCGAACTTTTGAGCAAATTGCTGCGCAAGTAGTGGAGAAAAGGATTGAAAGAGTATCGGGTTTGAAAAATGTCACAGTCTTGGATTTACCTTCTTTTTTGTTAAGATTTTATGGTAAAGAGGCAAAGCGATGTTTTATTTCTGCCATCAGCCAATTAAATGAAGAATTGACTGATGTGATTGGGTACTCTATTACAGAAATTTGTGATGCACGCGCTTTAGCAAAATTCAAAGCACAAAAAATTACCGAATGGATACATTACGACTATAATGCTCTTGTTGGCGATATAGCGGTATCTTCATCAAAAATCAAAAGTTTGATTGATAAATTTATTGCGCAAGAAAGATATAGTATTCTTTTTGATGGGAATTTGTATTCGGACAGTTACATTACCTCGGAATGGTTTTATCAAAAATATGCCAGCAATATTAAGGCCACAAATTTTGATATGACAGCAGTTGTTGCAGGGTATTTTAAATCCATAGAGCAATTGCTTGATTCTTTTATTGTGGCGAATGGGCAAGACAAGGTGTTTGAGTATCGTAACGGATACGACGACATATTAGTCGGCGACACCAATTACAAGAGTATGCTGGGGAAAATGCACAAGTTTTTGGCTAGGGAAGAGAATAAGTGTTTGTTTGAAGAACATGACAGAGAATTACAGAAATTCTATTTGAATAAGCTAAAAACTTGGATAGACAATTGCCGAAACGGATACTTCCATAAGGATAATATTGGCAAAACTGAAACGCTGGCTCTGATACGACAGGAAACATTATCGCTTTATTTTTTCACTTTAGTTATGTATTGCTTTGACGATGAAAAAATTGAAGAAGAAAAAAGGATATAATTATGGATTTTGAAGCTTATATATCAGAACTGCGCCATGATACAATTGCTCGTCAAAATGAAGAGAAAGAGTACATTCATGAATATGAGGTCGTAAGAGCATTAAATGTGGCGAATTTTTGTGCATATAAAAATGTTGCAGATATTTTCTTGGGTTGTGCGGCTATAAATCTCGTTAACACATTTGTTAAACAGGATTGTGCAAACTTAAACTATGAGTTTCGTAGGCATTTAAGGCGAATTTTATTGGCGATATGGGAATTAAAGGATAAACGAATACAGGTATGTATAGAACAAAAGGGAACGATTAATATACTAATCATAGAAATATGCGGTTTCCAATTTAGCTTTAAAGGCGAGAAGGAATCTGAGATAGTAAGGAAAATAGCGAAAGGAAGATATTTAAAGTGGGATGGAATAAGAAAACAACAATGTGCATCGACCATCTTTCTATCAGCACAATGCAACGACTTCATTTCAAATTCGACTACATCTGGCAATAATTTGCTTGACTTATTGGACATGGAAGAGACAAATTATGATAATGGGTATTACGAATTTGTTAACGGGAAATTAATAAAAAAAGGTAATCATAAGTTACTTGATCATAGCGATGATGATGCGCATTTGGTCAATTATATGCGGATTAATTTGTTAGAACATAATAATCGACCTGCTTTATTTGTAGGAACATTTGCAAAAGCGTGGCCTAAACATGTTACTTTTATAAGAATAAGACCATTGATAGGATCATTACAGACAACTACAATATGCGACCACATAAATATTTACCGCGAAACAATTGAAAAATTCATCTCTGTAAACGACTTGGTTAAAAACAAAAAGTATGTCATTGTTGGCTATTGTCGCAAATATCATAATTCGGACAGGATGGGGGTGTCTTTAGCCGATAATCTTGGTGGATGTCCTATTCATGATTTTATGCATTTTAAGGAGTTCCCTACCGATATACTTGATAAATGCCATCGTTTTAATATTGAAGAATATTTTTCCATAAAAAATCGGCATTTTAAGTTATAATGACAAAGAATAAGAAGGGATGGACGAGCTCATCCCTTCTTATTAAGTAATTACAGAGGTGATGAATCATTCGTCATCTCTTTTATTTTTCTTATCTTCTTCCGCTATAAAGCGACTGTAATGTGGGATGTGGCGTATGCAATACTATCCTTGTCTTATGAAGTATCGTATTCCTCCTATCATAATGGCATTGCCCTGTATGTCGGGCTGTCCGATCTTGTAGGCACGAAGGATGATGTGGACGGTGTCCCGTTCGGCTTTCGGTATATCGCCTTCGTCGAATTTCTCTTCGTTTCCGACTTCTATGATCTTAAAGCCTTTCTGAACCATATACGCCGAGAACTGCCAGAGTTTCTCGAATTTGCCGTATGAGTCCATAATGACGGATATGTTTTGTTCGGGGTGATATGCGGTTATTCTGAAATAATTTGTCATAGTATAATCTCCTTTGCGGTTACGCCGCTATTTGTTTTAGTTTTCTGTTTGCGTAAGGCAGCCACTTCTTGTTTACGAACTCCATAACGCAGTCGTCGGGTTTAGAATCGTGGTCGCCGTAACATTGAAGCACCTTTTTGTTTTTCAAAGAGTATTCAACCGTTACAAGCGGAACGTCGGGTTGCTCTCTTGTTCGGATAAAGAAAATAAGCGATTCTTCGCGAGCGAATTTTTGGTCGTACCCCATTCGTCCTACGCAGTGATGCAATATTTCTCCTTCGTGTATAAGGTCGGATGGTTTTTGAGCGATAATCGCCACGTAGACGGACTTTTTGTTGTATTCAAGCCCTAAATACTTGCTTGCAACGGCGGCAAACTTTTCGTATAATGCCTTTCGTTTCTCAGCGTCTATCTTTGCTTTCAAAGACTTGTATTCATCAGCTCGAATATCGTGCCAACGTTTGAAATCGTGCGGATAACGGTTCTTTTCTTCCGTCATATCTAAACCTAACTCATTGCAAGCTTTCCAATAATCTAAATAGCTATATACGTTCGTTCTTTGTTTAGATAGATAATGGAAAAACTTTTCTAGGTCTTTTTTGAATGCTATTATCAAAGGTTCAAGGGCTGTATCTTTGCTCATTTTGAGTTTTGCGGAGTAGTACGTTTGCACTTCAAGCACGTTGCGGTTTTTCTTATATGCTTGCAACACGACAGGGATATATAGCGAAGATTTGTTCAACGTACTTCTGTTCTGCGCAAGCCATTTGCAAAACCGTTTGTCTTGTCCGCATTTCTTTAGTATTTGCTTTGACATAGCAAGGTTGTGCAACCCAAGTTTTGTAAGATATTCTATTTGCGGAAACTGCTCAAAAAGACGTAGATATTTGAACACGTCAATACCCGTGTATTTATCTATTGCACTGTATTTGTATTCGGGGAACTTTTCCAAAATATATTCACGGTTGACTATAGGAGCGTATGGATCGAACATATCGTCCGTAGTCCAACCCCATTCTCCGTATTCATACCAACAACGTTGATTCGTTAATCCTTCCGCATGCCAACCAACAGTATATCCTGCTATGTAGGTGAAGTTCATATCTTTTACAAAGCACTTATCCGAGTGAATACCGTGAACGGCAACTTGTTTGCAATACCACTTGTTTCTTTTCTCTTTTACTGCAACGGTGACTTTTACAAGTTCTCCGTCGTTCTTTGTAAGATATGCGTAGAATCTTGTTCTTGCATCGGTATTAGTTTTGTATTTGGCATCGAATTTTTGAATAAACTTTTGCATGTATTTAGGTATTGGTTTTATCTTTTCAATTTTCATTTATCTCACCTCCAGCGTGTTGCCAAACATGGCTTTGAGTTTATTGATTAGCGGAGAATCTTCCGCTTGACGCGAATCTTCTTGCTCGGCAAAGGTAGGTTCTTCCATGTCGCCGTCAAACTCACGCATTTCTTCTTCGGTTAGTTCGACAAAGTCTTCTTCGTCTTGAAGTGTGCTGAGCACTGTTTCGAGCTTTTCCATAAACTGCTTTTCTTCATTGTTTTCAATTATGTATAGGTCGTGTTCCTTTATAATCTTTGCAAAGTACATTTCGGCAGCGTGGTAAGGAAAACCTATCATCGGAATACGACTTTCAAGCCCTACGTCTCGGCTTGTAATGGTAAGTCCAATTTCGTTGCCAACCGTTACGGCGTTATCTCCGAATACTTCGTAGAAATCTCCAAGCCTATATGCAACTATTGCAGAAGGGTGTTCTGCCTGATACTCCAAATACTTCAAAAACATCGGATTGCCTTTCGGTTTCTCGATAACGGGCTCTTCTTTTTCTTCAACTATAGGTTCGGGAACGTCAGTTTCTTCAAATTGGTCGAAAAGCGAGAATTGGAAATTGTTCTTAGGCGGTTCTTTCTTCGGTTCGGGTTTAGCGATAGTTGTACTTGCCGTTTTCTTTGGAGCAGGCCTATATTCTTCGCCGTCTATCGTGTAAAGCGTTCCTTCGATAGAATCTTCTTCAAAGTAGTGAATAGCCCATCCAAACACGACTTTATCTTCAACGCAAGCGCAATTAGCACCTTTTTCGGCAAGTTTTCTCGCTTCTTCGCAAGCGTATTTCATAAAGCCCGAAAGAGTTTTTAAGTTGGTTAACGGTTTACCGTCTTTTTCAAACGGTGTACCGTTATTAATTTTCTCTGCAAGAGTTTCACTCGCATTTTCTTGTAAATATGCAAGTATTATTTCTTCTTGCTTGTTGTTTGCTTTTAGATTTAACTTAATCATTGTTTTAACTCCTTGTAGTTTTTATAAAAGTGAGATTGTCTAAAACGGACAACCTCTCCAAAGCAGTCTGTATTCTAAGTAAGTTTTAATAGGAATAATGAGCCATATAACGTTTCGTATCGGTTCTTTTGTTTTTCTGTCCGGCGGAGAGTGTGTTTCATACCACCGAACGTTCCAACAAGCACCATCGTAAGTGTTTGTTACGAGATAAAGTTTTAGTTTGTTTTTACCTTGTTTTTTGTAGCAAACCTTGTATCCGTATTTATTCATAAGCCGTATATCCTTTTGGCAAGCCAAGGCAATGCAGAGAAGAAGTTGCAAGACATTATTTTGTTGTGAAGCGTTCTGTCGTGAGCAAAACAGTTTTTGTCTGCATATTCATATCCTTGTCGGGTAAGACGTTTCAACTCGTAGCGATCGTTTCCGTCGTGATGATATCCTTCCACAATCAAGTGTCCGTTTTTGTCCGTAACTTTGATATGGTCTAGATGACGTATCATTTGTTGGAAGTCGTCAAAACTCTTGATAAACGTTCCGCAACCGTAGTTGCCATCCCATCTACCGCAAGTTCCTGTCATTATGTAGTAGTGTGTGTGAAAACTCTTTTCGAGAGCGTATTTCAAGTCCAGCCAAGTTTCTTGGTTTTCTTGGGTTATTTGCTCGTAAACACGTTCATCCGGGATGTTTTCTTTGCACGCCCAGTTTTCTTCTTCGCCGTATTCGGCAAAGAGATAATGTCTTGTTTCATCGTATTTTTCGTAATCGTTGGTGTCGTCATAAAGTACTATTTCTTTATTCTTCATTTGCAGTTTCTCCTTGATTTAGATTTACAATTCTTATGTGTTTGTTTGAAAGGTTGTTGTCTTTTCGGAATTTGCTTATTGCTTGCCGTAATGTGTAAAATACATATCTGTATCGCTTGTCTGTTCCGTCTCCGACGTAATGTAGAGTAAGAACCCCCACGTCATTAAAAGAATAAAAAATGTACCTCATTGTTCAACTCTCCTGTAAACGTCATCCGCATAGTATTCGCACACGAACCAATTAAAAAGAGCGTGACATTTCACGCCCTTGTAATCTACTATGTAATCGTTGGCACCGACTTTTTCAAGCACGGTTATTTCTGCCATTTCGCCCTTAAGCGAATGAATATGTGCCATTGCTTTGTATGCCTTCATTCTAATATCTCCTTGATTTCGATTGAGATAAAGGTGTGGACTCCGTAATTCCAAGTATCTGTAATCAGCCAATAACACTCCGTTTCATCGGTGTCATTCCTTTGGTCGAGAAAATCGAATTCAATCTTTTCGTCTTGAGGAATGCCGTCTTTCCATTCAAGTTCGCCCACCCACGAATTATGGGGGTTCATTTCATCGGCGATCAGTTCTTTGAATTTTTCATATGCTTTTTTGTATGTGCTGCAAACGATTATTTCAACATCGTTAGTGTCATCGGTAGACCAGTCAAGTTTTACAATATATACTTTCATATTCCACCTCACGCAACTCTTTTAATTCCGCCACCGAAAGAGCGGATGCCGATAGTGCCAAACTCGCTGCACCAATCGTCTGTTTTGTTCCAAACGTAAGCAAATACGTAGTACATATTGCCTTGTGGATAGAGCATTTCTTCCCAATCTTCTTCGTAGTCGGATATGTAGAGAAAATCGTAACATTCTCCGAAATCGGTGTATTCGTGAGTAACGGCATATACAAGGGTATTATACTTTTCTTCAAATTCTTTAATTTTAGCCATAAGTTCGGGCTCTTGCCAAGCCCAATATCCACCGAAGCCTTCAAAGAAGCAAACGTTGTTGCTGTCCTTAAACCCCTTGATATACGGCTTGTAAATGTCCAATTTGTTCATAAGTTCGATTGCTTTTTGTTTCTTGTTTTCGGTAGTAATATTCATAGTTTTTTCTCCTTTTATTGTATTTCTATAAGTCCATCGCTGTATTCTTGTAAGTATTCTTCGCCACAGTATCTGCCGTAGCGTTCGAGGTCTATAAAGTCTATTATTTCATCCGGGATTTGGTATCCGCAACAGTCCAACATTTCTTTACCGTAGTCTTCCCAAGTAAAGCCACTCCAAAGATTGATATTGTTGTCCCAGCGTTCGCCGTGAGATTTAACTCGTTCTTCAAAGTCGTCGAAACAGCGTACTTCGAGGAAGGCACAAAATACTTTGTATTTGTAATCGTTGGTAAGAACGCCCGATTCGTTAAGAGTGTTGAAAAGCGTTTCTGGATTGACGTAATCCCAATTTGTGGAATTGTCGTTGATGCCTTCAACGTCTTGTATAAAGAGTTCTTCGTCGATGCAGTTAAGCTCAAAGCCTTCTTTTTTCAGTTCTTCAACGATTTCATCCCAATCGTCATAGTCCGAAAGGTCAAGCCACTTTGAACCCAAAGCTCGTTCGTTGCATTCGTTGTAAGAACCCCATGAGCCTATAACTATTGAAATATTACCATTCATATTCAGTACCTCCTTCTATAGCAATTTTTTCTTCAATTCTGTCTTGTGCTTCTTCAAGTAGTTCTTCCAAGTCGATAATAGGTTTATCCATCAGTTGAATTCCTCCTGAATGTCGTCAATATGGATTTTTTCGTAGGTGTTGCCGTATTCGATGTAATGATCGTCTTTGTCTTCAAACACTTCAAAGTCCAACACGCTTATTTTCCCTTGATTTGTAATAGCAAAGGTAATTTGTTTTGTATCGGGGTAATATGCCACAACGTCAAAACGGATAAGGCTTTCGCCGGTATTGAAGTCAAAACCGTCTTCATCAATAAATGCAATTTCGTTTAAGTTAATCATTGTCATTTCCTCCTTATACAGCTTCTTTGTACCAAACGGAATATTCTACTTGGATATCTCGTCCGTCGTACTCGTAGTACATTGTTACGTAGCCTTTGTACTCCTTTTCTTTCCCGATTATTGGATGACAGTGTTTGCCTACGTCATCGAAAGAACGGGTATAATGCTTACCGTTTTTGGATACGCACTTGCAAAACAACGTACCTTCGTCGTTAAGAAATCCGAGACCGGAAATCTTGTCGTCAGAGTTTCTGACTTTTCTGATTGAGTAAAAAACTTTTTTCATTTTGGAAAACCTCCATATATTTATTTTGCCTTTCGGCACAGACGGGGTAGCACCGGAAAAAGCAAATGGAAAGTACGAGTTAAAGTCGCAAACCCGGAAGTCAACGAAAAAGGAGAAATTGTTGCGTAAATGAAAAAAGAGCCGAACTTTTTATTAAGTCCGACTCTTGGCATTATTAAAGTTTTCAGTAACTATTTATCCCGTTTACTTCCGATTTTTACTGTGCTACAACGGGGTGACGAAAGGCAAAAATATGGAGTAATAGAAGATAGCAATAAAAAAAGCCGAGCGATTCTATTCGCCCGGCAGTATACTTTATATGTATTCATCGTTTGATAATAATTCCGAAATATTCGTGAGAAC
>ERZ780218.361-NODE-361-length-44856-cov-7.133122_pt1 | contig 44856 bp, 42 predicted proteins | sample MGYA00510975_ERZ780218 | MGnify/ENA primary metagenome ERZ780218 (study PRJEB29588, sample SAMEA2152063) | human gut metagenome | biome: human gut; feature: human-associated habitat; material: faeces | place: Denmark | collected 2008/2010 ... | reverse complement strand
CCGAAACGTTGCCTTCGGGCTGGCCGCCCAACTGGAGCACCTGCACGCCCGGCATCTTGGCGGCCATGGCGTCGCGGAAATCGGTCGTCGCAAGCCCTTTGAAATCCTCGGCCTTGATCGACGCGATCGACGTCGTCACGTCGCGCTTGTTCTGCACGCCGTAGCCTACGACCACCACGTTGTCCATGGCGATCGCCTCGCTTTTCAGCGTGACGTCGGCTTGCGTCTGGGTGTCCGAAAGTGCGACGGATACCTTGTTATAACCGATCAGCGATATTTCGAGCACCGCGTTTTTCTGGCGGATCGGCAGCACATATTCGCCGTCTAGCCCCGTCGCCGTACCCGTCGTGGTGCCTTTCAGGATGACGGTGGCGCCGATCACGGGCGCGCCGTTTTCATCGGTCACGCGGCCCTTCACCGTGCGGGCGGCGTCGGCTGCGGCTTTCGGTGTCTCTTTCGGCTTGGCGGTGAGGATGATCTTGCGGCCTTTGATCTCGATGCTCACATTGGGAAGGACTTCCGCAAGAATGGATTCGATACTCCGGTTTTCGGCGTTCACCGTAACCTTCCGATGAGGAGGCGTATCGATCTCGGCATTCACATAAGCGAACGTGTAAGGACTCGCCGCCTCGATCCGCTGCAGGAGTTCCTTGATGGTGACGTTCCGGGCGTCGAGCGTGACGACCGGCGTCTGGGCCTGCGCCGGAATGGCGAAGCAGGCACACAGGACGACGGCCAGCACTCCCTGCCACATCGTTTTCAGGTAAAAATTCGGTTCATTCATAATTACTTGGTTTGTTATTAGGTTTTTCGCTGTAAGTTTATCTGGATTTGCCCCGGTTCGTGACGAACACCCGGTCGCCGTCGATCTGGCAGCGGACCGGCATCAGTCTCGAAATAACCTCCATGATGTCTTCCAACGGTTCGTGCTGAACGACCAGCGACAGACGCTTGTTGGCGGGAAGCGAGGACGAAAGCACGATCTCGACATGGTATTTGCGTTCAAGGTTGACCATGATGTCCGTCAGCGGCATATTGTAGAATACCAGACGCTCCTCGAACCACTGGCAGTAATTCCGTGCATCGACCTGCTCAATGGAGAATTCGCCCTGAAGTACATTCTGTGTGAATTTCTGGTCGGGACAAAGCCGGACAGGACGCGAAAGCCCTTCGCCGGAGATGCTGACGGAGCCGCTTTTGAGGATGACCTGCCGGGCAGGGTCGGCCGTATATCCGATCGCGTCGAACGAAGTGCCCAGCACCTCGATCTCCAGCCCTCCCATGTCGACGCGGAACGGCCGCAGCGAATCCTTTTCGACTTCGAAAAAGGCTTCTCCTGAGAGCGTCACCTCGCGGACCCTGCCGGAAAAATCGGCATCGTATGCGAGCCGGCTCTCTTCGTTGAGCCATACGCGCGAGCCGTCGGGCAGGGTGAATTCCCCCATGTGGCCTTTCGCCGTCACCAGCGTAATCCGCTCGACAGGCTTTTCGGAACGGGTGGCGGAAAAATAGCCCCCCGCAAACATCAGGACAGCGGCGGCCGCGGCACCGGCATACCGGAGCACACGCCGCAAGTGGCTCCTGCGAATCTTCGCATGCAGTCGATCCAATCCCTTCCGGATCTTTTCCGGCGAAGCTTCCGCATCGTTGGTCTCCCACAGCTCTTCCATCAGCCTGTCAACCTCCGGATTCCGCTCCTGATCCGCCATCCATTGCCTGAAAGCATGCCTGACGGAGGTCGGAATATCGGGCTGTGCATAGATGAAATTCAGGATTCGGCGTTGTCGTTCTCTTTCGTCCATAACAGTCGCCGTTATTCGGCTTTCTGGGTGAATGTATAGGTTTCTTTGCAGGAGCCGGCGGTAAAGGTCACCGTGCCGGTCCTTGGGCTGCCCGTGCCATTGGCCCCGAAGCTCAGGCGGACGGCGAAAATACCCCGCGATCCGCCGGCCGGCTCGACCGTAATCCACTCATCGCCCGCTGCAGTCCAGTCGCAGGTCGTGTAGAGCGTGATCGACTTCTCGACGTCGCCCGCATTGACGCTTCCTTCGGCCGTGTAGACGACGGCGCTGTCAGTGGTTTCGGGATTGTTGTCGTCGCAAGCTGCCAACGGCATACATATCAACACTCCAATGATCCAAAATAATCGTTTCATAATATTCGGTTTTTAATTTGTTGTTCGTAATCGGTCGGAAGCACCCAGTTCGAGTGTTCCCACGGAATGATCTCTCCGGTGACAGTCCGTTCGTAAATTCGCTCCTTTCCCGGCTTGTCGTAGGGATAGCGGTCGAATACGTCGCCGTCGCCCGTCATCCGCGGATCCCCCTGCTCACGCAGTGTCCGGAAAAGTTCGGCCCGCAGGGAATCTGCCAGAACCCGGCATGAAATCTCCCCGATGCGGTTTGTGAGGCATTCACGGTCCGTTTCGACATGATACAGTTCTTCTGCCGGACGTTGTCCCATCGACAATGCGTAGTAACGATCGTCCTGTCCGCTGCGTTTCAGTTGCAGAATCGCGGTTTTGGTCGGCGAACTGTCGATGTCGCGGTAGCCCGTTTCCGGGTTGCCGCCGGGCAGCAGCCACGGTTTGATGTTGCACAAGTAGAGCCAGCCGTTCCGTACAATACCCCGGATCGGATACCCCTGATCGCCGGGCCGTCCGTTGTCATGCCGCTCGCGCCCCAGCAACGCCCGTTCGTGTAACGCGGCATAAGGGTCCGGCTCATTCTGCAACAGCGGCACGAGGCTCCCGCCCGGCAGCGGCGACATGCCGGCCGCCGAAGGGGATGTTCCTGCAATCTCCAAAACGGTCGGTGCGATGTCGACAAATGAAACACAGGCCGCTTCCCGGCGTCCCGGCGCACTCACTCCCCGCAGCCACATCACGGCCAACGGCATGTGATGCGCATACTCGTACTGGGTTCCTTTGGCGCGCGGAAAAGGCATCCCGTTGTCCGACGTAACGATGACAACCGTGTTGTCCAGTTCCCCCAGTTCCTCCAACCGGGCCAGCATCAGTCCCAGTTGGCGGTCATAGTGTTCGATCTCGAACCCGTAGTCCAGCATATCGTTACGCACCGTTTCGTTGTCGGGCCAGAAGGCCGGAACACGGTCGATCTCTCCGGTCGTCCGGCCGCCTTTTGCCACTCCGCTGCCGTATTCATAACGGCGGTGCGGCTCGCGGCAGCCGAACCAGAAGAACCACGGCCGCGACGCATCCTCACGCGAGGAGAGGAAGTCGGAAAAATTCGCCGCATAATCCGTAGCGAGTATCTCAGGTGTCGGAGGCGTCAGTTTCCGATTCTGCCACGCTTTACCCGTCAACTGCCGTCTGCGGCCGTCCTTCACTCCGGGGTCGCCCGGCGCCCAGCCCTTTCCGGTAAAGGCCACGTCGTAACCGGCCTCTTCGAGCGCCTCGGTGAAAACCTTGATATTTTCCGGAAAACGGCAGATGTGATTTCCGGCCTCGCCCAGCTGCCACGAGTAGCGTCCCGTGAGCAGCGACGCCCGCGAAGGGGCCGATTTGGCATTCGGAGTGTAGCAATTCTCGAACAGTACACCCCGTGCGGCCACACTGTCGAAAACCGGTGTCGAGACCCATTTGCAGCCATAGGCCCCGAAATGAAGCCATGCGGCATCGTCGGCGATGCAGAACAGAATATTCGGACGGCGCGAAACGCCGTCCTGCGCTTCGGCACCCGCCAAATCCCCGAATGCCGCCGCACCGACAAACAGGATGCCCTGAGGTATGTGTGATGTAGTCACAACAGTCAAAAATGAAATTTATCGGCAACCGGATCAATGATCGGAGATGTCCGGGAAGATAGTAACCTCGGCAGTCGCCCTCTCACTGCGAAACGCCTCGCAAAACGGGAATGGCCCTTATTTTCGTCCGCTTTTCACGGCATTAAGTTTTGTTGCGAGTTCTTCGACGATTTCGGGATACTGTTCCGCCACGTCGTGCCGCTCGCACGGATCTTTCGAGATGCAGAAAAGCTGCGGACGGGGCGAATTGCCCAGTTCGACCGACTTGCGGTATTCGTAGCTCTGCCTGTCGCTCGGTTCGAGGTATTTCCATTCGCCGCAGCGGATTGCCAGCGTATTCTGGCGGTTCTGCTCGATGACATATTCGCGGTCTGAGTGCCCCATTCCGAGCAACTCAGGCAGGTGGTTGCGGCTGTCGGGGGCAGCTCCTTCGGGAAGGGCGACGCCGGTCAGCGCTGCGAGCGAGCGGTAAACGTCGATCTGCGAGAAGACGGCGGACTGCTCGCCCGGTTTCACACAAGAGGGCCACCGCACGATGAAAGGAACGCGCGTTCCGGCTTCGTAAAGGCTGTACTTGCCGCCGCGGTAGATGCCTGAGGGCGTATGCCCGCCAAGCCGCATGGCCGCCTCGTCCTGATAGCCGTCGTCGATTGCGGGACCGTTGTCGGAGGTGAAAACCAACAGCGTATTGTCGGCGATGCCGAGGCTGTCCAACGTGCGCATCACCTCGCCGATCGTCCAGTCGAGCTGCAGGATCACGTCGCCGCGGGTCCCAAGGCCGCTCTTGCCCGCAAAGCGGGGATGAGGAACACGCGGCACATGCACGTCGTTGGTTCCCATATAGAGGAAAAACGGCTCGTCCTTGTGCCGGGCGATGAACTGCGTGGCTTTCAGGGCGATCGTGTCGGCGATGCCTTCGTCGACCCACAGCGCCGAACGGCCTCCGGTCATCCATCCGATGCGCGAAATGCCGTTGACGATCGTGTTGTCATGGCCGTGGCTCGGACGCAGCTTCAGCAGTTCGGGATTCTCGGACCCCGTCGGCCAGTCGCCGACCTTGTGGTCATAATTCACCGTGATCGGATCGGAGGGGTCCAGTCCCACGACACGGCCGTTTTCCACGAAGACGCACGGCACGCGGTCGACCGTGGCCGGGATGAGGTATTCGTAATCGAAACCTATATCGCGGGCATCGGGACGGATCTCGACGTTGAAATCCGTGCCGCCGACGGGACCCAGACCCAGATGCCATTTGCCAACGGCGCCCGTGACATAACCGGCATCGTGCATGGCGTCGGCGAGCGTATGGCACTCCGGGTCGATGATGAGTTCGGAATTTCCCGGAGCGATCTGCGTATTGGGGAGACGCCATGGATACATGCCCGTCAGCAGGCCGAAACGCGATGGCGTACTGGTGGCGGAGGTGGCATAGGCATTGGTGAAACGCTGCCCCTGAGCCGCAAGACGGTCGATATGGGGCGTAGCGACCCGCGTCGCTCCGTAACAGCTCAGGTCGCCGATACCGAGGTCGTCGGAGAAGATGAAGATGATATTCGGACGGGCATTTTCCGGGACGGGGACCGCCGGATCTCCCGCACAACTCCCTGCAAGCAAGGGAACTATAGACGCAGCACTAAGAGGGATACGTTTGTTCATGGGTCAGTAAAAAGTTTAAAGGTTTTATTCAAGGACAAACGGCAGGTAAATCCCGCTAGGTCGGAACTGTATTTTTTATATTTTTCTCCGACCGAGATAAAAGCTCTCCTATTGAAGCGTCTACATCCAATCGTCCGTGTTTGTTGAACGGTTCGAGCATCTTCTGCCGGAAGAGCACCTCGGCTTCATCTTTATCGACCTTTTCCTTGTTGTAACGTAACGCCCCTCCATGCGAGGGACCTGACCTTGTCTTCGCAACCGTTCCACAGCACGTTTTGCAAGGTTCTGAATCTCGATACTGAGGGGTTTCCAACTCCCTAGTGCGCTGTTCCAATGCGGGATTGCGACGTTGGAAAAGTGCGGATTGACGATCTTCACGACCTGACTGTAGTTGTTGGCGAGTTGCTGAAATTGGAAATAAAAGTCGTTTCGTCGCCCGACGAACTGCGTCTTCGAAAGATCGCGGTTGGGGCTGTGAATTCCTCGCAGAAGCTTCTTTTGACGATAAAACGGCTGCGGTTATGCTCCGATCCGGCTTTGCAGAGCAGTTCGTTGAAACGGATGAAGACCGAACGGAGACTTTGCAGCTGAACTGCGGCATTGTGCACATTCGGGCGAAACGTCTTTTGTTGTCCGTATGGCATATTTTTCAGCCTTTTTATCCGATCTGATAATTAGTTTTGTCGGACGATCCTGCGAATAGAGATGACTCCTGAAGTTTCCCGGCGCCGGAAGAAGGTTCCGGAGCCTAAAATATGAACAACTAAAAAACTGAATGTATGGTAAAAGTAAAAGTCAAACTTCGGAAATCGACGGTCGAAGGGAAAGCGGGTGTAATCTATTACCAACTCTGCCATAAACGTCAATCCCGGCAGATAACCACCGGCATCCGGCTTTTTCCCGACCAGTGGGACGCCCGGCGGGAGCGGGTGATGGTTTCCCTTGCGGGGCGTGACGCCGCGACGGCGGTCGTCCAGCGGCAGATCGACGGCGATTTGTGCCTGCTTCGTGCGATTGTCGGGGATTTCGAGGCCCGCCGGGAGGAATACGGCCTTCCGGATGTCGTCGGACGGTTTCGTTCGTCCGAAAGGTTCACCGTTTTCGCCTTTGTCGAAAAGCAGATCGCTTGCCTGCGTGCGGACGGGAAGTTGGGAACGGCGCGGAATTACCGCCGTACGCTCAACAGCTTCTCCGGTTTTCTGAACGGCGCCGACATTCCGTTCTCACTGCTGGACGAACGACTCGTAGGCCGGTATAACGACTGGCTGCAGCGGAGACGGATTGTACGCAATACCGTCTCTTTTTATATGCGGGTGCTGCGTGCCGTTTTCAACAAGGCGGTTCGTGAGGGCATCGTGCCGCAGAGTTCTCCTTTCCGAAATGTCTACACCGGCGTGGACCGCACCCGCAAGCGCGCCGTCGGCGAAGAGACCGTCATACGGCTCCGGCGTTTGAATCTGGAACACTCCCCCTCCTTGGCGCTGGCACGGGATATCTTTATTTTCAGCTATTGCGCGCGGGGTATGGCGTTCGTCGATATCGCCTTCCTGCGCAAGCAGGACATCGCCGGAGGGACGATCCGCTATGTCCGCCGCAAAACGGGACAGCACCTGACAATCCGTATCGAACCCTGCATGGGCGATATTATCGAACGTTATTCGCAGGGTACCCGCACGTCGGACTATGTCTTTCCGCTGCTGAACGCGAAGGACCCGGTCCGGGTGTTCTCCCAGTATCAGACCGCTCTGGGCTACTACAACCGCCGGCTGAAACGACTGGCCGACCTGCTGGAGCTGGAGATGCCGCTGTCGTCCTATACTTCGCGGCATACTTGGGCGACCACGGCCCGGAATCACAATGTTCCGTTGTCGGTCATCAGTGCGGGAATGGGACATGCTTCGGAGAAAACGACCCAGATCTATCTGGCTTCGCTCGAAAGCTCCGTCATCGATCAGGCGAACCGGAGCATAATAGCGTCATTGTATGTGTAATATCTCTTGGTAAGAGATGTGCGTGAATTATAATCGAATGATATTCAACTTTATAATGCGTAGTTTGCGCCTTGTTTTTATAAATCGGCGAAAGATCTGCATTGGAAATCTTCGGCGATTCACGGCCAGTCGTGTCATACCGGCATGCGCAGGACTAATTGTATCAGTATTCGGACTAAAAATAAAAAGGCGTTGATAATCAACCCTTTTTTAACGCAGAAAAACTCGCCGCATACGAAAATAAAGAACAAAAGATTTGTGCATATATTTTATTTTTAATACTTTTGCCCCTGACATTGAGGTCTCTTACCAAGAGACTGTACTGTAAAATGTGAAAGTGTTCTTATGGGAGGCGCGTAATTGATTGAAAATCATCATGATAAATGGTTTTCAATGTCCCCGTGGAACGCTTTTTTTACAACCATACCTCTCTTTCCGACCTTTTTTAGTCTGAAGAACAGCATGACGAACAGTACGGATACAACTGCCGAATGGTATGTGCTGCGGGTTACCTATCAGCGGGAACTTTCGACGAAGGAGTATCTTGACAAACTGAACATCGAGAATTTCGTACCGATACGGGTGGTGCGCCGCCGGAACTCCAAAGGTCAGTTTTTCCGGGCTTGCGAAGCCGCCGTGCACAACTATATTTTCATCCGTTCGACACGCGGGGTCATCGACGAGCTGAAAACCTATAAGCTGCCGATGCTTCGCTATGTGATGCACCCGCAAAACGGTGAGAATCAGATTATGGTCGTGCCCGAAGAGCAGATGCGGAGCTTTATCGCCGTTGCGGGCAATGAAGACGAACAGGTGCTTTTCATGTCGCCCGAAGAGGTCGCCTTGTCGAAAGGGGACAAGGTGCGGATCACGGGCGGCGTATTCGAAGGGGTCGAGGGCCAGCTCATGCGGGTGAAGAATTCCCGCGGGAAACGGGTCGTGGTCAAGATCGACGGCATCACGGCGGTGGCTACCGCCTCCATTCCCTCGGTACTGGTCGAAAAGATTTGATGGCCGGGTTCGGTTTTTCCTGAATTACAGAGATTGATTTTTTGGTCGTTATGACGCCGGAATATTTGAAAGAACTGCTGCCTTCCCTGCTGAATGCCGATTTTGCGGGGGTGACGAATGTCCGCCTGCTTTCGTTGGCGCGGACGTACGCCGCATTGTGCGATCTGGCGACGTTCGACTTCCCCTCCGGTGAGTACGGAACCCGGAAAATCTGGCTGCAAAGGATCGATACGCTGTTCGGTGTGCTGCGGGAACGCTGCCGCCGCGAGTCGGATGCTGCGCTGCGCTGCCGGATGGTCCATGCCATGTATACGCTCGTTTGCGGGACCGTGTCCGGCGACGTCTCGAAAAGGAAAGGGGGCTGTTTCGCAATGGCCGACGAACTCGTCCGGGATTGTCTCGGTGGTAACGAAAAGCGCTCTTCTCTCCGGCCGGACGAATCGGAATTGTTGATCCGGACAGGTGTTTGTCATTGTCTGATCGACCTGCTTTACCCCGGTCCGGACGCCGGCGACGAATATCTGCTGCTCCTGAAACGACAGATTTCCGGCTGGATCGCCGAAATGAACCGGGACGGCAGCTGGAGCGGCGTGTCGCCGGATGTTGCGCTGGAGCGTATCGGCGTGATGAACCGTTACTCGTATGCGTTCCTCGACAAAACGAATGACAGTGCGGTAAAACGGTCGTTCGAATATTTCCGGAACTCTTTGCCGGTTCCCGAAGACGCCGGCAACTTCGACGAAAATTACCTCTATACTTTAGCCCGGTTGTACGATACGGCGGTTCTGGGCAATGCGTATGATCCGGACCGCCGCCTTGCACGGCGAATCGCCCGCTTCATGTACGATTACAGTCGGACTCCGTTCTGCTCCGACGACGATCGGTTCTGCTGCGTCTGCTGTGTGGTTCGTTATGTCGCCGAACGAATCGACATTTGGCAATCTGCTGCTACAGAGCGATATATTGCATAATGACAGTCTTGAATCTTTATCTTGTTTATACTCTCTGCATATTCTACATATTCTACCTGCTGTCACGGAAAATAAATAATTGGTATGGCAACGCCTCTTTGCTACACAATCATTATTCCTTTCTTCACGGCTCTTCTGTTGGTCGGTTGGATACATCCCCGTCTGGTGAAGATCGCTCTGCTGAAAAACATCGTCGATAATCCGGATGCCCGTAAATTGCAGCGTACGCCGGTTCCTGTCCTCGGCGGGGTCGCTGTCTTTTTCGGAGTCGTGATTGCGATCGGATGTATGAGCTCCGTCGTTGATTGCTCCGGTCTGCCGGTCGTAATTATGGCCATGATGGCGATGCTCTATACCGGCACGATGGACGACATTCTGAGTCTTTCACCGGGTTTGCGATTCGTGATCGAGATCGTCGTCGTTTTATTGCTGATTTTCGTCGGCGGTTACTGTATAGACGATTTTCATGGATTGTGGAACATCGGCCGGTTTTCTTATTGGTATGCAGTGCCTTTGACGGTCGTTGCGGCGGTAGGTATTATCAATGCCATCAACTTGGTAGATGGTGTCAACGGTCTCTCGTCCGGCTATTGCATTATGGCATGTCTGATCTTCGGCACGCTCTTCTTTCTTGCCGGCGAAGCGCCGATGACTATCTTGGCCGCAGTCTCGGTCGGCGCCCTGATTCCCTTTTTTCTGCATAATGTTTTCGGCAAAACGTCGAAAATGTTCATCGGTGACGGCGGAACGCTTGTCATGGGCGTTGTCATGTCGGTTTTTGTAATCGCGATCCTGCAGAACGGGTCGCGGGTCGCTGCCTATGTGAATCCGAACGTAGGACTGGTGCCTTTCACGCTGGCGGTATTGTCGGTTCCCGTATTCGATACGCTGCGGGTGATGTCGACGCGCATATTGAAAGGGACCTCCCCGTTCCGTCCCGATAAGACACACCTGCATCATATGTTTATCGACCTCGGATGCTCCCATGTGGCGACGACACTGGCTATTCTGGGGGTGAATATGTTTGTCGTGTTGTGCTGGTGGGCGCTGGAAGCTTCGGGCTTTTCGATCGCCGTCCAGCTGTATGCGGTTATTGCCGTAAGCCTGCTGGTCACTTCCGGTCTCTACCATTTCATGCAGTGGCATATCTGCCGCGATACGCGATTCATGAGGGCGATGCGGCGGCTGGGCTACAAAACCCATATCAGCCGTACGGGAATTTTCTTCTGGTTGCAGCAGGTAATGGATAGAGTATAAACATAGTAATAAATTTATGAATATCGCAATTGTAGGTACGGGATATGTCGGACTGGTATCCGGGGCTTGTTTTGCAGAAATGGGTGTCGATGTCACGTGTGTCGATATCGACCAGAATAAAATTGACCGTCTGCTTCTCGGCGAAATTCCGATTTATGAGCCGGGTTTGGAAGATATGGTCAAACGTAATGTAGAGGCGGGACGTTTGCATTTCACGACTGATCTAACATCTTGTCTTGATGATGTAGAAGTCGTTTTTTCGGCTGTCGGGACTCCGCCGGATGAGGATGGCTCTGCAGACTTGAAGTATGTTTTGGCTGTCGCAAGGACTTTCGGCCGACATATTAAAAAATATACGATTCTCGTAACGAAATCGACTGTTCCCGTGGGGACCGCTCAAAAAGTTAAAGCGGTTATTCAAGAGGAATTAGATAAACGAGGAGAAAAAGTCGCTTTCGAGGTCGCTTCAAATCCGGAGTTTTTGAAAGAGGGAGCCGCTGTCAAAGATTTTATGACCCCGGACCGAGTTGTCGTAGGTACGGAGAGTATCCGTGCTTGTAAAATTATGTCACGTTTATATAAACCATTTATGCTGAGCGGAGAACGGATGATTTTTACGGATATACCTTCGGCAGAAATGATCAAGTATGCGGCCAATTCAATGCTGGCGACTCGTATCTCGTTTATGAACGACATCGCCAATTTGTGTGAGCGGGTTGGGGCAGATGTAAATATGGTCCGCAAGGGTGTCGGTTCGGATACACGTATCGGTAAAAAATTTCTTTACGCAGGCTGTGGATACGGGGGATCGTGTTTTCCGAAAGATGTAAAGGCGCTGATTAAAACAGCCGAGCAAAATGGCTGTGAGATGAAAGTACTGAAAGCGGTGGAGGAGGTTAATGAAAAACAAAAGTCAATTCTTTTCGAAAAACTGCAGAGACATTATGCGGGAAGTCTGAAAGGTCGGACGATCGCTTTGTGGGGGTTGGCTTTTAAGCCGGAAACCGATGATATGCGTGAGGCTCCGGCTTTGGTGCTAATCGACAAACTGACAGGTTCCGGATGTATGGTAAAAGTCTATGATCCAATCGCTATGGGAGAGTGTAAACGTCGGATCGGAGATAAAGTTATATACTGTAAGGATATGTATGATGCTGTGGTAGATGCCGATGCTCTATTGTTGGTGACCGAATGGAAAGAATTCCGAATGCCGAGTTTCGCAGTGCTGGAAAAGACAATGGCAGGTAAGGTAATCGTAGATGGTCGCAATATCTATGACAAGGAAGAGGTCGCTGAACATGGCTTTGTATATTATAAAATCGGATAAGATACGATGACGGTTCTTATAACAGGGGCAGCGGGTTTTATTGGGTTTCATTTAGCTGAAAAACTGCTGAAACGCGGTGATAAAGTGGTCGGCATAGACTCAATCAACGACTACTATGATCCGAAATTGAAGTATGCACGTCTGGCGGAAAGCGGTATTGGAGCCGAGGCTGAAAAATTTGGATGCGAGGTTCAAAGTACAAAATACGCTGATTATCGTTTTTTCCGGATGAAACTTGAAGAACGGGATGCGCTGCAAAAACTGTTTGTAACGGAAAAATTCGATATAGTCGTTAATCTTGCAGCTCAGGCCGGCGTAAGATACTCATTGGAAAATCCGTATGCCTATATTGAAAGTAATATTGTAGGCTTTCTGAATCTGCTGGAGTGTGTGCGTCATAATCCGGTAAAGCATTTTATTTATGCTTCATCTAGTTCGGTTTACGGTGGTAATGCAAAGACCCCGTTCTCGGAAGAAGATCGAGTGGATAACCCGATGTCGCTGTATGCTGTAACGAAGAAATCGAATGAGCAAATGGCGTATGTCTATTCGAGACTTTATACAATTCCGACAACGGGGTTGCGGTTTTTTACGGTTTATGGTCCGTGGGGTCGTCCGGATATGGCTCCGATGCTGTTTTCGAAGGCGATCCTAGCCGGGAAGCCTATTAAGGTCTTTAACAATGGTAATCTATCTCGTGATTTTACCTACATCGACGATATTATCGAAGGGGTTGTCCGTGTAATTGATGGTATCCCACAAATAAACGATGGGGAAACTATTTCTCCTAAGGTGTATAATATCGGTTGTGGACATCCTATGTCTTTAATGGATTTTATTCATACGCTTGAAGAACATCTTGGGATGAAAGCGCAAATGTATATGCTACCTATGCAAAAAGGTGATGTTTATACGACTTATGCTAATACAACGAGACTGGAGCATGATTTCGGTTATAAACCTCAGATATCTCTCGAAGAGGGGATCAAAAAGTTTGTTGGATGGTATCTGAGTAATCAGATAACTGATAATAATGGTCGGATTTAATATCTGTTCCCTATATTATGAATAAATTGAGTTAGTGAAAATAGTCTGCTGCTAATAACTATTTTGGTTTGTTGACTCTGCTATTTGTATAACTGCGTGATTTGCTTTTATTAATTATCTGATTTCTATAAATAGTTTTATATTTTTTAGCTTCATATATGCCCGGATCATTAAAGGCTAATTATATATTTAATCTATTGAATACGGTTCTCGGGTTGCTATTTCCGTTAATCACTTTTCCCTATGCTGCCCGTGTCGTAATGGCTGATGGTATAGGACAGGTAAATTTTTTCAGTTCCATCATTTCTTACATATCGTTATTTACCTGTTTGGGGATACCCATGTATGCGATTCGGGAAATTGCAAGAGTCCGGGATGATAAAAAAAAGTTAAGTACAATCACTACAGAGATACTTTTATTGCATACAGGGCTTACGATTTTGGGCTATTTTGCCGTGGTTGTTCTTTGTATGACTATTACGAAAGTCAAGGCCGATATTCCTCTTTTTTTACTATTGAGTACAAATATATTTTTTGTAGCTATTGGATGCGAATGGTTTTATCAGGGGGTTGAAGATTTTAAATACATTACGATCCGAGGATTAATTGTAAAAGTAGTATCTGTAATCCTATTATTTGTTTTAGTTCGGACTAAGGATGATCTGATGTACTATGCTGCATATAGTGTTATCGGGGTTGTTGGCGGAAATGTATTTAACTTTATAAGATTACGAAAATATATACGGATACGCCTTTTGCAATTTAGTGAACTACGTCCGTTACGTCATCTTAAACCGGCGTTGCATATTTTTGTATTAAATCTGATTATCAGTATATATGTCAATCTCGATACTGTGATGTTGGGCTTTATGAAAGATCCGACAAATGTTGGTTATTATGTTGGAGCGACGAAATTGACAAAGATGCTACTTGGATTGACTCTGGCGTTAGGAACTGTCATGTTGCCGCGTTTGTCCAATCTTATTACGACAGGGCAAAAGGCAGAATTTGACAGATTATCGCAGCGGGCAATGGATTTTGTTGTCGCTTTTAGCCTTCCGCTGTTTCTTGGGTTATTTGTATTGGCTCCGTCGTTAATACGCGTATTATGTGGTGATTCTTATGAGCCCGCGATCATAACATTACAAGTTATATCACCTATTGTCTTGATTATAGCACTCTCGAATGTTGTGGGTATTCAAGTGTTATATCCGCAAGGGAAGGAGAATATAGTCATTATGTCCACTCTCGTGGGGGCTATTGTCAATTTTACACTCAATCTTGTGTTAATTCCCCAATATGCGCAAAACGGAGCTGCAATTGCTACTGTCATAGCCGAATCATGCGTAACTATAACCATGATAATTCTGGGGGTGAAATATTTGCCGTTCAAGTTGCTGAACAGAAAATATATTTTCTATTTACTGGCTGCGATGCTGATGTTTGCCGTATGTTGGGGAATACGCATGAGTGACCTTACCGACTTCGCTACGATTATTATTTCGTCAATTGTCGGAGTTGTTGTATATGCCGGTATGCTGTACCTTGGCAAAGATCCTTTTGCAATGGAGTTTGCAGCTGTTATACGTGCTAAACTGTCGAAATAAATATTGCTGAATGTCCAGACGGTACGATTATTTGGTTGTTGGCGCCGGTTTATTCGGCGCAACGTTTGCCTATAAGGCCAAACAAGCTGGTAAGCGGTGCCTTGTCATTGACAAGCGTCCCCATCTTGGAGGTAATATCTATTGTGAAAATATTGAAGGTATAAATGTACATAAGTATGGAGCGCATATTTTCCATACCTCAAATAAGGAAGTGTGGGATTTGGTGAATTCCATTGTTGAATTTAATCGTTATACTAATTCTCCTGTTGCAAATTATAAGGGTAAATTATATAATTTACCGTTTAATATGAATACGTTTTACCAGATGTGGGGTGTGACGACTCCTGAAGAGGCTCGTTTGAAAATTGAGGAGCAACGCCGTGTAGCGCTGGTTGCTATGAAAGAAGCCGGAGTTACAGAGCCTCGGAATTTGGAAGAACAGGCAATATTATTGATCGGAAAAGATATCTATGAAAAGCTGATAAAAGGTTATACTGAAAAGCAATGGGGACGGAATTGTCTTGAGTTGCCTGCATTTATTATTAAACGATTACCGGTTCGTTTTGTATTCGATAATAATTATTTCAATGACAAATATCAAGGGATTCCTATCGGGGGCTACAATAAGTTGATCGAGGGCTTACTTGTTGGAATTGAAACAAAAGTCGCCACGGATTTTTTTGACAATCGGACCTATTGGGAAAATATTGCCGATAAAATTATTTTTACAGGAAAGATAGACGAATATTACGAATCCCGTTTCGGAAAGTTGGAGTATCGTACTGTTCGTTTTGAAGAGGAAATTTACGACACTGCTAACTATCAGGGAAATGCTGTCGTCAATTACACAGAAGCAAATATTCCCTATACCCGCATCATTGAACATAAACACTTCGAAATGTTCGGCCAAGAGATTGACCGGATTCCTAGAACAGTTATTTCGAAAGAATATTCAACCGAATGGCGACCGGGTATGGAATCTTATTATCCGGTAAACGATAACAAAAATATGTCTCTCTATTTGCAGTATAAGGCACTGGCGGACAAAGAACTGAATGTGATTTTTGGAGGGCGGCTAGCCGAATATAAATATTACGATATGGCTCCGATAGTAGAGCAAGTGATAAATATAGCAAATCGTGGATTATGAAATTGACCATGTTAGTATGTTGTCATAAAGAAGATATTATGGCGACTGCCGAACCGTATATGCCATTGCAAGTTGGTAAGGATATCTCTAAAATAGATTTAAATATACAAGGGGATAATACGGGGGACAATATAAGTTGCAAAAATCAGAGCTATTGTGAACTGACTGGAATGTATTGGGCTTGGAAAAACCTGAAAAACGTCGATTATGTCGGTCTATGTCACTATAGACGATATTTTGATTTTCACGGGCAGTGCAAACGTGGATTCCCAATAACGGTTTTTCCGACAAAAGATTTCTATAAAATGGATTTGGGAGTCCCGGCTCGTATTTTAAAACAACTTCAGACAGGTATTATTATAATGCCTAAGGGGATCAATTATGATTGTTCGTTGTTCATGAATTATTGTTATGCCCATGTGAGTGATGATCTCAGGACATTGGAAGCCGTGATCCATGAGACGCAGCCTCCTATATATAGAGAGGCTTTTAATTATATAATGCGTAGTAGTCATGTGCTAAAGCATTTTAATATGTTTATTATGTCGTGGACAGAGTTTGACAAATATTGTAATTGGCTGTTTCCACTCCTAAACGAGGTTGAAAAACGAATTGATATAAGTCATTACGATACAGTTCAAAAAAGAGTTTATGGATATATGGCAGAACGGCTTCTCAATGTTTATGTCCGTGCGCATAAGATTCCGGTCAATAGTTGTCCAATTATCTGGTTTAATGATAACGCGGAGAATCGGCAATCATTTTTTCGAATGAAAATACGTCATTTCCTGAATGCACTTTCATTTTATTTTGCTCGTCTTGGACGTTCGGGGAAATAATGTAATGACAGAAAATATAGATAATCTGGCCGAAAAAGCATGATTCGCTTAATAAAAATATTGTTTCTATTTTATTGTTTGGCGACGGTCTCATTCTTTCAGCCATTCGATTTGGTGTCGGCACAAGCAGCAAAGGCCATATCCTACTCTTTATTGATGGGGCTTTTGGTGGCAACTTGTTTATCATCGGTGTCGAAAAGAAAAAGTAATGAACGATTCCGAACACCGATGGTCTGGTTAATGATCTTATTTGGAGTCGCTTGCTTTATTCCCACACTATGTAATTTCGATCAATCGGTATTGCAAAGTTTTTCCGTAACGCTTCCATTTTTTTCTTACGCTCTCTACTTTACAATGCATCGGTTTTCTTTTAATGAAGATTTTATTCATAAAATAATTTTTGCCTTGGCGATCTGTACGATTATCACGCATATTATAAATCTTATAACATTTCCGGTTATTATTTTCGGGACACCGCAGGACGAATATGATTTATCCCGAGGTGGCATACGGTTGGTAATGATCGGATTTAGTTTTGTCGTATTGAGTTTTTTCATTACAATAGATAAGTGGTTACGGACGAAGGCCCCGAAATGGGGGATATTTGCAATGGCTTGTTATATAGCCATTTTCCTTTCATACACGCGGCAGCACATTCTAATTTGTACATTTTTAGGTTTCCTGATGTTGTTTAACCATGTGCATTGGTATAAAAAAGTAATTATTTTGGGATTAGGCTGTATACTTGTTATGTCCATTTTCCCGAAAATTCCTGCAGTGCAAAATATGATCGAATTAACTCAAGAACAGAATGAGCGAAATAGAGGGAACGAAACTGAAGATATCCGGATTCAGGCTGCAAAGTTTTATGGATATGAGCAATTTCCCTCTTTGACGAACCGTCTGTTCGGGAATGGCGTGTTTACTTTCAAATCTGCTTGGGGGCGTCAAATGCAGGCAGTAACGGAATCAGAACGGGTATACGCCGTAGATGTGGGAATATTCGGGTTTAATTGGAGTTTTGGTATTTTTTCCATTGTTTGCTTACTGGTGGTATTCTATAAAGCTATTGTTGTCCGGTCACAAAAATATGTTGTTGGTAGATATTACTTTATATGGCTCTTCGTTTCAAGTTTTGCAAGCGGCGCTTTGTTATATCCTTCCCAAATTATTGTTACGGTAATCGTTTTGTATCTGATTGATACATATAATTATAAGCGTCTTTATTTATGCGGTTTAAAGTCGGCGTAATTATTCTGAATTATAATAATATCGACGATACGATAAATTGTATCGAATCGGTCGTTGAAAACTCCGATACGGACGGTTTAAAATTCGTTGTCGTAGATAATGGTTCGAGCATTCATGTTGTCGAAGCTGTAAGAAATTATTTAAAAAAAAGGTTCTTGTCCTATACAGAGGGCGGTGAAGTTCCCGGAATGAAGACTCTGCCTCAGATGACTTATTTATGTTTGTCAGAAAATCTGGGGTATGCACGGGGGAATAATGCGGGCGCCGATTTATTATATAGTGATCCGGAAATAAATCAAATCCTGATTCTGAATAATGACATTTTATTTACATCCGATATTATTCCTGTTTTGCAGAAAAATTTAGAGATCTTACCGGATGCAGCTATTATTTCTCCATTATTGTATAAAAAAGATAATACTTCGGTAGATTACAATTGTGCAAGAAACGCAGCATCGTTGGCTCAATTATTTTTTGCGAATTTGTTTTGTGGGAGGAATATATTAGGAATACGGAATCGCTATCTCCGGAAACAATATGTTTTAGGTACACAACCGTTTCAGTCCGGAATAATAAAAATCGAATTACCGTCTGGTAGTTGTATGCTGGTCGATAAAATGCTATTTCAGCAAATAGGATCTTTTGATCCCCATACTTTTTTATATTATGAGGAAAATATATTATGGGCAAAAGTACAACGATTAGGGCTGAGTAATTATATTGATACTACTGTTTCGTGTATTCATCTTGGAGCGGCGACAACCCGGACGCAAAAGCCCAATAAATTCATATCGGAATGTTCAATTCAAAGTTTGGATTATTATCTGCGTAATTATACAAACGCCGGTTGGTTGTATTTGTCATGCATGAAATTATTTTATCAGATAACACGATTAAAAATTCGTTTGAAAACTTTATACTCGTCCTAGTACGGCTTCCATTAATATTAAATAATCTATAAGAGATCAATCATGGTCCTTCTGTATAATTTACGAGGTTGTCAACCTATTAAACATACCAAATTTCATGGTGGCGGTAGATATGGTGAAGTTATTTTCATGACGCTGGCTGAAAAAATGGATTTTATAGCATGTTATTATGATGCAAACATTTATATAAACCCTGACATTATAGATATTTGTAAGTCACGCAACTTTAAATTGTATGATTCTAATTCGTACTCTATAGCGGAGGTTATGAAACAGGGCGATTATCTTCTATATAGCCCTCTTGTACCTTTTGATATAATCAACTTTCCTTCTCATTGCAAATGTATTGTAACAGTTCATGGATTACGCTTTTTAGAGACCCCTTATGATCGGTATATGTTTGCATATTGTTCTCCGTATGCGATAAAAGAGAGGATAAAATATTTATATGATAGATATTTGACTGCTATTGGGCGGGCTAAATATAAACGTACATATGAGCAGTTATTTAATCGGGAAAATATTAAATACATCACTGTTTCCAACCATTCCAAATATTCTCTTCTCTCGTTTTTTCCCTCTTTGGTGCCGGATTCAATTCGAATGTTCTATAGTCCGGCTATGGCGTTGCCTGTATCTTCTTCAATGGAGAGGTTTGGTAAATATTATTTGATGACGAGTGGAAATAGATGGACAAAGAATACAATTCGGGCCATTATTGCTTTTGATACGCTTTTTTCAGAACGTCCTACTCTAGAGGGAAAAGTTGTTATTACGGGAATAGATTGTCCGAAATTGTTCTATAAATATATCAAAAACAGGACTCGTTTTATTTTGCTTGATTATGTGTCATATGAGAAACTTGCGTCTCTCTACCAAAATGCCTATCTATTTGTTTATCCCACGCTTAACGAAGGTTTTGGATATCCTCCGATAGAAGCAATGCAATTTGCAACACCTGTTATTTGTTCGGCAATCACATCTACGACAGAGATTTGTGGCGACTCTGTGTTGTATTTCAATCCTTATAGCATTGATGAAATAAAAAATCGTATTCTGATGATGGAAAATCCGAAAATCCGTGAATTTTATGTAAAAAAAGGAATTGAGCGCTATAAATTTATTGCAGCGGAACAGAGGCAGGCTCTTGATGATGTTACAGAGTTTATCATATCTCAATTGTAAACTTCCATTATAGTACGAGAGATCAAGTTTTATTTCCGATAGATTCAATATAGGTTTTTATATTCATGAGGTAATAGTAGAACAGATGTTATACAAAATATATAGAATTATTATCAGCTTTTTACCGAGTAAGTTATATGCTCATCTTTTGGGTGTAAAGATTGGACCGAATACTTTTATTGCAACGAAAAATTGGAGTTGGGAGCCTTATCTTATAACTATCGGTAGTAATTGTCAGATAACTAAAGATGTTCACTTTCATACCCATGGGGGGGGGAATGCTATTCGCTTGTTTGTTCCGGACTTCGATGTTTTTGGAAGAATTGAGGTTCAGGATTGGTGTTATATAGGGTGTAATAGCCAGATCATGCCCGGAGTAACCATCGGAAAGGGCAGTATTGTCGCAGCTGGAGCAATCGTGACCCAATCGGTGCCTCCATATTCAGTAGTCGGAGGAAATCCGGCTAGAATAATCGGTTCAACGCAAGAATATATGACTAGAAATACAAAATACAACCTGCATTGTAAGCGTATGGGGCGAAAAGAGAAGATGCGATTCTTGCTTTCAGTTGATGCCTCAAAACTCATTCGGAAACCTTATATGAAATAGATTCATTCGATGTTCAGATATTTTTCTTTTAAACGATTGCTCCGGTATATTTGTCTGGCACTTTCTGGTCTGCCGATGCGAGGGCACCACAGGTGGGTTTTTCTGAAATGGGCCGGGGTGAAATTTACGCAATCCCCCCCCCGGGTTTTTATCTATAGTAATGTCAAAATAGATACTATCGCTCCTGAGAATATTACGATAGGAAACAATGTCAGAATCACCTCCGGTGTGAAAATTCTTACCCATTATTTGGATACTAATCAGCCCTGCGTACATTTTCGCATAGGATATGTTACTATCGAAGACGATGTCTTTATCGGAATGAATGCAATTATATGCAATTCGGTTACAATTGGGCGGGGGGCTGTCGTTGGAGCAGGAGCTGTCGTTACAAAAGATATTCCGCCATATCAAATTTGGGCTGGGAATCCGGCTCGCCACATCAAGGATCGGGCGCATTAAATCGCATATGGGAAATATAGCCATATTTATTCCGAGTATTAAATCGGGTGGGGCTGAAAAACAGGCCGTGCTTCTTGCCGAGGTATTAGCCGGGGAGCATAATGTCCATTTTATTTCGTTTTATGGAACGAGTAATGCTTCGCACAGCAATATGGAGATGCTGGAAAATTCGACCGTTTCCATATATATGTTGCATGGGAGTTTTTGGACTAAAATCAAAGAACTGAGACGCATACTTATAAATAATTCGATTGACACGGTATTTAATTATCTAACATATTGTGATGTTATCGGTTGTATCGTCGAAAAAATCTCCGGGGTTCGAAATATCTATAATGGAATCCGAAATTCACGTCTTCCTATTCCTAAATACATCGTTGAAAAATATTGTAGTAATTTTTTAGCTTCGAAAACGATATTTAATAGCTATTCTGGTTATGAATATTTTGTAAACCATGGATTTCGCCGAGACAAAGGTTTGGTGATCCCAAATTGTTTCTACAAAATAGCTACACCTATACGGCGAGTTGATCGAGAGGTAAAAACAATCATTGTGATTGGACGTTTCGTTGAACAGAAGGATTATTTGTCTGCGATCAGAACCGTGGCGAAGTTGAGGGATGTCAGATCTGATTTCGAATTTTGTATTGTAGGGTATGGTAAACTTGAGACGCAGATTCGGCAATGGATAAAAAATTATGGGATAATAGATATAACACGCATTTTGATCAACCCGGGGAATATTCCCGAATTACTTAAAAATGCAGATATATATTTATCTACCAGTCTTTTTGAAGGCACCAGTAATTCGATTATGGAAGCGATGAACTGGAGTTTGCCGATTGTTGCTACCGATGTCGGCGATAATTATTGTCTTGTTAGCAATCATGAGAATGGGACTTTGCACAAAATCGGTGATATTGGTGCTATGGTTGCCTCATTGTCTGCTTTACTTGACGATGTCGATCTAAGAATAGAATATGGCATGGAGAGCAATAAACGGCTTGAAAAATATTATTCTCGTCAAATTTTTATGGCCAATTATTTAAAATTATTAACATGAAAATCGCGTTTATCGGGGGGCGGGATATCCATAAATTAGGCGGAATAGAAAACTATATGTACAATTTGGCGACAGAACTTGTGAAACTTGGACATGAACCTGTCGTTTATTGTGAAAGTGACCGTAATGAAAAAGAGCTAGTAAATGGATTTTGTGTCATACATCAGAAATCCATTGGAGGTCGGTTCTTGTGTAAAATTCTGCTTTCATATAAAGCAACGATCGGGTCGATATTCTCTCGCCAACATTTCGACGTGTATCATTATAATGCTTGGCCTCCGTCGCTAGCATCTTGGATCCCTCGGTTGTGTGGTAAAATTGCAATACTTCAGGGCCATGGGTTAGAGTGGAAGCGGACAAAATATTCGCCTATACAACAGCGAATCATGAAGTTTATGGAGTGGGTTACTGCTAAAATGAATAATCATCTTACAATGGTCAGTCAGGAACAAAGTGATTATTTCTCCGCGCACTATGGAAAACATTGTACAACAATTTCGACTGCAACTAATCTGCCGAAGAAACCGATTAAAAGTGGGATTCTTGAAAAATATGGACTTCTCCCAAAATCGTATTACCTTTATATGGGACGGCTCGTACAGGATAAAAATCCCGATTATTTGATAAAAGCGTTTATGCAAGCAAATCTTGCGGATAAAAAGTTGGTTATTGCAGGTAGTAACGATGTAATGCCTGAGTACGTTCAATATTTGCGAGAGTTGGCTAAAGAGAGCAAGTCAATCATTTTTACGGGTGCTGTATATGATCGAGATAAAGATAAATTGCTTGAGGCATGTCTTGCGTTTTGTATTCCGTCAACGATCGAGGGACTCTCAATTACATTGCTTGAAGCAATGAGTCATGGCCGTATTTGTATCGCTTCTGATATTCCTGCTAATAAAGAAGCTTTGGGTGATAGTGGCGTGTGGTGCAAGTATGAAGATGTTGACGATTTGGCAAGTAAAATTATTTTCGTGGCTACTAATTACGATAAAATAGCTTGGCAGGAATATTATAATCTTAAACGGATCAAGGAGCGTTTTATTTGGAGGACTGTTGCTGAACAATATGCATCTTATTTACATCGAATTGTGGCTAATTAATCTTAATATAATAATATGAAAGGCATCATTTTGGCGGGCGGCAGCGGCAGTCGGCTGTATCCGATCACAAAGGGGGTCAGCAAGCAGCTGCTTCCGGTCTACGACAAGCCGATGGTCTATTACCCGCTCTCGGCGCTTCTTCTAGCGGGCATCCGCGAAATCCTCGTGATCTCGACTCCGGAGGACCTTCCGGGTTTCCGGCGTCTGCTGGGCGACGGCTCCGACTACGGCGTGCGTATCGACTACGCGGCACAGCCATCTCCGGACGGTCTTGCACAGGCTTTTCTTATCGGCGAGGATTTCCTCGGCGGCGATTCGGCGTGCCTCGTTCTTGGCGACAACATCTTCTACGGTTCCGGTTTCACAGGTCTTCTTCGCGAGGCCGTCCGCACGGCCGAGGAGGATGGCAAGGCCACGGTCTTCGGCTACCGCGTCGACGATCCGGGCCGCTACGGGGTCGCGGAGTTCGACGATGAGGGCAACTGCCTTTCGATCGAGGAGAAACCCGCCCATCCGAAGTCTAACTACGCAGTCGTGGGCCTGTACTTCTATCCGAACAAGGTCGTGGATGTGGCCAAGGGCATCCGTCCCTCGGCCCGCGGGGAGCTTGAGATCACGAGCGTGAACCAGTGTTTCCTGCAAAGCGGCGAGCTGAAGGTGCAGACGCTCCAGCGCGGCTTCGCGTGGCTGGATACGGGCACGCACGACTCCTTGGCCGAAGCCTCGATCTTCGTGGAGGTCATCGAGAAGCGTCAGGGACTTAAGATCGCCTGTCTGGAAGGCATCGCCTACCGCAACGGGTGGATCACGGCGGACAAGCTGCGCGCACTTGCCGAGCCGATGCTCAGGAACCAGTACGGACAATACCTTTTGAAACTCCTCGACGAAAAATAATCCCATGAAAGTTCTGACAACCGCCATAGAGGGCGTGGTTATTCTAGAGCCGGAGGTTTTCGGCGACGCGCGGGGTTACTTCTTCGAGAGCTACTCGCAGCGCCGCTTCGACGCACAGGTCCGTCCCGTGCGCTTCGTGCAGGACAACGAATCGCACTCACGCTACGGCGTGCTGCGGGGCCTCCATTTCCAGAAAGGGCGGTACTCCCAGTCGAAACTGGTCCGCGTGGTCCGGGGCCGCGTGCTCGACGTCGCGGTGGATATCCGCCGCGGCTCCCCCACGTTCGGCCGCCACGTGGCGGTGGAGCTGACGGAAGACAACAAGCGTCAGTTCTTCATCCCGCGGGGCTTTGCGCACGGCTTCGCCGTGCTGAGCGACGAAGCGACGTTCCAATACAAGTGCGACAACCCCTACGCCCCCGAATCGGAGGGCGCCATTGCATGGAACGACCCTTCGCTGGGCATCGACTGGCGTCTGGCCCCCGAAGATGTCGTCCTCTCGCCCAAGGACAGCGCCCACCCGCTGCTGTCGGAGGCCGGGGAACTGTTCGACTATAACGAAGACTATTATGCTTAATATTCTGATTACGGGCGCGAACGGTCAGCTTGGCAGCGCCCTGCGGCGTCTTGGCGGCGTCTCGCCCCACAACTACTTCTGTACGGACGTCGCGGAACTAGACATCACCGATGCGGCTGCCGTCCTGCGAACGGTCGAGGAGCGGCGCATCGACGTTATCGTAAACTGCGCGGCCTACACCGACGTGGAGCGGGCCGAGGAGGACGAACCGCGTGCGGACCTGCTGAACCACAAGGCCGCGGGCAATCTCGCGGCGGCGGCCAAGGCGACGGGCGCGACGCTGTTCCACGTCTCGACGGACTACGTTTTCGACGGCACGGCCCATACGCCCTACAGGGAGGATACGGCTCCCTCGCCGCTGGGAGCCTACGGGCGTACGAAGCTTGCGGGCGAACGCGCCGTCATGGCATCCGGGTGCCGGTATCTGATCTTCCGCACGGCGTGGCTCTATTCGGAGTACGGACACAACTTCCTGAAGACGATGCTGCGTCTGACTTCGGAGCGGGATACGCTGCAGGTGGTCTTCGACCAGATCGGCACTCCGACCTACGCCGGGGACTTGGCGCTTGCGATCTTCTCGATCATCGAGTCGGAACGCTACGCGGGCAACGAGGGCGTGTACCACTTCACCGACGAGGGCGTCTGCTCGTGGTACGACTTCGCGACGGAGATCGCCGCGGCCGCGGGTCACGACTCATGCCGCATCATCCCCTGTCACACGTCGGAGTTTCCGACCAAGGCCCAGCGCCCGGCCTACTCGGTGCTGGACAAAACCAAAATCAAGACCACCTTCCAGATGGACATCCCCCACTGGAGGGAGGCAATGAAGTATTGCCTTGAAAAATTAAGATAACTTCCTCCCGATATGCAGTTGCCCCCCCCCTCCAAAATTAAAAGATATCTGAAGTATCTTCCCTATTTGCCTAAAACAATTTGGTTTAACTTTCATTATCTGCCATACAGACAAGCAGTGAAACTTCCGATTATACTCTATAAACCAAAACTGAAAAAATGTAAGGGGAAAGTGCAAATTGACGCTCCGATTAAATCGGGTATGATCTGTTTAGGCGTTCCTATTGTATCCATCTATCCTAATGCGGGTATTTCTTGGGAACACAGAGGAACTATTCGCTTTCAAGGGAAATGTATTATTGGCAATAATTCATATATATCGACGGGTGCATCCAGCACTTTAAATATCGGGCATAATTTTAATGCGACCACGACATTGAAACTTGTTTGCTATCATGCCATATCTTTTGGGCAGGATGTACTGATTGGTTGGGATAATCTATTCTGTGATACAGACTTTCATGCTTGTGTAAAGATGGATGGAGAAAAATCACGAGGATATGCTCCGATTAAAATCGGCAATAATAACTGGTTTGCGATGAAGTGTATGACTTTGAAAAATACCCATACACCAGACTTTTGCATTGTAGGGGCTGGCTCGCTATTAATAAAAGATTATTCTGCATATCCTAAGCACTGCTTGATCGCAGGACAGCCAGCTGTGTTTATAAAAGCCGGTATTTATCGGGATCCGGAAAACGATACGATTGAGTATAAATAAGGTGTTTTTCGGATTTGTGCAATGAAAATTGTAGGTTCGGCGCATTATTGGTGAAATTGATAAAAATACGATATGAAGGTATACGTTGATCCCAGATGTATAATAACATATTCTTCGTATTATTTATACGGATTATATGAATATTTTGGGAAATCAAATGTGCGGTTTTCTAATAAATTTTTTCGCGATGTCGATATGTCGCATTACAATCATCGGAACGATGCATTAATGTTGTTCGTGATAATTGATGAACTCGGAAGTATAAAAAAGGTGGCAATTGATTTTAGAGACGGTCGGGATATATTGCTTAATGCCTACTATTGGAGTCATGTATATGCAAAAATAAATTATAATAAAGAATTTACAGTTGTTCCGGAGCCGAGAACCAAATTACTGTCTATTCCGCCGTCCTTTGCTGTGAAAATATATAATCTACCCCAGACGATCTTTCATACCATAAGAAATTCATATCTTGTATTCGGACAGAAGAGTTTGTGCGGAGGTAAGACGATGATGTCCTTAAAAACGTTTATAGCAAATTACATTTATTTATATTTTCGGCGCCAAAAGTTAGAGCAATATGAGGCGTCTTGTAAGCGCTCAAATCAGGATTACATATTTTTCATCTCGACATTGTGGAGTCATGAAAATTGTGTTGCTTCGACGAATGTGTTTAGATCGGAGTATATGTTATATTGCCATAATCATCCCAAGATTTTGTTTGAAGGTGGATTTCTAATAAAAGATAAGAACAGACAAGGAGAGGTATATGAAAGATTACGATTGAAAGGACATATTCCCATTTCAGCTTATATAGACAATACAAAAAAATCACTGATAGTCTTTAATACCCCGTCTTGTTGGGATTGCCATGGGTGGAAACTTGGTGAATTTCTTGCCATGGGGAAGGCCATTATATCGACACCGATAACCAATGAACTTCCATATCCATTGATACATAGACAAAATATTTATATTATTAATTCAAAAGAAGAATTGTATAAAGCTGTCGATTTATTAATTGAAGATCACGCATTGAGAATTTCTTTAGAAGAGAATGCAAAAGCATATTACAGAGAATATGTTGCTCCTGAAAAGGTTATTGAATCGATTGCTAATAAATTAAGAGATATATGAATATGCAGCGCACTATCCTCATCACGGGCGGCGCGGGCTTCATCGGCTCGCATGTGGTCCGTCTTTTCGTGACCAAATACCCCGATTACCGGATCGTCAACCTCGACAAGCTGACCTATGCGGGCAACCTCGCCAACCTGCGGGACATCGAGGAGCGGCCGAACTACACTTTCGTCAGGGGCGACATCTGCGACTTCGAGGCGATGCGTGAACTGTTCCGGCAATACGGCATCGACGGGGTGATCCACCTCGCAGCCGAGAGCCACGTGGACCGCTCGATCAGGGATCCGTTCACTTTCGCGCGTACGAACGTCATGGGCACGCTGTCGCTGCTCGAAGCTGCGCGGGAGTACTGGAACGGTGACTGGGCAGGCAAGCTGTTCTACCACATCTCGACCGACGAGGTGTACGGGGCGCTGGAGCTGACCCGCCCCGCGGGGGACCCTGCGGGCTGCGAGAGCGGCGGCGGTCCTTTCGGGGAGGAGTTCTTCACCGAGGAGACGAAGTACGACCCGCACAGCCCCTACTCGGCGTCGAAGGCTTCGTCGGACCACTTCGTGCGGGCCTACCACGACACGTACGGCATGCCGACGCTGGTGACGAACTGCTCGAACAACTACGGTCCTTACCAGTTCCCGGAGAAGCTGATTCCATTGTTCATCAACAACATCCGCCGCGGAAGGGCGCTTCCGGTGTACGGCCGCGGGGAGAACGTCCGCGACTGGCTCTACGTCGAGGACCACGCACGGGCCATCGACGTGATCTTCCACAAGGGCAAAGTCGCCGACACGTACAACATCGGTGGTTTCAACGAATGGAAGAACATCGACCTGATACGGGTGATCGTCAAAACCGTGGACCGGCTGCTGGGCAATCCCGAAGGCGCTTCGGAAAAGCTGATTACCCATGTCGCCGACCGCGCGGGTCACGACCTGAGATACGCCATCGACTCGCGCAAACTCAAAGACGAGCTGGGCTGGCAGCCCAGCCTGCAGTTCGAAGAGGGGATCGAAAAGACCGTCCGCTGGTACCTCCAGAACCAAAAATGGATGGACGACATTACTTCAGGAGAGTATGAAAAATACTACCAGAGCATGTATAAGGAGAGGTAGATATGGCACTTAACGGATGAACATCGGCTCCGAAATGCAGGAAATAAGCTCTAACAACAAACGAATAGCAAAGAATACGCTTCTGCTCTACTTCCGAATGCTTGTTACCATGGCGGTAAGTCTCTACACCAGCCGGGTGGTATTGAATATTCTGGGGGTGGAGGACTTCGGCATTTATAATGTCGTGGGCGGAATCGTTGCCATGTTCGGATTCATCAATGGGTCAATGACCTCCGCGACACAGCGGTACCTGACCTTTGAGCTGGGACAGAACAATCGGACGCAACTGACAAAGGTTTTCTCGACCAGCCTTTCAATACATGCCATCATATCCTTTCTTATAATAGTGCTGGCGGAAACGGTCGGGCTTTGGTTCTTATGGAACAAAATGCAGATTCCGGCCGACCGCATGAATGCCGCTTTCTGGGTATTCCAGTGCTCGGTAGCGGCATCGGTGATCATGATCATGAGCGTACCGTACAATGCGGCCATCATCGCCCATGAAAGAATGAGCGCATTCGCCTACATATCGATTATCGAAGTCTCTTTGAAATTGCTGATCGTCTGTTTTCTTCGGTATTTTCACACCGACAAACTGATATTGTACGCCGCGTTGATCGTTATTGTCCAACTCGTCATACGTCTATGTTACAGCTGGTATTGCAACCGGCATTTCAAAGAGACGAAATATCGTTGGATATGGGATAAGACGCTGTTTTGCGAAATGACAGGCTTCGCAGGCTGGAATCTTTTCGGCAACCTTGCGGCCATTACATTTACGCAGGGACTGAACCTGCTGCTGAATATGTTTTTCGGTCCGGTTGTCAACGCTGCCAGAGGTATCGCCGTGCAGGCCCAAACCGCCATCGGTCAGTTCAGCAGCAACTTCCAAACGGCCCTCAACCCGCAAATAACCAAATCGTACGCGACCGGCGACATGGAATACATGCATGGCCTGATTTTCCGGAGCGCCAAATTTTCATTTTTCTTGCTGCTGCTGTTATCGCTTCCCGTCCTTCTCGAGACAAAAGCGCTACTGACACTCTGGCTGAAAATCGTCCCGGAAGATACGGTCGTATTTTTAAGGATCATGCTATGCATAACATGGATATATGCAATCTCCAATCCTTTGATGACTGCTGCTGCCGCCACGGGGAAAATAAAACTTTACCAAAGCGTCGTCGGAGGGCTGCTGCTGCTGATCCTGCCGATTTCCTACGTTTGTCTGAAATGCGGATTGCCTGCATACGCGGTCTTTGCCGTTCATTTAGGTATAGAAATAATAGCCCAATTCGCCCGGCTGCTGATGCTCAAAAGAATGATTAAACTTTCACTGCGAGAATATTTCAGTAAAGTAGTGTGGTGTATTTTCAAGGTAACGGCAATCGCGCTTGCAGTACCGCAGGCAGTAATATATTGCCACCCCCAGCACGGAGTATGGAATCTTTTGATGGTATGCCTCGTATGTACCCTATCGACAAGCATCTCCATCTATTATTTCGGCTTGACATCCGGTGAAAAGACTTTCATCTCTTCAAAAATCTCAGCCATATTGGCAAGGCTAAAACCCAAAACCAAAGACTAATGCATCGTATTCCCTATTTCGACTTCCTGAGGGGCATCGCTATCATTATGGTGGTATGCCTGCATTGCATCGACTATTCCGCCATGGAAGGCCCCGTTCTGAATCTTTTCGGAGTGGAATTCAGGAACCTGCTGAATGCGGCCGTCCCGCTGTTTCTGGCGATATCGGGTTATTTCATGGCAAATAAAAAAACAGACACCCCGACTGCATATAAAGAGTTCCTGAAAAGACAGGCGGTAAAGGTATACATTCCCATGCTGGTCTGGTCGGTTCCCTATCTGATCCTTGCATACCTGCACCGGGAAAACTCCGTGACCTCGTGGCTACTTTATTTCTTCGGCGGATTCTCTATCTACTACTTCATCATCCTGATCGTACAGTATTACGCACTGCTGCCCTTAATGCAGAAAATGGGACGCTCCCTAAGGGGGGGGGTGCTGGCAGCCGTCACAATCAGCATCACCTGCATCACCTGCATGGAAATCCTGCTTTATGTATATCGGATGGAAATACCATTGATCGTATACGCCGGACCGTTCCCGCTATGGATCATGTTCTTCGTGACCGGAATCTATCTACGTAACCATACGGTTCAAATGAAATACGTTTACCCGCTGGTGATTCTTTTCTTCCTGCTGTCCGTCGCAGAAAGCTTCGTCATCATGCACTACATGGGACAGGTAACAGGACTCGGCATCAAAGTCTTTTCGTTCCTTTTTTCACTTTATTTCATCATCATGCTGTTTGCAAGTCCCCTGCAACGTTATCTAACTGCCCGTAAAGATCGCTTCATTGTCCGCAGCATCGCCAAGGTCGGGGAAATATCCTTCGGCATTTATCTGATCCACATGCTGGTCAATATGGTACTGAACAAATTATGCGGCTACCACGACTTCAATTTCATATTGGTTCTGACAATAAGTATTGCTGTCATCGTTGCCACCATGAAATTGGTGCCGACTTCCATCCGTAAATACATAGGCTTTTCATAACATGATCGAAATCCGGAATAAACGGGATTGCTGCGGTTGCAACGCATGCGTACAAAAATGTCCCCAGCAGTGCATCGGACAGTCCGAAGACGCCGAAGGATTCATTTACCCTCAAGTAGATAAGGCCCGGTGTGTAGGTTGCGGCCTATGCGAAAAAGTATGTCCGGTCATCAACCAGAATCCCAAAAGCAAACCCTTGAAAGTCATGGCCGGCCGAAACGGAAATGAAGAAATCCGGATGCAGAGTTCCTCAGGCGGAGTTTTCACTTTACTGGCCGAAAAGATCATCGGCCGGGGCGGGGTTGTCTTCGGTGCCCGGTTCGACGAGAACTGGAATGTCGTACACAGTTACACCGAATGTACGGACGGACTGGCTGCATTCCGGGGCAGCAAATACGTACAAAGCAGGATAGGGGAAACATTCAGGCAAGCCAGAGAATTCCTGCGACAGGGCCGCGAGGTACTATTCACCGGAACCCCCTGCCAGATTGCAGGATTGCATAGGTTCCTCGGAAAAGAATACGGCAATCTGTTCACCATGGACATCGTATGCCACGGAGTTCCCAGCCCGGTTGTATGGAAAAAATATGTGAGAAGGCTCGTCGCCGATTCGCCTTCAGACTACAGGCTCGACGGGGTTTACTTCCGTGATAAACGCACTGGATGGAAAGAATTCAGTTTCTCCGCTCACCTTTCATCTTTAGAAAAATCGACTCTACATACTGAAAAGTTTTACCGGAACAAGTATATGCGCGGATTCCTCGCCAATTTATATCTGCGGCCATCCTGTCATCAATGTCCGTCAAAATCAGGCAAATCCGGGGCCGACATTACATTGGCGGACTTTTGGGGAATCGAACATATCGTACCAAGCATGGATGATGACAAAGGGACCGGATTGATACTGGTCAATACGGCCAAAGGGAAATGCATGTACAATACCTTACCAATTATTTCGCAAGAGGTTGAATATGAACAAGCTCTTAAAGGGAATCATGTGATTGAAATTTCAGTTCCCATTCCTTCGCAAAGGGAATGTTTTTTTGACAACTTCGGAAAAGAGAATTTTTTCCGGCTGATAGACCGTCTTACAAAAGAACCTCTCAAGACACGGTTACGTCGGGCAGCGGGCCGGTTCATTAAACGATTACGATGAAAATAGGCATATTGACCCAACCGCTGCAGAGGAATTACGGCGGGATACTCCAATGCTACGCGCTGTGCGAAGTATTGAAGGGATTGGGGCATGAAGTGTGCGTGCTGGACAGACACCACCATACCCCTTTCCTGCGAAAATTGCTCCGCAGCGCAAAAAGAATACTACGCTATTGCCTCGGCGCAGAAAAAAAGGAAAACATCTTGTCCATATGGATGACCGCCGGTCAAATGCGGACAATCAGCCGGCATACCTCGGCGTTCATCGACAGGCATATCCCTCATACCCGGCCGCTCTTGAGGACAAAAGAACTCCGGCAGGCCGCCGGCAACGAGCACATAGATGCATATGTCGTGGGTAGCGACCAAGTATGGCGTCCGGTCTTCTCCCCCTGCATCACCAATTATTACATTGATTTCGACCAACGGGACCATATCATTCGGATCGCCTACGCGGCATCGTTCGGGGTCGACACATGGGAATACGACCGGCAAGCGCAACAGGTGTGTGCCGGTTATGCAAAAAAATTCGATGCCATATCCGTGCGCGAGGACTCCGGAGTTACATTGTGCCGAAATTATCTGGGAGTCGCGGCGGAACATGTCCTCGACCCAACAATGCTGCTCAGGCGGGAACAATATGAAAAACTGGCAACGGATCGGCACGCCCTTGCAAGCAGAGGGAACCTGTTGACCTATATCCTCGACCCGTCCCCGGAAAAATCAACGATCGTCGGGAACGTGTCCCGGAAATTGGGTCTGACTCCGTTTAGCGTGATGCCGTCCCGGGAAGCGGACGTCCTGAACTGCGCAATGTATCCGGAAGAGTGTACTTCCCCTGCGGTAGAACAGTGGCTGCGCGGGTTCATGGACGCCCGGTACGTCATTGTCGATTCTTTCCACGGCTGCGTGTTCTCCATCCTGTTCAACAAACCGTTCATCGCCATAGCCAACTGCAGCAGGGGCGAAACCCGTTTCACGTCCCTGTTAAGGACGTTCGGCCTCGAAGGCCGGTTGATTCATAATGCCGGGGAATTGACCGACAGCCTGATAACGGCTCCGGTCGATTGGGAGCGATGTAACGGAATATTACAGTCGGAGAGGAAAAAATCCCTTCTTTTCCTTCGAACAAATCTTAACAAATAGACATGGAGTTTTACATTTACCTTGCTTTGATCGTACTCTTTTTATCGCTCGTAAAAAGGGCCAACAACAAAGTCGTATACATAGGAGTCGCTTTCGCCTTGTTCTTTCTGGCTGCCTACCGGAGTCTGGGAGTGGGAACAGATTCCGAGGCGTATTACACAATATATTATCAATATGCCAATAACGACGCCTACGTAGCAGCCAACGAAAATTATAAAACCGCGGAATTCATCTGGCTGGCAATGTTAAGGTATTTCCGCAATGCGAACAATTATAGGGGATTGCTGGTCATGTTGGCTGCCTTGAATGCCATACCGCTCTTCTATGCCCTCAATAAGCAAAGCAAATGGCCGCTGTTCTCGGTTTTCCTTTATATCTCGCTGTACTTTTACGGGAACTCCATGAACGCGATGCGCCAGTCGGTGGCAATGTCCTTCCTGTTGTTGGCCATCCCCTTTTTGGAGAAAGACAAAAACAAATACTACCTGCTGCTGATGCTATTGGCAATGGCCATACACATGTCCGCATTATATGTCTTCCTGCTCGTCTGGGTGTTTTATAAAGCGAACTTGAATTTCGACAACAAACTCAAATATGCGCTCGCAATAGCCATCAGTTTCATTATCGGCATGTTCTTTACGGCATGGTTCAAGGAGACTCTCAAACCCATAGCCAATTTATTCGCTTCGAGCAACTATGACTATTACCTAAGCGGGGGAACCGTTAACGAATCAAGGAACCTGCTCTCCAACCTTGGACTCAATCTGATAGCCGTATTCATGCTGTACATCAATAAGGACGCGAACAATATATATTTCAAATTATATATCCTCGGAGTAATCATGGTCAACTTACTTGCCGGACTGGGTGCATTTTCAGGCCGTGTTGTCAGTTATTTCAGCCTGATGCAGATCGTGGCTATCCCGAACCTTCTATATCTGGTCAAAAAAACATTCCAGAAATATTTGTATACCGTGATATTCATTGCGTATGGGCTTTCCGTCTATATTTATTATCTCTTTAAAAATCTCAGCGAGATCGTACCCTATTCCAATATATTCAGTAATTAACCGCTCTGATGTTCTCCGTTGTAATCCCCTTGTATAATAAACAAGACTGTATCCGCAATACCGTACAGTCCGTATTGAATCAAACGTTCCCCGATTTTGAAATAAATATCGTAGACGACGGATCGACGGACCGCAGTTTGGAAATCGCACGCCAATTCGATGATCCCCGGATCAGGGTCTTTTCCAAACCGAACGGCGGCGTATCGTCCGCCCGCAATTACGGGATAAGGCAATCCCGGAAAAAGTATATTGCGTTTCTCGACGCTGACGACCTTTGGTATCCGGATTATCTTAGCGAAATCGCACGCCTGATAGATAAGTATCCCGGATGCGGCATCTATTCGGCTGGATACATTTTACGGAAAAAACACCGGAAGATCCGATATGCCTATCCGACCGAAGGTGTCATACAAGATTATTTCAAAGAATACTTCAAACACAAAAGTCCATTTTGCAATGCTTCGTGTGCTGTAATCCCGGTGGAAGCTTTCGGGAAAGTTGGTTATTTTCCAGAGAATCTGCATACAGGCGAAGACTTGTATATGTGGATGGCCATCGCCGAACACTATAATGTATGTGTTACGCCAAATATCCTGATGAGTTACGAATATCAGGAATCGACATTCAATGACCGCCTCGAAAAAAACATATATATACAAGGTGATTTATTCAAAAAGCTCTGCAAGTGCCAAAATACATATCTGAACGAAATCATTGCACGTTTGGTAATTACAGACGCTATTTTTCAGGCATTGAGAAATAATAAAGACGTATCGAAGAGTGTTGAGAAAAAATTCAATTACACCAAATTCAACAGAACAGAGCTATTATATCTTCGAATTCTGAACCGAACCCCGGCTTGGAGCAACAAGATCATCCGCAACGGATGGAAATTAGGTTCAGCTATTAAAACCTATTTATTAGGGGTAATGGGAAGATAGAGACACAAAAAGACATCCAATGAGATCGCCCCATATCTATGAACAAACAAAATAACGATCCATGCGAATTTTAATATTGAATCCGATTCTTTATACCGCCGAAAACAATACAATCCCGACCGTATCTTCAATTAAAGACACGATGATCTACAATTTATGTCTTGGATTTAAACAATTGGGGCATGACATAACATTGGCGGCAGCAATGGAATACCAACCATGCAAGAAAGAAGAATATGATTTTAAAATTTTGTTTTTCAAATCGGACTTGAAAAGAATCTTTCCACCGTCCGTACTCCCGTTCTCACGAGATCTGTGGAAACACCTAAAACAGAACAGTCAACAATACGATCTCATAATCAGCAGCGAGGTATTTTCTTTTCAAAGTCTATTTGCGTCGCTATTATACCCTCGCAAAACCATAATATGGCATGAATTGGCATTACATCCCCAAAAGCTATATAAACTACCATCCAAAATATGGTACAACTTTATAGCACCAGTATTTATCAGAAAGACATTGGTAGTTCCCCGCTCCAAAGCCGCATATAATTTCATAAAAAGATACCATAAAAAAACAACGACTGAATGTATTGAACATGGAGTTAATATCGAGAAATTTGCGGTATCGGCAGAAAAAAAAGATTTTTTCATCGTCATTTCTCAATTAATAGAACGTAAAAACATTTCCTCGATTATTACGAAATTCGCAGCCTTGATAAAGGATAAACAATATAAAGACTTTAAATTGTATGTCATAGGACAAGGCCCCTTGGAGGAGCAACTCAAAAGACAATCCATAATTTCCGACACACAAAACAATATAATATTTACCGGGTTCCTGCCCCATGTCCAAATGAGCGAATATACAGCTCACGCAAAAGCGTTATTGATCAATACATACCAAGACAATAACATGGTTTCCATTCCTGAAACACTCTCCTGCGGAACTCCGGTCATTTCGAATACCGTTCCTACGAATTCCTATATTATAAACAGCCATCAATTAGGTATAGCAAAAGATAATTGGGATGAACACGATTTGAAAGAGATTATTGCGAATAATTCCTTCTATGTAAAAAACTGCATTGCATACCGAGATAATCTGGCCAACAGCCATATTGCCCAGACTTTCCTAGACATCTTTCAGGATAAAAAAATAGCCGAAAATATAAAATAAAAACAGATGGCTATAAACAGAATCAACTGGCTATCCGTCCTTCAAGGGTGGAGCATGTTACTGGTCGTCATCGGGCATGTGACATTGACGAATGTGTTCCAAGATCCCGAAACCCCCGTTAGTGCGGAGATCGAACGGATCATATACAGTTTTCACATGCCGCTATTCATGTTCATTTCCGGATTTCTGTTTTACCTGACAAAAATAGGGCGGAACAAGAGATACGTGGAGACCATCGGAGACAAGGCAAAAAGGTTGCTGATCCCCTATGCCGCATTCACCTGCGCAACGTTCTTTCTGAAATATGCCTTCAATCCGCTAATGAGACGGCCGGTAGACTTTTCATGGTCGGAAATCCTCGACATAGTCACGTTTAGATCCAACCCGTTGGCTGAAATGTGGTTCATATCGACTCTCTTCGTTCTGTTCCTGTTCTTCCCCATATACAAATGGTCGCTGGGCGGCAAGATGAAAAGCGTTCTCATGTTTTGTGCCGCCCTGCTTATCTATTTCTTCTTCCCGAAGGATATAGAACTATTCTGCATTTCATATGCGTCCAGCTATCTGCTCTTTTTTTATACGGGAATATTGATCTCCAAATACGGGGGGGGGAAATTTTTGGACACTCCCGTGCTCCTTTGGTGCTGCACGGCATTGATGGTGGGCTGTTCACTGTATCCCGGCATTCCGCTATTGAATATTTTCGTCGGGATATTTTTCTCATTGACCCTTTGCATGTTTTTATCACGGCACTTACCCGGCCTTTTCGGAAGCTTCAGGGAGTATACGTTCCAGATTTTCCTGATGGGGATATTCTTCCAGATAGCAATCCGGTTCATCTATGCCAAACTCGGAATCGCATGCCTCTACTGGCCTCTGTATATCGTGAGCATCCTGCTGGCTTTGTATATGCCGGTACTGATCTCCAAAGCCATCCGGAAAACAGGCAGCAAGGCGCTGGCCAGATGCTTCGGGTTATAAAGCCCATCGGCGTTTTCAGCAGGCCGGATTGCCTTGACAATTGCGTTTCCCAAATCCATGATCCATGAAAATACTGTTAGCCAATAAATTTTATTATCCCCGGGGCGGGGATTGCACTTACCTCCTGAACATAGAGGAACTCTTGGAGTCGCACGGGCATGAAACGGCCGTTTTCGCCATGCAATATCCGGAAAACATCCCCTCCCCATGGAGCGGTTATTTTCCAAGCGAAATAAAATTCACGCCCGGATTGAAAATGCTGGAAGCCTTCTTCCGGCCATTCGGCACGGGAGAGGTCAAGCGCAAATTCACCAAACTGCTGGACGACTTCCGCCCCGACATCGTACACTTGGGCAATATTCATACGCAACTCTCGCCCGTTCTCGCCAAGATCGCGCACGGAAAAGGGATAAAAGTTGTCTGGACATTGCATGACTACAAACTCCTGTGTCCACGCTACGATTGCCTGCGCAACGGCGAGATACCCTGCGAGGCATGCTTCTCGGACAAACACAAGGTCCTCGAATACAAGTGTATGAAAAATTCGCGCATAGCCAGCTACATCGCTTATCGGGAAGCCTTGAAATGGCCGCGTGAAAAACTGGCGAACTACACGGATGCTTTCATCTCTCCAAGCCGGTTCCTGAAGGACAAAATGGTGCAGGGCGGATTTGCAAAGGATAAGATACATACATGCTGCAATTTCATAAATACCGCGAAAGTACGACGGGAAAACTATGACAAGGACGATTATTACTGTTATGTCGGCCGACTGTCGCACGAAAAAGGCATCGGAACGTTGATCGAAGCAGCGAAAGGACTACCCCTCAAACTAAAGATCATCGGCAACGGTCCTCTGCAGGAGATACTGACAGCACAGGCTGCGGGAGCGGATATCGAACTGCTCGGATACAGACAATGGGACGAGATAAAGGAGATTGTCGGTAAGGCACGGTTCTGCGTACTCCCCTCGGAATGGTATGAGAACAACCCGTTTTCCGTCATCGAATCTCAGTGCTTGGGCACACCCGTTTTGGGCGCCCGGATCGGCGGCATCCCCGAACTGATAGACGAAGGCAAGACCGGAATGCTGTTCATGCCCGGAAACGCAGAAGAGCTGAAAACTCAGATCGCCCAAATGTTCGCAACCCCGTTCGAATACCGGCAGATCGCACTCGACGCCCAGAAAAGATATTCGGCAGAGAGGTACTATACAGAACTTATGAAAATCTACAACAACATATAAGATGAATACCCGGAATATCCCGCACCCCACCGACGCCAGCATTATCCTGACCTATCGCTGCCCGATGAAATGCAAGATGTGCAACATCTGGTTCAACCCCACGAAAAAAGACGCCGAGATCAAAGCTGCGGACCTCCGTACGCTGCCGCGCCTGAAATTCATCAACCTGACCGGCGGAGAACCCTTCGTCCGCGAGGATCTGGCGGAAATCGTGGAAGAGTGCTACAAACATACGGACCGCATCGTCATCTCCACGTCCGGATGGTTCGAAGACAAAGTCGTGGCCTTGGCCAAACAATTCCCGAACATCGGCATCCGCATCTCGATCGAAGGACTGAGCTGCAAGAACGACGAACTGCGCGGACATGCCGGCGGCTTCGACAAGGGGCTGAGGACACTGCTCACGCTGAAGCAGATGGGGCTGAAAGACATCGGATTCGGCTGCACTGTGTCGAACAACAATTCCAAGGATATGCTCTCGCTCTATCAGCTGTCGCTGTCCTTGGGCATGGAGTTCGCTACGGCGGCTTTCCACAACTCCTATTATTTCCACAAGGACGACAACGTAATCACCAACAAGGACGAGGTGTGCAAAAACTTCGAACAGCTGATCGAATGGCAGTTGCAGGAGAACCATCCGAAAAGCTGGTTCCGCGCATGGTTCAATATGGGGCTGATCAACTACATCGAAGGCGGCCGCCGCATGCTGCCGTGCGAAGCGGGTTCGGCGAACTTCTTCATCGATCCTTTCGGCGAGGTGTATCCGTGCAACGGTCTCGAAGAGAAATACTGGCAGAAATCGATGGGCAATATCCACGAAACGCCCGACTTCATGGATATCTGGGAGAGCGACCGGGCGCAGGAAGTCCGCGCCATGGTCCGGAAATGCCCGAAAAACTGCTGGATGGTCGGTACGGCCAGTCCTGTAATGCACAAATACATGAAATACCCGCTGAAGTGGGCGCTCAGAAACAAGCTCCGCAGCCTGCGGGGAAAACCGGCCAGTCTGGACAAGAAGTGGTGCGATGTCGGCCAAGACCCGATGCAAGGCGATTTGCGGGAAAAATTCTAACCAAGTCGTGAATGCCAAAAAGAATGACCGTTTTCCGGCTATGAAAATAGTCGTCACCGGCACCCGGGGGATTCCCGGCATCATGGGCGGCGTGGAAACGCACTGCGAAGAGCTGTTTCCGCGTATCGCCCGGAAGGGATTCGACGTAACCGTAATACGGCGGAAAAGCTACGTGCACGACACGCTGCGGCAATACGAAGGAATTACGCTCGTCGATCTCGAAACCCCGAAAAAGAAATCGCTCGAAGCGATCGTCCATACGTTCCGGGCAGTCCTCAAAGCCAAAAAGCTGAAAGCCGACATCATCCACATCCACGCCGTCGGCCCGGCGCTGCTGACGCCGGTCGCACGCCTGCTGGGACTAAAGGTGGTATTCACCCACCATGGACCGGATTACGACCGGGACAAATGGGGTGCGGCAGCAAAAACGGTACTCAGACTGGGTGAAATGATGGGCACACGCTTCGCCAACGAAGTCATCGTGATTTCGAACGTCATAAACGACATTCTGAGCCGCAAATACCACCGCAAAGAGTGTCACCTGATCTACAACGGGGTTCCGGCTCCCCAGATCGCCGATTTTCCGGAATATTTCGAAGAAACGGGCGTCGAAAAGGGGAAATACATCTTCAGCATGTGCCGCTTCGTCCCAGAAAAGAACCTGCACCACCTGATCGAAGCCTTCTCGAAGACCGACAACAAGGGGTGCAGACTGGTGCTGGCCGGAGATACGGATTTCGAAGACGAGTACTCCGCAGGACTCAAAAAATACGCACGGGAACAGGGCGTCGTCCTGACCGGCTTCATCAAGGGGAAAAAGCTGCACGCCCTTCTCACCCACGCCCGCTGCTTCGTCCTGCCCTCTTCGCACGAAGGGCTTCCGATCGCATTGCTGGAAGCGATGAGTTACAGACTGCCCGTCATTGTAAGCGACATTCCGGCCAATCTGGAGGTCGGTCTTGAAAAAGAGGCTTATTTCCCCGTCGGCGACATAGCGGCGCTGGCGCAGAAGCTCCAGCAAAACATCGACGCACCCTACCGGCAAAAGGAATATCCGATGGAAAAATACGACTGGGACGCTATCGCCGGACAAACGGCCGCAGTATATGAAAAATGCGCGGCACTCCGGCCGGACAGGTAAATTTCCGCCTACCCTTCCCGGCTGATCTCAGCCACGGTCGCCCCGACGAATGCTATCAGCTCCGCCGGGGCGATTTTCAGTTGCAGGCCCCGGACGCCGGCGCTGATATAGATGAACGGATGCTCCCCGGCCGAAGAGTGGATATAAGTCGGGAAGCGCTTTTTCATGCCGACCGGCGAACAGCCGCCGCGTATATAACCCGTCACGGGCAGCAGCTCCTTCATCGGAATCAGATCGGCCTTCTTGTTGCCCGACACGCGGGCCGCGGCCTTGAGATCGACCTCGTGATTCCCCGGCACCACGCAGACGAAGTATCCCGTCCGGTCGCCTTTCAGCACGAGGGTCTTGAAAACCGTGGCGATCTCCTCGCCCAGCTGTTCGGCGACGTGCGTCGCCGCCAGATGCTCTTCGTCCACCTCGTAGGGAACAAGCTCGTAATTTATCTTCGCACGGTCGAGCAGCCGCGCCGCATTCGTCTTTTCGACTTTTCCGTGTGCCATCTCAGCTATTGATGTTCGATTTTTCGGCTTAAGTTGCGCAAAGGTAGTTTATTTTACCCGGATTGTCGCATTTTAGCTACATTTGTCAGATGCTTCGCCGAAAAATCACATACAAACCGCTCGCCTTTCTCATCGCGGTTCTGTTCCTCCCCACCGTCCTGCCGGCGCAGAGCACCCGTGTCCGCGGGCGCGTCACCGACGCCGCCGACGGCACGCCGATGCAGTTCGTGAGCGTCGTCTTTCCCGGCACCACGACGGGCATCACCACCGACGAGGCGGGCATCTACACGCTCGAAACCCGCGACACGGTGAGCCGCGTGCAGGCCACGATGGTCGGCTACGCCTCGCAGACCAAGCCGCTCGTGCAGGGCGGCTTCAACCAGATCGACTTCGCCCTCGAAGCCGTGGAGTTCGGTATCGGCAGCGTCGTCATCACCCCCGGCGACAACCCGGCGCATCCGATCCTGCGGGGCGTCATCCGCCGCAAGCCCCAGAACGATCCCGACCTGTACGACAGCTACACCTGCGCCACCTACACCAAGATGCAGCTCGACCTGACGAATATCAAGCCCCGGTTCCGCAGCAAGCGCCTGCAACGCAATTTCGGGTTCGTCTTCGACTACATCGACACCTCGGCACTCACCGGACAGGCCTACCTGCCGGCCATGATCTCCGAAGCTACGGCCGACTATTACCACAGCAGGCGCAACCCCGCCGTTTCGCGCGAAATCATCCGCGCCAGCCGCGTGTCGGGCGTCGAGGACAGCTTCGCCATCGCCCAGTTCACGGGCCAGATGCACGGCAACGTCAATTTCTACGCCAATTACATCGACATCTTCAACGTCCGCTTCGCCAGTCCGCTCTCCGATTCGGGTCTGGCCTTCTACGACTATTTTCTGGTGGACAGCATGCAGGTGGAGGGGCGCAAAACCTACAAAATCCGCTTCCATCCCAAGCGGCTCGCCACGCCCGTACTCGACGGCGAAGTCAATATCGACTCGGCGTCGTACGCCCTGCAGTCGGCCTCGGCGCGCATGCCTAAGGGCGTCAATGTAAACTGGATCAAGCACCTGCGGCTCGAAAACGACAACCGCATCGTCGCCGACAGCACGTGGTTCCGCCACCGCGACCGGGTGTCGGCCGAATTTTCGATCGCCACGGGCGACTCGTCGAAGCTGACCTCGTTCATCGGCACGCGCGAGGTGGTCTACTCCGACGTGCGCGTCGGGGTTCCCATTCCCGACGAAGTCGCGCGCATGGACAACAACGTCGTCATCGGCGACGAAGAGGGAGTCAGCCGCACGGACGAAGCCTTCTGGGAACAAGTGCGCCCCTACCGGCTGAGCGAGAAGGAGAAGGGCATCTACTCGATGGTCGATTCGGTGCAGAACGTGCCGCTCTACCGCAACATCTACACGCTCATCAACACCGTGATCGTCGGTTACTGGAACACCAAATACATCGGCATCGGCCCCTATTACAAACTGGCCAGCTTCAACAAACTCGAAGGGTTCCGCATGCAGCCGGGATTCCGCACGACCACGGCCGTCAGCAAACGCATACGTCTCTCCGGATATGTGGCCTACGGCACGCGCGACGGCATGTTCAAGGGCGGCGGCAGCGTCGAACTTGCCTTCAACCGCCGCCTGACGCGCAAGCTCACCGTTTCGGGCCGGCACGACGTGATGCAGCTCGGCGCGGGACAGAACGCGCTCACGGAGAGCAACATCCTCAGCTCGCTGCTCTCGCGCGGCGACTCCCGGCTTTCGATGGTCAACCGTGGCGAGATCGGCTACGAACACGAATGGAGCCACGGCACCAGCAATTTCCTCGGCGCCCGCATCCAGAAGATCTTCGGCAACCGCTACGTGCCGCTGGTGCGTCCCGACGGCCGGATCGTAAACTCCGTATCGGACGCCGCGCTGCACGTCGGGATGCGTATATCGAAGAACGAGAGCATCTACCGCCTGCCCTTCGACAAGCAGTACATGGGCACGGTCTACCCCGTCCTGACGCTCGGATTCACGGCCGGCGTTCCCGCCATGCTGAACGACAGCTACGAATACTACCGGCTCGAAGGGGGCATCCACTACAAACCCGAACTGCCGCCGCTGGGCTATTCCAACATCACGCTGCAGGGCGGCAAAATCTTCGGCAAGGTCCCCTATCCGCTGCTCAAGCTCCACGAAGGCAACGGCACCTATTTCTACGATCCCAATGCCTTCTCGTGCATGAATTTCTACGAATTCGCATCGGACGCATGGGTGGCGCTCTTCTTCGAACACCACTTCAACGGCATCCTGCTGGGCCGCATTCCGCTCGTCAAGAAACTCAAGTGGCGCGAAGTGCTGGTCTGCAAGGGCGTGTGGGGCACGCTCTCGAAGGAGAACGACGGCAGTCTGCCCGACACGCAGGCTCCGCTGCTCTTCCCCCGCGGCATGACGTCGGTCTCGGACCCTTACGTCGAAATGGGCTTCGGCGTCGAAAATATCTTCCGCCTGCTGCGCGTGGACTGCATCTGGCGTCTCACCCACCGCGATCCCAAACCGGGACAGGACGTACAGAACTTCGCCGTAAACCTGAGCATGCACCTCAAATTCTGACATAGGGTTCCTTGTGTCGAAGATTTTGACTACCTTTGGGGCTTAAAATACGGAATCATATGATAAAAGGCGCCATATTCGACATGGACGGTACGCTCGTGGCCAATTCGCCGGTCCACATCCGGGCGTTCGAAATCTTCTGCGACCGCTACGGCGTGCGCGGCTGGAAGGAAAAACTGGGAGGGGCTTTCGGCAGGGGCAACGACGACATCATGCGGCTCATCATGCCCGAAGAGGTGATCCGCGAGAAGGGAACTGCGGCGCTTGGCGACGAGAAGGAGGCCATCTACCGCGAAATCTACGCTCCCGAAATCGAACCCATGCCGGGACTGGTCGCCCTGCTCGACAAACTCCGCGATGCGGGCATACGCTGCGCCGTAGGTTCGTCGGGGTGCAGGGCCAATGTCGATTTCGTGCTTGAGAAGTGCGACATCGAATCCTTTTTCGACGCCAAAATCAACGGCGACATGGTGACGCGCTGCAAACCCGATCCGGAAATCTACCGTTTGTGTGCATCCCGATTGGGGGTCGAACCTGAGCAGTGTCTGGTGTTCGAGGATTCGGTGAGCGGGGTGCAGGCGGCCAAGGCTGCCGGATGTCGCTGTGTGGCGGTGCCGGAGGCTTGTGTATTCGACGATACGCGGTACGGGGTGGCAGACTTCAAGATCCGTTCGTTGGAAGATTTCGATCAAACGATGGGGCAGTAACCTTTCAGGTTACTGCCCCA
>ERZ780218.355-NODE-355-length-45122-cov-5.455744_pt1 | contig 45122 bp, 38 predicted proteins | sample MGYA00510975_ERZ780218 | MGnify/ENA primary metagenome ERZ780218 (study PRJEB29588, sample SAMEA2152063) | human gut metagenome | biome: human gut; feature: human-associated habitat; material: faeces | place: Denmark | collected 2008/2010 ... | reverse complement strand
TTCGCTGATGGCGGGAGCCTGTACGCTGGCGATAATGGTCCTTCCGCTTATCATACGCTCCACCGAAGAGGCACTGAAGGCGGTTGACGACAGCTTCAGAGAAGGAAGCTACGGACTCGGAGCCGGAAAGCTGAGAACAATATTCGTGATAGTGCTTCCTCCTGCAATGAGCGGAATCCTTTCCGGAATCATTCTTGCGGTAGGACGTATCGTAGGAGAAACGGCGGCTTTGATATACACTGCGGGAACGGTGGCGAAAATTCCCGGATTGTTTGATTCCGGAAGAACGCTTGCCATACATATGTATTCCCTTTCAAACGAGGGTCTGCATATGAACGAGGCTAGTGCGACCGCAGTCGTTCTGCTTGTGACGGTTCTGCTGCTTAACGGTCTGGCATCTCTTGTTGCCAAAAAGCTTTCAAAAGGAGAGAAATAAGCTATGCCTATTAAATTTGACATAAAAAACGCCGACTTGTTTTACGGAGATTTTCAGGCGCTGAAGAATATAAACCTTGAGATAAAGGACAAGGAGATAACCGCTTTTATAGGTCCGTCGGGCTGCGGAAAATCCACCCTGCTCAAATCCCTTAACAGAATGAACGATCTGGTTGAGGGCTGTAAAATCACAGGAGATTTCAGGCTTGACGGTCAGGATATTTACAAGGATATTGAAATTACGGAGCTGAGAAAAAGAGTTGGAATGGTTTTTCAGAAGCCGAATCTTTTTCCCATGTCGATTTACGACAATATCGCATACGGTCCGAGAACTCACGGAATAAAGAAAAAGGCAGAGCTTGACGAGATAGTTGAAACGTCGCTGAGGCAGGCGTCGATCTGGGACGAGTGCAAGGACAGGCTGAAAAAATCGGCTCTCGGTACCTCCGGCGGTCAGCAGCAGAGACTTTGTATTGCCAGAGCGCTGGCGGTAAAGCCGGAGGTAATACTGATGGACGAGCCGACTTCGGCGCTGGACCCTATCTCGACCATCAAGATAGAGGAGCTTTGTCAGCAGATCAAAAACGATTATACTATTATAATTGTTACTCACAATATGCAGCAGGCGACGAGAATTTCGGACAAGACGGCGTTTTTCCTTCACGGAGAGATCGTTGAGTTCGATACCACGGAAAAGATATTCAGCTCGCCTTCTCAGCAGAAAACGCTTGATTACATTACCGGACGTTTCGGATAAGGGGGATTTTTAAATGCGTGAAAGCTTTGATAAACAGCTTAATCAGCTTAATATACTGCTTATGAATATGGCTGCTCTTGTGGAGCAGATAATCGCAATGTCGATCAAGTCACTGGAGGAGCAGAACACCGAGCTCGCCAGGCAGACGGTTGAATTCGATGCGAAAATAAACGATCTGGAGCGGGAAATAGAAAGACTTTGCTTGAAGCTGCTTTTGCAGTATCAGCCGGTTTTTGCCGATGACCTCAGAAGAGTTTCGACCGCTCTTAAGATGATAACCGACATGGAGAGAATCGGCGATCAGGCGGCGGATATCGCCCAGCTCAATATTACGCTTATAGCTCAGAAGAAAAGCTGGGAGCTGGAGGAGATATCACAGATGGCTAGGGGAACGGCATTAATGGTTTCCCAGAGCATAGACGCTTATGTCAATCACGACGAGGAGCTTGCCACCGCCGTTATTGCTTCGGATGACGAGATAGACGATCTGTTTAACCGCATAAAGAATAAGATAATTGAGCAGATCGCTGCGGATAAATCAAAAGGCGAGCAGGCTGTCGATACTGTCATGATAGCAAAATATTTTGAGAGAATAGGAGATCATGCGGTCAATATAGCTGAATGGGTGCTGTTCTCTATAACCGGAGTTCATAAATCAAAGAAGATCATGTAGTCTTCGTTCATATATACTTTACCTGATTTTACACTGATTTTACATTGGCAAGCAGGGAATTTTACAATTGGTGTTTATAATAGTGATTGTAAAATCCGGATAAAATAATAAGCTGGAATTGTAAAATCGGGAGAGTTGTTTATGGACATTTTTATGGTATTAACCTTGATCGGCGGACTGGCGCTTTTCCTTTACGGAATGAACGTCATGGGTACGGGGCTGGAAAAGCTGGCGGGAGGCAAGCTTGAAAAGATATTCGAGAAGCTTACTTCCAATCCGCTCAAAGCCGTGCTGCTCGGAATGAGTGTTACTGCTGTAATTCAGTCGTCGTCGGCGACCACGGTAATGCTTGTGGGATTTGTAAACGCCGGTCTGATGAAGCTTCGTCAGGCTATCGGAGTTATAATGGGAGCTAATATCGGAACTACGATCACGGCGTGGATCCTGTCCCTGTCCGGAGTCGAGGGCGACAGCTTCTTTATTCAGATGCTTAAGCCGTCCTCATTTTCGCCTATACTTGCGATCATAGGCGTTTTTCTTATTATGCTTTCAAAGAGCGATAAGAAGCAGAATATCGGAACGATACTGATGGGCTTTGCGGTGCTTATGTTCGGAATGGAAATGATGTCGGGCGCAGTCGAGCCTCTTAAGGACGTTCCTGAATTTGCAAATGTACTGACAATGTTCCAGAATCCGGTTCTTGGAGTTCTTGTCGGAGCGATTTTTACAGCCATTATACAGTCTTCGTCGGCTTCGGTCGGAATCCTTCAGGCGCTTTCTGCTACCGGAGCTATCAAGTTCGGAGCGGCGCTTCCTATTATCCTGGGACAGAACATAGGAACCTGTATCACGGCGATAATCTCATCTATCGGAACTTCCAAAAACGCCAAGCGTGTAGCGGTAGTGCATCTGTATTTCAATATTATAGGAACTATGCTGTTCCTGACTGTTTTCTACACGCTGAACGCGATTTTTAAATTTCCGTTTATAAATGACACGGTGGGAGCGGCAAATATAGCTGTTGTACATACTATCTTTAACTTTACGACAACTTGCATACTTCTTCCGTTTATAAATCAGCTTGAAAAGCTTGCGTATCTTACTATAAGAGACGACACCGACGATAAGGGCGTCAAGGCGGAGGATCAGTTCAAGCTGCTTGACGACAGATTCCTTCAGTCGCCCTCGTTTGCTATCGAACAGTGCAGAACCGTTGCGGCAAACATGGCGGATATAGCCAAAAATTCGATCAAGCTTTCAATTGAGCTGCTCGACGGCTACAACGACGACAAGGCGGAGCAGGTCAACGGCATGGAGGCTCTTGTAGATAAGTATGAGGACAGACTGGGAACATATCTTGTAAAGCTTTCAAGTACGGATCTGTCCCACAAGGATTCGCAGTCCGTTGCAACGCTGCTGCATACTATCGGTGATTTTGAACGTATTTCAGACCATGCGAAGAATATTGTATCGGTAGCTAAGGAAAAGCACGATAAGAGCATCGAATTTTCAGCGCAGGCAGTCAGGGAGCTTAAGGTTATCTGCAGCGCGGTAACTGAAATACTTGATCTTGCGGTAAAGGCGTTTGCCGAGCAGGATCTTTACAGCGCATATCTTGTCGAGCCTCTGGAGGAGGTCGTGGATCAGCTTCAGACAAAGCTGAAAAGCAGACATGTAAAAAGACTTCAGAAGGGTATGTGCACAATAGAACTGGGATTTATTTTTACCGATCTGCTTACGAATCTGGAGAGAGTATCGGATCATTGTTCAAATATTGCGGTTTGCCTTATTCAGGTCAACGACGACAATTTTGAAACACACGAGTATCTGAGAACGGTAAAGACCAGCGGAGAGGCTTTTGATTCGGAGGTTGAAAAATATCAGCAGATGTTCGCTCTGCCCAAAAAGGATTTTTAGAACGGGTAAATAGTCGTTCGTCTGCGGTTTTGAAAGGAAGGTTTATATGTCGCTTATATACTGTGTTGAGGACGACGACGGAATAAGGGAGCTGGTTTCCTGTGCTTTGAAATCGGGCGGCTATAAGGTAAAGGCTTTTCCGAAAGCAAAGCCGTTTTACGAGGAGCTTAAAAGCTGTGCGCCGACTCTTGTCCTTCTGGATATAATGCTGCCGGACGAGGACGGCCTTACGATCCTGGGAAAGCTTAAAAGCGATCCGAAGCTCAAGGAGATCCCGGTTATAATGCTTACTGCAAAGACCAGCGAGCTTGAGAAGGTACGCGGACTTGAATCGGGCGCTGACGATTATATTACAAAACCGTTCGGCGTAATGGAGCTGCTGTCCAGGATAAAGGCGGTTCTGAGGCGTACTGCAAAGCAGAGCGGCGAGTCTGAGGTGTTTGAGATTGACGGCTGTTCTCTTGACGCTTCAAGGAGAATAGTTACCTACAACGGAATCGAGGTTACTCTTACCTACAAGGAATTTGAACTGCTTATGTACCTGATGCGTCATCAGTCCATTGCGGTAACCAGAGATAAGCTTATGGAAATGGTCTGGGGCTATGAGTTTGCAGGGGAAACCAGAACGGTTGATATGCATATAAAGACCCTGCGCCAGAAGCTTGAGGCGGCAGGATGCAGGGATATTATAAAAACTGTAAGAGGCGTCGGATACAAGTGCGGGTAAACAGAAGCGGTAAATCGTGGGAGGCGCAGGGCGATGCAGAAAAAAATATTTAGAGTAATGACTGCGGTCGTTGCGGTTTCCTTGGCTGTGTTTTCTCTTGTGATCGGAGGAATAAGCTACTCTTTTTACAAAAACGCTGCTCAGGACGAACTTAAGGCTGCGGCTGAAATAGCGGTCAGCAGCATCGGCGACAACGCTGACTTCTCTCAGCTTGAGCAGAATCTTAAAGACGCTTTGAATTACGATGTCAGGCTGACTTACATTGAAAGCGACGGAAATGTGCTGTACGATAGTGAAGCGGACGTCAGCGAGATGGAGAATCATCTTGACCGCAAAGAAGTAAGGCAGGCTCTGGAAAACGGAACCGGAGAAGCCACGAGAGTATCCGACACCCTTGACAAAACCGTTTATTATTACGCCGTTGAATACGACGGGGGAGTTCTCAGATTTTCAAGGGAACGGAGCAATCTGTTGTCTATTTTCATTTTAGTGGTTCCTATTATAATCTGTGTGGCGGGGGCAATATTTGTCGTGACCACGGTTGTTTCGATCAAGCTGTCGGAAAGTCTGATCAAGCCTATAAACCGTCTGGTTACCCAGTTTGACGTAAACGGGGACGGGATCGGCAATCTTGAAACTCCTTATGAGGAGCTTAAGCCTATCATCAAAAATGCCGATCTGCTTATGAAAAGAATATCCAAAAATGTTGCCAAGCTGAAACGCGAAAAAGAAAAGATAACTCTTATTACCGACAATATGGTAGAGGCAATGATACTGCTGGATTCGGACCGGACGGTGCTTTCGGTGAACCGGAGCGCTGTAAAGCTGCTGAATCCGCATTTTGACCCTCATTCCCATGAAAAACTTTCGCATCTTACAACAAATCCGGAGCTTATAGAGCTGCTTGACAGGCTTGATGAGGACGATTCGGTAAGAGGAGTAGTTACCGTTAAGAGCAGATCTTTCAGGACGTATATCAACAAGTCGGATTTCAACGGAGATTACGGGATCATAATTCTTATGGTGGATGTTACCGAGAGCATCAAGAGCGAGCAGATAAGACGTGATTTTTCTGCAAACGTATCACATGAGCTGAAGACGCCGCTTACTACTATCAAGGGCTTCGGTGAAATGATGGAAAACGGAATCATAACAGGAGCGGAGGACATAAAAAAATACGGCGGAACTATCTACCGTGAGGCAGAAAGACTGCTTTACCTTATTAACGATATAATAAGATTGTCGGAAATAGAAGAGCATGCTAACAGTGAAAGCGATCAGGTAGACGTTCTCCGCACGGCTCAGGATGTTGAGGAGATACTTCAGAACAAGGCATATAATCATAAGGTATCTGTGTTTGTAAAGGGCGAAAACGTTGTTATAGAAGGAAATCAGAGCTATATGACGGAGCTTCTGCTCAACCTTATGGACAATGCGGTTAAGTACAATAACGACGATGGCTCGGTATGGGTCGAAGTATCAAGAAGCGGAGAAAACGCAGTTATCGTTGTCAGGGATAACGGAATCGGTATTGCCGAAAAGGACAGAGAGCGGGTTTTTGAAAGATTTTACCGTGTGGATAAAAGCCGTTCGAAGCAGACGGGAGGAACTGGTCTTGGGCTGTCTATCGTCAAGCATATCGTAGCTTATCACAACGGCGAGATAGCTATCAGCAGCAGTCTTGGAAAGGGAACGGAAATAACGGTTATCATACCGGTTTCGCAAAGCTGAGTATATTGCTGATTCGTAACTGAATGCTGAATGTTCTGCTTGGTTTTCGGGGATAAAGCTTCAAGGATCAACCTGCGGAGCGACAGCTTAATATCACCTCTTTATCGTGCGCGGCTGCGCAGGGTAAGGAGGTTTTTTGCGGACTTCTGAAATCTTAATGGAAGAGCTTACAGAATGCAGATATTAGCATAGGGGTGCATAATATACCGGATTTGTAACGACTTTTCTTTTCTGCGATAAGTCTTTTGATTGTGTGAAATAAAAGAAGATTTATCCATATAAATGGCGGTCATTGACTTTTAAAGGACCGTATGATATAATATATTATGGTTGATTGTGTCTGAGAAACGGGGGTTATGCAATGGAATGTCCGAAATGCAAAAAAACTGTCGGAGAGCATGACGTAGTATGCAGAAACTGCGGAATAGCTCTGAGGGAGAAGCCTAAAAAGTCCACGGGCTTTAAAGCGCTTTTCTCAAAGAAGAAATCGGATAGAAAGGATCAGCCTTTGCTTGAAACTTCGTCTTTAAGGAAAAGTCTTGGGAGCATCGTCAACGGACAGAATGAAAAGAAAATCAAGATCGCTTTTCTGATTGCCCTGGCGGCGCTTATAATTGTGCTTATCTGGGTGGTAATTGTTCAGCTTTCGGCGGACAAAGGCGGAAAAAAGGCGCTTGAGGCGGCCGAATTTATCGGAATGTCCATAACGAAAGCAGAAAAGGATATGGAGATCCATTTTAAAGATAATTCTGCATTCAGCATTTTGAATAATGCGGCGGTGTTCGATTATATATATGAAAGTGACGACAGTCTTGAAATTGACGATATTGTTTTTCCGGAATGGACGGTTACTGTTTTAAAGGATTCTTCGGATAATATCGAAAGCGTTACATATACGAATTACAAGCTGCTAAAAAAGGACAGCAGGGGAGAAAAGCTTGATAAGCGCATCAATCTCGACAGTTTTGACAAGGGAGCGCGATACAGCTCCGTAACGGACGCTGTTGATCTGGATCCGTATAAAATAGTATACGGCAAGGACAGCATAAGCTATATCTATAAGTATTATTACACTGCGGCTGACGCAAATGCCCAGAGCGTTCTGCTTACCGCTGTGTTTGACAATGACAGCAAATATCTTTATTATACGTCTGTCAACATATATCCTCAGAATGTCTGAATCTGATTTTCAGGCGCTGTAACAGTTGTTACAGAAAGAATACAAATTATTTCATAAAGTCTACAAATATCATTGCATTATTGACTTATCGTCAGAATACTGATAATATAAATTGATGAATTGTGACTGGCGATCATAGGAGTACTTGAGTTTTCTGCCGGTGAATCTGAAGAAACGGCGGAAATGTTAAGTAAAATACTGTATAAACATCTTACTGCGGAGTTTTATAGCATTGGAAGTATTTCCCCGCCTTTAAGACGGCGGGGAACATTTTTCATTCAAAAGAAGATGGGATCCCTTGATAAATGCCGCCGTTGTTCATTATTTGAACAGGCTGTGATGAATTTTGATTAAAGGAGGTTAAGTATGGACACAAGTGTAAAGCTTTGTATGGGCTGTATGAACGAACTTGACGCAAACGGCGTCTGTCATTATTGCAGCTATACGGACGATATGCCGCATTTGCAGTCATACCTGGCTCCGAGAACGGTGCTCGACAACAGATATATCATAGGCAAAATGCTTACCTATAACGGTGAAGGAGCTTCGTATATATGTTATGATACTATACGCAAAGCCAAAGCCGTTGTGCGTGAATATATGCCGGATACTCTGTGCGAGCGTGAGCGCGGAACTCAGAGACTTATTGTAAATCCCGACTGTCTTGCAAAATACAAGACATATATGTCGGAATTTGCCGATATGAACAAAACCTTGTCGCGGATGAGAAATTTAAGTCATATTTCCACCGCTATGGATATGTTTGTTGAAAATAATACTACATATGTGATACTGGAGTATGTGGAGGGCGTTTCGCTGAAGAAATTTCTTCAGTCGAATACGGGTTATCTTACATGGAATCAGGTTAAAAAGCTGTTTGTTCCTCTTTTTACTACCCTCAGTATCATACATAACGCAGGAATCATTCACAGGGGAATCTCTCCGGAAAATATAATCGTTACTACCGACGGAGAGCTGAAGCTTACCGGATTTTCCATAAGCTCCATAAGGACTTCAAATACAGGGCTGTCTCCTGAGTTTTATTCCGGATATACCGCACCGGAGCAGTATTCCTCTCTTGAGTATCAGGGGACCTGGACCGACGTTTATGCAATTGCCGCTGTGCTGTACCGGATACTTACGGGATGCGCTCCGCTTGACGCAAATACCAGGATATATAACGATACGTTTGTTGATGCGTGCCGTATCAATCCTAATATACCCGTGCATATTTCAAATGTTATTTCCCGTGCTATGGCAGTAAGGGGAGAGGAAAGGATACAGTCTGTAAACGAGCTTGTTACCGAGCTTTTCAGTAAGCATACCCATATCGAGCATCAAAAGGGCGCTACGCAGACTATACCTATACAGAAAGTCAATCAAAGGCCCAAAAGAACGCAGACGCAGGTCAGAGAAAAGAAAGCGGAGCCGGAAAAGAAAACAAGTCCTGCGGTTATGGCGCTGGGTATAACCATGCTGGTGGTATTTCTTGCGTTGGGAGTATTTTTGCTTTATCAGCTTCTGGGAGCGCCAAGCGCTGAAAACAATGATTCTGAAAATGCGCTTTTAAATTCGGCGTATATAAGCGGCAGTCAACATGACGCAAGCAGTGAATCAAGCGGGACAGATTCGGTAATAATAGAGGAAAGCGAGCCTGACGACAGCTATCCTTACGGAGTAGGCTCGATCATGCCTAACGTTGTCGGAATGAGATATGAAACCGTCATGAAGCAGCTTGGAAATGATTTTAATATCAGAGCTGAGTATTTTTATTCGGATACGGAAGAAAAGGGAATAATAACGGAACAGAATATTCCGGAGGGAAGCGAATATGACCCTGAGCTGAAAAACGAGCTTGTACTGAAAGTATGCAAAGGAACGGAAAACGTACCTGTTCCGGATTATTCGGGATTATCCTATAAAGACTATTCCGCTATTCTGGATTCTCTGGACATCAAGTATAAAAAGGTAGAGGTGGAAAGCAGCAGAGTCACTATAGGCTATGTTGTATCGACGGATATCGGAGTCGGCTATAATATCAACGTAAAAGAAGGGGAAACCCTTACTGTAAATGTTTCGATAGGAATGCCGCAGCCGGACAGCTCAGCTTCCTCCGGTTCGGCACCGGACGATTCGCAGAGCGGCGGTTCTGAAAGTCAGAACCGGCAGTCTGACGACGCTCAGGCCGACAGCTGACAAAGTTTTGGAGAGTAATACGAAAACGTTTAAAATTTTATGAAATGATAGTGTAAAGCCCTTGACAATGTCAGGGCTTTATGCTATGATAATTAAGGTTTATGATAAAAAAGTATATTATTGTGGAATATCTTGCGTATTAAGAGTTCCATTTATTTGGAGGAATGGTTATGGCTAAGAAAATTGGTGTACTGACAAGCGGCGGAGACGCTCCGGGAATGAACGCTGCAGTCCGCGCCGTAGCGAGAGCTGCGCTTCAGAAGGGAATGGAAGTTGTCGGTATACGCAGAGGATATGTAGGTCTTCTTAACGGAGATTTTATTGAAATGAACGCAAGAACCGTTTCGGGAATTATTCAGCGGGGCGGTACCTGTCTTTATACTGCAAGATGTCCTGAATTCCGCAATATCGAAGGCGTAAAAAGAGGCGTTGAAAAATGCAGGGAAATGGGTCTTGACGGTATCGTGGTTATCGGAGGCGACGGCTCGTTCAGAGGAGCGGGAGATCTTTCGTCGCTGGGTATTCCGTGCATCGGAATCCCGGGCACTATCGATAATGATATACAGTGTACGGAATATACTATCGGATATGATACGGCTATGAATACCGCCATGGAGATGATCGATAAGATACGCGATACCGCTCAGTCGCACGACAGATGCTCTGTCGTGGAGGTAATGGGCAGAAAGGCCGGATACATCGCTATAAATGTCGGCATGGCAGTCGGAGCTGAAGCGGTAATTACGCTGGAAAGAGATTACGATCTCGATGCCATCGCTGCAAATATGCTCAGAACAAAGAAGAGCGGAAAGACTCATTTTATAGTTGTTGTGGCTGAGGGCGTGGGTCAGTCCGAGAATATTGCAAGAACGCTTCAGGAGATGACGGGAATCGAAGCGAGAGTTACGGTTCTCGGTCATGTTCAGAGAGGCGGTTCTCCTACGGTAAGAGACCGCGTTATGGCAACCGAAATGGGTTATCATGCCGTCGAACTTCTTGAGCAGGGTATCGGCAACAGGATCGTCGGACTTAAGGACGGCAGGGTTTACGATGTCGATATTCAGGAAGGTCTTGCTATGAAGAAGCCTTTCCTTGACGAGAGATACGATATTCTTAATAAGACTGCGTTTTAATCAGTCAGGCTGAATTTTATTTACAATTGAATATACAGCTGTCCGTAAATATTTTCAATGCGGACAGCTTGCATATTACAGAGTAGAGATCTGTGCGTTAAGTGCCTGAGGGACGGGGAGTTGCCATCAGGACGAAAAGGGTCGGCGCAGGCTTAGCCTTTGCGGTACAGGTTTCGCATCCCGCTGAATGTGTAATTTGAGAGCTTTTCATTCTCCGGTTATGCACAGCATAATTTTCGGTGCGGTGAAATTTCACGCCGCTCCGCAGCTCAGTCATAAAAGGAGGTATATTTATGAAGAGCTTTTTTTCTATTTTTTCAGAATCCTTCAAATCCTTGAAGGATATCAGGACGCTTACGACAACAGGTATCCTGCTTGCGCTGGCGTTTGCGATCAAATCTTTTTCCATCGAAGTAACGCCGGATCTGAGAATCGGCTTTACTTTTCTTGCAACCTGCACGATAGGTATGCTTTACGGACCCGTAGTCTGCGGAATGTCTACTTTTTTGCTTGATTTTATCGGCTATATCGTGCAGAACAAGTCGCCGAGGGCTTACAGTCCTCAGCTTGCGCTTGTGGTTATCATATCCGGTGTTATTTACGGCTGCTTGCTGTATAAATGCGATTTCAGCAACAAGAAAATAGCAAGCATGGTCAAGATAGCGATCGCTAGAGCTTCGGTTGTATTGTTCTGCAATATAGGTCTTAATTCGTATTTCCTGTACACTCTTTACGTAAACAAGGACTTTGGTATAACAAATCTTACCCGTGACGGTATAAGCGGTTTTGCGGCGTACTGCGTGCCGAGAGTAGTAAAAAATCTCGTGCAGCTTCCGGTGGATCTGATAATACTTATGATATTTTTACCAATGATAAAATACGCTTACGATAAGGTGAGGGCGCAGTTCGGACATACCAAGGGCAGCGTGGCTTAAGGCAAATAATATGAATGTCAGGATTTGCTGAGGCGAAAATAGGCTGTGACATAGTAAAGTTAATACTGAGTTTAACAAGCGGTGATATCGTATATATCACCGCTTGTTTTAAAATTTATATGCAGCTACTTGAAAAAACAGTCTGAATGTAGTATAATATAAAATACTTATTATATGATTTGTCGAAGGGACTTGTTTGTCATGATAAACGTAGGTTTTATAGGAGCCGGAAATATGGGCTTCGCAATTATGAAGGGGATCGCTCATAGCGATCTGTGCAGCGACGTTAGAATGTATGCAACCTCTACTACGGTTCGTATGTTTGCTTATGATCCGGACAACGAAAAGATAAAAAGACTTTCAGAGCTGGGTGTCACGCCCTGCAAAAGCGAGGCAGAGGTTTTTAAGATCTGCAAGTATGTTTTTCTTGCGGTCAAGCCTCAGCAGCTTGACGAGGTTCTGGACAGCGTTTCCGGCTGTACAGACGAGGATACGGTGATAGTTTCTATATGTGCGGGAATCACAGGAGAGTATATAAAGTCGAAAACTTCTGCCGACGCTAAGGTTGTCCTTGTTATGCCCAATACTCCGCTGCTGCTTGGAGAAGGCGCTACGGCTCTTTCAAAGGTCGAGCCGTGTACGGAGGATGAGTTCAAGCTTGTCTGCGATGTTTTTTCCTCCTGCGGAGAAATTGCGGTTATTCCTCAGGATAAGATGAAGGAGATCATCGCTGTAAACGGATCTTCGCCCGCTTTTATATATTTGTATGCTCAGGCATTTGTCGATTATGCAAAGTCTGTCGGGATCGACGAAGCAGTTGCCAAATCGCTTTTTGCAAAATCGCTGATAGGCTCGGCTAAAATGATAACAGACAGCGGTTATACTCTTGATGAGCTTATAACGATGGTTTCTTCCAAGGGCGGAACGACTATCGCCGGACTCGAAAAGCTGCGTGAGGGAAATCTTCAGCAGACGGTTGAAAACTGCTGCAAGGCCTGCACAAAGCGGGCTTATGAGCTTTCAAAGTAATTATATCCGGGCATCAGGCATATACTTTACAAAAAGTATATGGAGTGATGTATAATGCAAAATCAACGGACAAGCGGTTCGGTGCTGCGCAGAAATAATTTTTTTGCTTTTCTTGTGGGAACGGCGCTTCTGGGAGTGATTCTCGGGACAATGGCGTATTGTTTTATGAGCGAGGACTTTTTAAATCAGCTGTCGCTGGCTCAGGAGAATTTTCTCGAGGTGAGGCGCAATTCTGATTTTGCGGTCGTACTGATGAAATCGCTTTCGTCTTCTACGATGTTTTTGGGAGCGGTTTTTATCCTTGGATTTTCCGCTGTTGCACAGCCGGTAGAGATAGCCGTGCTTCTTGTAAGAGGTATGGGGTTGGGAGTAACTATGGCTCAGGTTTATTCACAGTGCGGAAAAACGGGGATTGCCATATGTGCGGTGCTTATAGTTCCGGCGGCGCTGATATCTTCATATGCCCTTATAATCGGAACAAGGGAAGCGCTTTCGATGTCTAATCTGCTTATGGCCAATTCGCTGTCCGACAGACCTTCCGAGGGGATGCTGGGAGCGGTCAAGCTTTACGGAACAAAGTTTTTGGTACTTGAAGCGGTCTGCGCTGTTTCTGCTGCGGTGGACTGTTTGTGCTCGGTTATTTTTGCCGGCAGGTTCTGAGGCAATGCCGCACAATTATTGTACGGTATTGTTCTGAGATTTATAATAAAGAATGTTAATTTTAAAGGAGCGTAAAAATGGCGTTGTTCGGAAATTTTGATCAGTCGGGAAGAGGTATTCCCAAAGCGCCGGCTGAGAAAAAAGGTATATTTAAGTTCTTTGAGATATACGGCAGAAAGTGCTGGAAGCTTATGGGGCTTAATGTGCTGTATTTTATGTTTTTTGTTCCTGCGCTTTTGGCAGGCTGGCTGTCGTACAGGCTTAACAGCTATGCGCCTTACTGTCTGGCGCTTATTACGGTCGTTTGCTTCGGTCCGGCTACTGCAGCTATGACCAAGGTAACAAGGAATTATTCTCAGGAGAGAAACGCGTTTATTTATTCGGATTTCATAGAGACTTTTAAAAAGTGCTTTAAGCAGAGCCTTGCTATGGGTATTATTGACGCGGTATTTATTATAGGCTTTTCAGTAGCCATTCCTACATATAAAAACTGGGCTGAAAGCAATTCGGCAATGTATGTGCCGTTTATTATCTGTCTTAGCTGTCTGATAGTTTTCTTTATGATGCATTTTTACATTTATCTTATGATAGTGTCTACCAATCTGAGACTGAGGCAGATACTGAAAAACGCATTTTTCCTGGTCAGCCTGGGAGTGAAGAACAGCTTGTATACGCTGCTTGTATGGATCGTCGTTGTATTCTGCTTATTGGCACTGCTGCCGTATTCGCTGTTTATTCTGCCTTTCTGGCCGTTGTCTTTTATCAATTTCGTAACCTCATTCAATTGCTATCCTGTTATAAGAAAGCATGTTATCCAGCCGTATTATGACGCCAAGGGCGAGGAAAATCCGGAATTTGATTATTTAAAGCCCAAGGAGGACGAGGTCTTATTCGAGGACAAGCCTGAGCTTGAGCAGCAGCCTGATAAAAAGCAGAACAAAAAGCGCGGCAAAACCATATCGTAAATAAAGGCAATACTGTGTAATCATTGTGCAGTTACTGCTAAAAAACCGTATCAGTCCAGTCGGCTGATACGGTTTTTTTATCTTGGCAGCGTGACGCATGGATAATCCGGACGCTGACTGTGCTGAGCTGTTCAGCTTTTGCTTTCTTTGGCGCTTGTGAGATGAACATCCAGCTGGTCGTAGGGAATACTTATGCCTTCTTCATCAAAACGGTCTTTGACAAGCACCAGCAGCTTGTAATTAAGGGCCGAGTAATCCTCGGATTTTACCCAGATACGCGCAAGGATCTTTATTGCGCTTGCACTGTGCTCGCACATAACGACCTGCGGCGGTTCAGGGTCGGAAAGCGCCATCGGTTCGTCTTTAAGCAGCTCCTGTATAATGCTGACGGCTTTTCTGTAATCAGCGCTGTAATCGATCGAAAAATACATATCGAGCCGTCTGCAAGCTTCCTGAGTATAGTTTATTATAGTGGCGCTGGCAACTGTGCCGTTTGGTATAAGTACGGCTTTGTTGTCAGAGGTGAGCAGACGGGTGTAAAGTATTGTTATTGCGCTTACGGTTCCTGATTCGTTGTTTATTTCAACAAAATCTCCGCATTTAAAAGGATGATTGAACATTATTATAAAGCCTCCGGCAACGTTGGAAAGACTGTTTTGCAGCGCAAGTCCGATTGCAAGACCTGCCGCGCTGAGCGTAGCTATAATCGACGTCATCGGTACGTTAAGCTTTGACAGAGTGATTATTGCGACCAGTATATACAGCAGCGGCTTTACAAGAGAAATAAGGAATGTATGCGCTGTAGGATCTATACGGCTTTTTTTCAGCGTTTTGGTCATAAGACTGATGACTATTTTAGTAATCAGTATTCCTGCCGCTAATATGATTAGAGCCGATAAAAGATCGGGTGCGAAATTTTTAAGCTTATCAAGCAAATGTTCTCCCATAATAAAACTCCTTTTACCTATAGCGTGTTCGCATAAAGCCAACCGCACGGCTTTTCAGCAGAATTTCACATATACCGCGTCAAATTTGTACACAAAGATATGCATATTTGTTTTATGTGAACAGCTCTGAATTATTATCCGATAAAAACAGTATAGCATATTTTAAGCAAAAAGCAAAGGTTTATTTGTTAATTTGCAGAGACGATTTCTCTTTTACGTTTATAACTCAAGCGGGATGCGACGCATCCTTGCTATGTTGAAAACGTATTTTAAACAGTTACCATAATCAGACTTATTAAAACTTTTTTATATAAAAAAAGCGTGATGGGGTCTTGTAATCTATGTGAAAATAGTGTATAATAAATAGTAATTGATATATTTATGAGGACGTTTACCCTCTGAGAATGCGTTTTATACGCCTTAATTTTATTAAAGGAGTAGCTGTATATGTATGGGCTAATTAATGTTCTTTCCGATAATGTTATTCACGGTTCGGATAAGAATCTTTCCGGTACTACGGTTTCTTCCGTGGTCATAACCGGAATGGTCGTAGTATTCATCGGACTTATCCTTCTGGTTCTTCTCGTAATGCTGTACGGAAAGCTTTTTGAATCTATCAACAGAAAAAAAGAAAATAAGGCAAAGGCGGAAGCTGCCGCAGCAGCGGAAAATAAACCGGCAGAAAACGTTTCGGTCGCTCCCGTTATTGAGGACGGAATAGAGGAAGAGGTCGTAGCTGCAATTATGGGCGCTGTTGAGGCGATGAGTGCTCAGAGCGGAAAGAAACTGGCGCTTAAAAGCGTTAAAACGGTAAAGCCGCAGAGAAACGCCTGGGCTGCAGCCGGAATAGCTGACAATACAAGACCATTTTGAGTTTACTGATGGATTTGCATTTTATTTTGAAAGGAAAGTGAAATTTGAATGGGTATAATAAATAATTTCCTGGAAACTATGGCAGATCTGGCCCGTGAATCCGGTTTTGCAGGATTTTTAGCTGACGACGGCTGGAAGAACATAATAATGATTCTTATATCGTTTTTGTTCATGTACTTAGCTATAGCCAAGGGCTTTGAGCCGCTGCTGCTTCTGCCGATCTCGTTTGGTATGCTGCTTACGAATCTTCCGTTTGCTGAGATGTATCATCCGGAATTCTGGGATTATATCGAGGTTGAAGAGCGCGGAGGCACTCTGAACGATCACTATATCGATTACGGACGAGTCCTGCAGCACGGGGGACTGCTGGATATTTTGTATATGGGTGTAAAGCTTCAGATCTATCCTCCGCTGATCTTTTTGGGAATAGGTGCGATGACCGATTTCGGACCTTTGATCGCGAACCCTAAAAGCTTTCTGCTGGGCGCTGCGGCTCAGGGCGGCATCTTCTTTACGTTTATCGGCGCTGCGCTTCTGGGAATGACTGCTGCCGAGTGCGGATCTATCGCGATTATCGGCGGAGCGGACGGTCCTACGGCAATTTACGTTTCTTCAAAGCTTCTGTCCAAAACGGACAGCATAGGCGTAGGTACCATAGCGCTTGCCGCGTACACATACATGGCGCTTGTTCCGATCATCCAGCCGCCGATTATGAAAGCGCTTACGACCAAGAAAGAGCGTTCTGTCGTAATGGGACAGCTGAGGCAGGTTTCAAAGACAGAAAAATTGATCTTCCCTATCCTTGTAACAGTTATTATCTCGCTTATGGTTCCGTCGGCTGCACCGCTGGTTGGTATGCTTATGTTCGGCAATCTTCTTAAAGAGAGCGGCTGCTGTGACAGAATTGCCAAAACCGCTCAGAATGAGCTTATGAATATTATAACGATCTTCCTTGGAGTATCCGTAGGCGCTACGACGCGCGCAGATAAGATACTTACACTGTCGTTCGGAAAGGTTATCCTGTTGGGAGTACTTGCTTTCAGCTTAGGAACAGCCTGCGGCGTTCTTTTAGGAAAGATAATGTATGTAGCGTCAAAGGGCAAGGTAAATCCGCTTATCGGTTCCGCCGGAGTTTCTGCGGTTCCTATGGCGGCAAGAGTTTCGCAGAAGGTTGGTCAGGAAGAGGTTCCTACAAACTATCTGCTTATGCACGCTATGGGACCAAACGTTGCCGGAGTTATCGGCTCTGCAGTTGCGGCAGGCGTGCTGCTCAGCATAATCAAAGTTTGATTTAACTGAATAAATATGGCGGACGGTATTCGTCCGTCATTTTTTTGAAAAGAGGCTGTTAAGATGGAAAGTAAATTTTTTGCGGTAATTTCGCGTATGAAATATATAAATCGCTGGTCGCTGATGAGAAACACGATACCAGAAAATATAAGCGAGCATTCTATCGAGACTGCTTTTATTGCACACGCTCTTGCCTTGCTTCGTAATAAGCGGTTCGGGGGAAATATAAACGCTGAACGATGCGCTATTATTGCAATATATCATGACGTTTCGGAGATAATAACCGGAGATCTTCCTACTCCTGTAAAGTATTATAATAAGGATATAAAAAGCGCTTACGGTGAAATTGAAAACAATGCTCTTGACCAGCTTTTATCTTATCTTCCCGACGACCTTAAGGAGGAATACAGGGCGGTTTTCTTTGCCGGCGAAGAGGAGCGTGAGCTGTGGACGCTGGTAAAGGCAGCGGATAAAATTTCGGCTTTGATAAAATGCGTTGAGGAACGAAGAATGGGAAATTCGGATTTTGCTTCAGCGGAGAAAAGTACCCTTGAGGCTATTCACAGACTGAACGTTCCGGAGGCGGAGGTTTTTCTTGAAGAATTTATGCCGTCTTATAACCTTACTCTTGACGAGCAATGCTGAACTGACAGGGCTGATGGCGTGTAAAAAGCAGGAGCATGATAACCGGTCGGCGGAAAAATGTTTTATGACAGGAGTGAAAATTCCCATTAAATGAAGTGGCTGCATATTTGCAGCGGCTGCCGTTTGAAGCGACTGTTATTACGGAGGAATTATTAATGCAGACAATTTTTATACACGGACTGGGACAAGCTACGTCAAGCTGGGATAAAACAATTGCCGGTCTGTCGGAGCAGATCACTTCGCAATGTCCCGATTTGTCACAGTTTCTGAAGGGCGCTGAAAGCACATATGAAAATCTATATCGCGGGTTTTCGGAGTATTGCTACAAGTTTTCAGACCCGGTCAATCTCTGCGGACTTTCACTGGGAGCGGTGCTGGCGTTGAATTATGCTGTTGACAATCCGTGTAAGGTAAGTTCTCTGGTACTGACAGCTCCTCAGTTTGAAATGCCGAAGAAGCTGCTGAAATTTCAGAATATGATCTTCAGGATTATGCCGGAAAGCGCATTCAGGGAAACGGGATTTGGCAAGAAAGATTTTATTACGCTGACCAATTCAATGGCTGATCTGAATTTCAGGAAGGGTCTTAAAAAAGTTTTATGTCCTGCGCTGATTCTCTGCGGAGAGAAAGACAAGGCTAACAGAAAAGCGGCGATAAAGCTTGCACAATTGCTGCCGGACGCCGAGCTTCGTTTTGTGGAAAATTCAGGGCACGAGGTTAATGCCGATGCACCGGACAGGCTTGCGGAGATTACAGAGAATTTTTACGAGGGAATTTTTGACCGAAGCTGATTATATAAGGCTTATTCCGCTTACGCTGCTGATGGTTTTGCTGATGTTCAGAAGCTGTGAATGTCATGGCTGAGTGTATTGACTTTGAAGCGGTAATGGTATATAATTAAACTGTATTAATTTATTAAATCGGATCGGGGGATTATATTGGAAACTATTATTGCCGCTTCTTTGCTTGCGGCGGATTTTGCTTACCTTGCCGACAATATCAAACGCGCCGAGGAGTCGGGAGCCGACTGGATCCATTACGACGTAATGGACGGTATGTTTGTCAGGAATATTTCATTCGGAGAGCCGGTGCTTAAAAGCGTATCCAAGCTTATAACGCTTCCTATCGACGCTCATCTTATGATAATGGATCCTATCAGATATATTGATAATTATGCGGATCTCGGTGTAAACGGAATTACCTTTCATTTTGAAGCGGCTTCCGATACGCAGACGGTGATCGATAAGATAAGATCAAGAAACCTGAGAGTTGGATTGTCTGTAAAGCCCGCAACGCCTGTTTCTATGATAATTCCTTATCTTCACAGCGTTGATATGGTGCTTGTTATGACGGTGGAGCCGGGCTTCGGAGGACAGGTTTTTCTGCCTGAAACGCTTCATAAAATAAAGGAGCTGAGGAAGTATATCGATGACAATAGGCTTGATGTAATTATTCAGGTGGACGGCGGCATAAACAAAGAAACATCTGCTATTGTCCGTGAATGCGGTGCAGATGTTTTGGTTTCGGGCTCTTATATTTTTAATGCTGAAAATATGTCCGAGGCTGTAAAGTCGCTCAGATAAACAAATTGAACGGGGAGTCGGAAAGTAAATTTCCGTACTCCCTGATTTTTTCGGCTTTAATACGGTTGGTTACGTTTGCAGGGAGTCTGGAGAGTCTGCGCTGAGCGGTGGATTTTGTACAGTCAAGCCCCAGGATCAGCGCATAGCCGCCGTTTATTTCGTAAAGCTCGGAGGTGTTTATTTTGTCCCGCAGGGATTCCAGTATATACGGAGCGTTGTCGAAAAAGAAAGAAGGGTTTTTTGCACAAAAACCTATAAGTACCGGTGCGGACGCGGGCTTCGGTTTGCCTGCGGCGGATAAATATATTACAAGTCCGGCGTCGCTTTGTTCGTATACCTCGACTGAAACAGAAGCAGTAGAGGATTTGAAAAGACCGGATTCCTGTAAAATCGCAAGCGTATAGGTAAGAAACGATTTTGTTTCCGGATTTTCCTTTTCAAAGCTTTTAAAGCTTATTCCCAGCTGTGAAGCCTCCGACGCTGTTAGAACAATCATTGCGCTGTCAGTTGAAATAGGCTGAACGTCCAAGTAGATCCCTCCCGCTTCTGTTTACAGCAATCAGGGAGAATACTGAGCATGATCCAACTGTTTTATAATGTATGCCGATTACCTGAGCTTGCCGTGTATTTCCCCGTGCCGTTATAATGTTATTATACTCAGCGGCGGTTGTTCGGGTGAGAGCTTTGAGCTGCGGCTATGTTTCGGAAACAGGTTGTCAGCCCGGAAGAATGAAAAATTATTCCTCCAATGCCGCCCACTCGTCCATTTTTTCGTCAAGCTGTGTGCGTAAGTTTTCAAGCTGTGTGCATTTTTCGCTCATAAGGGAAAAATCCGAGGCGATCTCAGGCTCTTGTATTTCCTGTTCAAGCTTGAAAATTGCTATTTCGGCAGCTTCTATTTCCTGTTCAAGCTCCTTTATCCTTGCGCGCCTTCTGGCGTCAGCCGCACGCTGCTCCTTTGAGCGGTACTGCTTCTGCTTGTTTTCAAGGTACTCCTGCTTTTGACGTTCCAGCTTTTTCAGCTGTTCTGACTCCTCGGCGGCTTTTCGCTCCTCCGCAGACTGCATTGCATACGCATCGAAGTTTCCTTCGTATGAGCGTACTTCGTCAGGCGTTACCTCGATTATTCTGTCCGCAACCCTATTGATAAGATAACGATCGTGAGAAACAAGAATTATTGTACCTTTGAATTCCGCAAGGGCATCTTCAAGAACCTCTTTGGTGCTTAGATCAATATGGTTGGTAGGCTCGTCCAGAATCAGGACGTTTCCTCTGTTAAGCGCCATAAGAGCAAAATAAAGCTTTGCTCGTTCGCCGCCGCTTATTACGGACACCGGCTTAAAGACATTTTCTCCTGAGATAAGTACAGAACCCAGTGCTTTTCGTATTTCAAGTTCGCTCATACGGGGGAATTTTCTGTCTACCGAGCCTATTACCGTATCACGCATATCAAGGGCGCTGTGCTCCTGATCGAAATACGATATCTTAACGTTGCCGCCCCAGATGATGTTTCCGCTTTCGTGCGGAATAAGGCCCTGTATCATTTTTAAAATCGTGGTTTTTCCGACTCCGTTGGGACCGATGATTGCGACGTGCTCGCCGCGTCTGATGTGGAGATCGAGGCTTTTAACCAGAAGCTTTTTGGAATCTCCGCTTCCAACACTTACAGGGCAGCCGACTACCTGAACGATATCCTTTGTGGGTTCTATATCATATTCAAGTTTTATCTTGGGTGGCTTGACGTACATAGCCGGCTTTTCAACGCGCTCTATCCGGTCAAGCATATGCTGACGTGATTTTGCCATTTTAGCTGTGGAAGCTCTTGTTTTGTTGCGTACTATATAATCCTCAAGTTTTTCTATTTCTTTCTGCTGCGCCTCGTACTCTTTCAGCTGACGTTCGCTGTTCATCTTTTTTTGAACAAGATATGCCGAATAATCTCCGTTATAGGAAGTAAGTTTTCCGTTTTCGATCTCACAGATTCTTGTGCAGACCTTATTAAGAAAATATCTGTCGTGGGAAACGATAAGAATAGAGCCTTTATAGCCCTTGAGGTAATCCTCAAGCCACATAAGGGTCTGAAAATCCAGATGGTTGGTAGGCTCGTCAAGTATCAGAAGGTTCGGCTGCTCAAGCAGCAGCTTAGCCAGAGCCAGACGGGTCTTTTCGCCGCCCGACAGAGATGAAACGATCCTATCAGTCGGCGTGCCGCCGAAGCCCATGCCGTTAAGCACCTGCCTGATCTTAACGTCTATAATATATCCGTCGCGAGCCTCGAAATAAGCTGAAAGCCGGGAATATTCCTGACTGACAAAATCCAGCTCGTCACCAATCATGGAGGACATTTTTATTTCTAGCTCCTCCATTTGCTTTTTTATATTTAAAAGCTGACTGAACGCATTATGCATTTCCTCATCAATAGTTGAATCCGAGTTCAGTCCGCTGTTTTGCTGTAGGAACCCGACGGCGGCTTTTGAAGATACGGAAACGGAGCCATATCCTTCCGGCGTTTTGTCAAAGCTCTCACTGCCGGTTATGATTTTAAGAAGGGTAGATTTTCCGCAGCCGTTGGAGCCGATCAATCCTACCGTTTCATGATCTTCAATAGTCATATTGATATTTTTGAGAAGCGGTTCTCCGTTGAAATATTTATATAAGCTTTCTATATTTACAAGCATAATAATAACTCCTATTTCAAACTTAAGGCAATACTTTACAATGAATAGGCGCAATATGCAAGCAGCTTGCACGCAAAGCTGTCACGCGGTATTGCAGGGTATTGCCTTAATATTATACCTTTTTTTGTTTCGATTTGCAACTGCAATTCAAAATAAACAAGCAGTTTATTGCTTTGCGGCAAACGCTGCAGAGAACACTATTATAATTACTTAAAATGTAAATGGTTTGTGGCGTTTTGCACAAATAATCAATAATAAATACCAGTTAAGTTGTCAAAAGCCATAATTTTTTCAATCAGCAATTAAAAAATATTAATAACTATTGCAAAATGCATAATAATTTGTTAAAATAATATAGAGAGAAATTTTATGTTTCACAATATAGGGGGTGTGATAAATGACATTTTTCAAAAGATCGCCGGAAAGGGAAAATAATTTAAAGTATTTAACCTCCTGCACGGCAGGTGAAGTCATTCCTGTTGAAAAGATCAACGATACGGTGTTTTCGTCAAAGATACTCGGTGACGGTTTTGGAGTTATACCGAACGTCAGCGGAGTATGCAGTCCTGTAAGAGGAGTTGTAAAGGACATATTGAATAACGGGCGTGAAATAAATATAAAAAGCTGCGATGGATTGCTGGTGCTTATTCATATCGGTATGAATTTTGCAGAAAGGCATAATCTGAGCGTAAGTCCTGAAGTAAGCGTAGGAGATGAGATAGAGATAGGACAGCAGATATGTACAACGGATCTTGAGGGAATAGTCAATGAGGGTTATGATCCGACAATTGCGGTTATAATTACAAACAGCCAGGTTTTAAAATCCTTTACTCTTAAAACAGGAGTAATAAACAGTCCGGATATTCCGGTAATGACATATACTTTGTAAGGGCAGCGGTTGCAGCGCGATATCCGTTATTTTTTGTGTCAATGGGTATTTCTGTAGGCAGAGCGTGTTCAGATGAATATTAATTTTTTATAGCTGTGAATGAGCTGATATTAGAAAAACACCGCACAAAAACCGAACAACGGTTTTGTGCGGTGTTTTTAGATTTTTACAGATGTTGTCATTATTTATAAGGCTTAATAATATAAAATGATAAAACCGGTTGCAGTTTCTGCAAAACTCATCATGAATCAATATTTTCCTGTGCCTCATTAATGAGGAAATCCAGGGCCTGCTCGTTTGACTGAACGATTTCTGACCAAGTGCTTGTGCCAGCAGGATTCATAGTACCCTTGATAATGGTGTCTGTCAATGTTGAAACGTCGGGTGATATACCCTGGCTGAACTCAAATACAGGGTGCTGCTCTGCCAAATCGTAAATTGTATCTCTCATTTCAAGCATTTCATCTGTCCATCCGTAATCATTCTGAAGCTGTTCGAGGCCAATATTGTGAACTGACTCATCAATTTCCGCATATCTGGTGCAGTCCAGCCATGCGGCAACTCCTTCGGGATTTTTGGCATCTTTAACTATGCAGTAGCCGTGAACTCTTGAAGGAACATACTGAGCATCGCTGTCGGATGCACATGGAACGGGTACAAACATAACCTCACCTGCCGAAATATCGCCGTATGGAGCAGTAACTGACGGTGCATCTTCTATTGCCCAAAGACCTATAGGATAAAAAAGTGTTTCGCCTGAGGCAATTCCCGTACCGTATGCATTACCTCTTATCTGCCAGTTGTTTTCATTCTTTGGATAAACCACTCCGTTTTTCTGAAGATCATACATCATATTCTGAGCTTTTGCAATTTCGGGACTTGATATATTGTTTACGATCTTTCCGTCTTCCATACCAATCAGCGGCTTGCCTGTAGAAGCTGTAATGGCATTTTCATAATACCAGCCGTCAAGGGCGTATTTGTCTTTTTCAGCATCCGTAAATTCTGTACACATTTCTGCGAATGTATCCCAGTTCCATTCACCATTAGCATAAAGTTCGGCAGGATCATCAAAGCCTTCGCTCTCTATAACATTTTTGTTGTAAATAAAAACATAGCAAGGATCAACTCTTGAAATAGCAACATAATGTTTTCCCTGATACATAAACTGATCCGAAGCCGCTTTCATGTCCGACCATAATGGATTGCTGAAATCAATATAGTCGTCTATAGGTTCAATCATGTTTTTGATCGCACCCCTGGAAAAACGTCCATATCGTCTGCGCCGATAAAATCCGGAGAATTGTTTGACATTATCAGTGAAGCAAGATCATCAAACTTGGTTTGCCATGTGGTCTGAATATAATTGATCTTGCCATTATATTTTGTCTGGAACAGAGCAAGGTCAACGCCTATTTCCTTATCAGCCGAAGCTGTCGGATTGATGTCATAGAAAGAGAACCAGTCTATCTCGGTGCTTTCAAGCTGTCTTTCATCCGTAATACTATCTGCAAGCCGCTGGACTATCTCCTGCTGGGATTCTTCAAGCTTTTTTTCGGGCATGGAAGACGAGTTGCCGTCTGATTTATTTCCGCAGGCAGCAAAGCTCAGCGCCATAGTCAGCGCAAGAACAGCTGCAGCCGTATGTTTGATTGTATTCGTCATCAAGATCATTCCTTTCAATATGTTTTGATCAAAGCTGATGCTATATCAGCCGGCAATATTTTCACCGATAGTGAGATAAATTCAGCATTGACTTAAAACCTATAGCGTGTTATTACTTGTTTTTCTTAGCTGCTATCAATGCAGCAGATGAGAGTGCAATGCCTGCGAATACAACTTCACCTGCGCCTGTTTCTGCGTTGGCGGTTTCAGCCGCAGCAGTGTTAGTTTCGGGAGATGTATCGCTCTTGGATGTTGCAGCGGTTTCAGGGTCTGTATCGTTCGCGGATCCTGTATCGCTTGCTGACCCTGTATCGCTGTCAGATGAATCGTCATTTGTTTCAGATAAGCTGTCGCCTGCTTCGGAAGATGTGTCGTCGTTTGATGCGGCGGTACCAAAATCAATGGTTACAGAAAGAGTTCCGCCGTTAAAAGCTCCTTCAGCATCCCATCCTGCAACCTCAGGAGTTGCTTCTGCTACTACTTCGCCTGTCGTTTCGTCCACCTGTTCGTTGGGTCTTATGTTGATTCTGAAGCCGCCTTCGGGGTCGAGAGTAGCTTCGGTAATAGCTTTAATTGACGTCAGTTCAGTTACCGTACCGTCGGTAGCTTCAAACTGTGCCTCTGTAATCGTTATCTCGTATGGGTAATTATCCTCCGGTAGGTTATTGATCACAATACCCATGCTGCCTAAGGTGCCGCCGTTGGGCATTGTAAGACCCTCGCTGATGGTATAGTTGAACTCTAATATTCCGTCCTCTGTGATTGATATCCAATCACCCTGATTCCATTGCCAATTTGTGCCCATGTAGTAAGCCATGCCGCCGATTGAATAATAAGCTTCATTCATCTCAGCATCCTCCTCTGAAGGATAAACAACGTCGCTCAGTTTTGTTGCCGCGGAAACGCTGAACGCCATGCAAGATGCTGCAAGAGAAGCTGCTGTAAATCCCACAAATAATTTTTTGATTTTCAAAATGATTCCTCCAATACAATGTTTTTTGTTGGTTCTGATTTACTGACCGATACCCCGCTTTCTTATCGGTTCTTTATTAAATTATAGACAATTTTATATCTTCGGACAATAGGATAAAATGCAAAAACACTAACGTTTTGTGCTTTTGTTTTTAAGGCTTTACATAAAAGTAATCCGGCAGGGAAACACAGTTCTCTGCCGGATAAATTAAGGAGGGAAATTATAAACTATGCAATATTGCCAGGTAAAGCCTAACATTCTTTTTTCGCAATACTGCATGAAAAAGTTATTATCAGAGTAGAGTTATGATCTCATCTATCACTGATTTCATATGTTCATCGCTGAGTCCGAAGTCAACATTTTTGTAACTCCAAGCTGCTCGTGATATTCCCAGCTTTTCAAATGCCGAATGAATATCCTTTAACCATTTCAAAGCATCCTCAGGCTCACTCGTGTTGATAACGCCATACTCTCCGCAATAAAGGGCAGTTCCACGTTCCTCGCATATTCTTACCGCATTTTCAAAGCGTTTTTCAAAGTAAGCGGTATCAAACCCACTGTCGGGAACGTCGAAGTAATCCTGAATATAGTCCAAACCAAGCTCTTTCATTGTTCTGCGGTAATCTGAAATATTTCCGGGATAGGAAATACGCAGTTCATCAGGCATATTGTCAAGCCAGTGCGCCGCTTGATGAGTAAAAAGGAATGGATCGTAGCAATGAAAATTATATATGACATTTTCATCATAAGGCGGTGCCAGATCTGCAAGAGCGTCAACAGAATTGTTCCAATAGCTGCCCAAAAGAATTTTAATTTTAGGCGCATGGCGGCGTATTCTTTTGATCGCAGTCGTGCTTATCCTGTTCCACTCGTCACTGTATTCCTTGTCAGTGACTTCGTTGAGAAGTTCAAATGCGACATTTTTGGAATATTTGCCGAAACGGCGTGCAAGCCGTTCCCAAAGGGTATAAAATCTTTCCTGCAAAGCTTTGCCCTCAAAAAAGCCTTTTTCGTTATGACCTGGATGAAATGAAAAGCCTATAGTTTTGTGCAGATCAAGGATCATATTAAGATTGTTTTCTTCACACAGATCTATTGCTTTCTGAATATATTCAAAGCCGCTTTCAATGATTTTTCCGTCTTCGGTTTCCAGGATATTGTAATCAACCGGTATACGTACATGATCGGCGCCCCAACCTGAAATTATTCTGAAATCATCTTCGCTGATAAAGCTGTCAAGATGTTTCTTATCATATGTTCCCTGAGACAGCCATCCGCCCAGATTTACGCCCCTTTCAAATCCTACGAATTTTTTCATATCGGTTTACCTCTTTTCATTATGTTTTACAATTCGGTATGCAGAAGGGGTCATGCCGGTTTTCTTTTTGAACTGGCGCATAAAATGCGTATCCGAAGAGTAGCCGCACATCTGTGCAATGTATGTTATGGTATAGTCGGTTGAAGAAAGAAGATATTTGGCGCGTTCGGTACGGCTGGTTATAACGTCATTCATAGGAGTTGTGCCGAATATTTTCTTATACATATGCTGAAAGGATGAACGGCTGGCAGTCAGCTCATGGGCAAGGCCGTCTATATTCCAGTCGTGGGATGGCATATTGTAAATTTTTGTACGCAGTATGGACAATTTTTTATGCCACGTTCCGAAATCCTCGTTTGCCGACATATGCATTTTCTCGCTGAGCTTAATAAAGAACAGCTTGACAAGCAGATCTACAGAATCAGCTTTGAATAAATTTGCGGAATAATTTTCGTAGCACATCATGTTGATAAAAACTGAAAGCTCTGCAACACTGTCAAGCTTAATTATCTTATCAAAAGGTATATCCAGAGCAGCAAGAAATCTTTCATCCTCCTCATTATCAGGAAGAAAATGAAACCAGTCATTGCCGAACTGAGCGCCGTCAGCTTTGTAAAATTGCGGAGTTCCCTTATTATAAAGCAGTACAGAATTAGCCTCGCTCCGGAATTCTGCACCGTCAATCGTAAATATAGCAGGAGTTTTAAGAAGCAGCATAAGATAGTCGCCCGACCCCACAGGGCGGTTGATAAAAAAATCGGCGTCGTGATAATGATTGTATCCAACGTTTGTAATCCGCACAGTACAGACCTCCTCAGATTCTTATACGGTCATTTTCTTATATTCATTATAATATAAACGTGCAGTCAAAACAATAACAAATAATACTAAAACACTGACATATCGTGCAAATCACTTAAAAGGGATCATTTAAGCCAATCTGCAAAATTTGCAGGATATGTCAGTATTCTTGCACTATAAATTATTGTATTTTGCTGCACTGTGATGTAAACTGTATAGTATAATGATAACCGGGAGGGGTTAACATGGAAACAAGAATTTCAGTCAACAGACAAAATGTTATTTCGGAAATCGATAACAGGATTTACGGTTCATTTATCGAACATCTCGGCAGGGCGGTTTACGGCGGAATATATCAGCCCGGTCACGAAGCGGCTGATGACATGGGCTTCCGACAGGATGTGCTTGAATATGTAAGGCAGCTTAACGTACCGATCGTAAGGTATCCCGGCGGAAATTTCGTTTCAGGGTATAATTGGGAGGACGGTACGGGTCCCAAGGAGTCCCGTCCTCATAAGCTTGATCTTGCCTGGCAGACCATTGAAACAAATCAAGTTGGGATCGATGAGTTTCAAGAATGGGCAAGCCGTGCAAATACGGAGGTGATGATGGCAGTAAACCTTGGAACAAGGGGTGCCGACGAAGCCAGAAATCTTGTAGAATACTGCAACCTCGATACCGATACTTACTACGCTCAATTAAGACGCAGAAACGGATTTGAAAAGCCGTTTGGCATAAAGCTGTGGTGTCTTGGCAATGAAATGGACGGTCCCTGGCAGATATGCGCGCAGACGGCTGCGGAGTATTCACGGAAGGCTTGCGAAACTGCAAAGCTAATGAAATGGGTAGATCCTTCCATAGAACTTGTAGCCTGCGGAAGCTCCAATAAGGATATGTCAACTTTCGGCGAGTGGGAGAAAACAGTCCTGCGCGAGTGCTACGAGCATATTGACTATATTTCATTGCATAATTACTATGGCAATCCGGATAGCAATACGCCGCAATATCTTGCTCAGGCCGTGAACATGGAGAATTTTATTAAGACCGTTGCAGAGATATGTGATGAGATAAAGGCGGAAAAGGGAAGTGAAAAAACTGTAAACCTTTCCTTTGACGAGTGGAATATCTGGTTTCACAGTCTTGAGCAGGATAAGCGGATTAAACGATATACCGCTGCGCCCCGATTGCTGGAGGACATTTATAATTTTGAAGACGCTCTGGTGGTGGGTACTTTACTGATCACGCTGATAAATAATTCAGACAGGGTGAAAATCGCCTGTCTTGCGCAGCTTGTAAACGTAATTGCACCAATTATGACCGAGGATAACGGATGCTGGCTGCAAACGATATTTTATCCGTTTCTGCACGCTTCGCTATTCGGCAGAGGTACCGCGCTTAAAGCCGGTGTTTGCTGTGAAACTTATGATACAGAAGGTCTTAAAGAAGTGCCGTATGTTACGGCTGCGGCAGTGTTAAACGATAACGGCGAGATAAGCATTTTTGCGGTGAATCGTTCTCTGGACAAGGATGCGGTTCTGGATGCCGAGCTTATCGGTTTTGAGGGCTATTCTTTGTTTGAGCATATCGAGCTTAACTGTAACGACCTTAAAGCGGTAAACTCTTTTGAAAAACCCAATAATATTGTTCCGGCAAACAAACAGACAGACGGTAAAACCGAGCTTTCGGCACATTCATGGAATGTGCTGAGGTTTAGAAAAAAATGAGGTGAGCATTATGAAAAAAGCAAAAATAATTCTTATTATGACTGCCTTGACATTGGCGCTGGGAAGCTTTGCAGGCTGTGCCGGAAATGATGTTTCATCGGATGCGGAGACTGGTACAGGTCCGGCGGAAACTTCGGGAGGAGAGAATGCAGAAAGCATTGATCTTAACCGACCGGGCGAGGTAAGAGATATTACCCCCGCCGAGCTTGTAGCAGAGATGAAGACAGGATGGAATCTGGGAAATTCTCTTGACTCAGAGGCGGCTGGTCTTGAGGCGGAAACCGCTTGGAATAACCCAAAAACTACAAAGGAAATGATCGATGCGGTAGTAGCAAAAGGTTTTGACGTTATTAGAATTCCTGTAACCTGGAACGAGCATATGGGCGAAGCTCCCGAATACACTGTTGATGTAGAGTGGATGGACAGAGTTCAGGAAGTAGTTAATTATGCTATTGACAATGATGTGTATGTAATTATAACTGCGCATCATGAGGAACCATGGCGTATACCCGACTATGAGCACATCGACGCTGTTGATGAACAGCATCAGGCTCTCTGGCGTCAGATTGCCGAACGGTTTAAGGACTATGGCGACAAGCTGATATTTGACGGTCTTAACGAACCTCGAATCGAGGGCGGAGCAAACGAGTGGAACGGTGGAACGGAAGAGGGAAGACGTTGTATTGATAGACTCAACCAATCCTTTATAGACGTTGTACGCTCAACAGGTGGAAACAATGAAACCCGACTGCTTCTGGTTACAACCTTTGCGACGCAGGCTGTCAGCCAGGCAATTAACGATGTTGCTATTCCGGACGATGATCATGTAGCATTTTCTATACATGCTTATACGCCATATGCATTTACATATCACTCCAATGAGTCATGGGAGCTTTATAATTGGGATGGCACTCACACATATGAAATTGAAAATATGTTCAGTGGTCTGAAAACAGCTTTTCTTGACAAGGGCGTACCGGTAATTATAACCGAATATGGCGCAGTCAGCAAATTCTATGATGACGAACAGCAGGAAGAAACAGGCGAACTTATCAATGAGAAAGAAGTTGTAAAGTGGGTTACCGATTATCTTACGATAGCAAAATCCTATGGTATTCCCTGCGTATGGTGGGATAACAATGAATACATATCTAACGGTGAGTTGTTCGGTATATTTAACCGTGATGACTTGACTTGGTTTACAGATGAAGTTCCTGACGCGATAATGGCTGTTTACGACGAAGATTCTACTGATGCGGCTGAGACTGCCGATTCTGCTGACACAGCCGAATAAAGGACCATTAAGTATAAGAAAATTCATTGCAGCGTGGTCTCAGAAAGCCGGACACTACGCCGCCATCAATCTTTGATGATTAAGAAAAACCGCACAAAGCCGGCATATGGTTTTTGTACGGTTTTGCCTTGAAAAATCCGGGAGGTATATGTTATAATAGCGATAACGGATATACGTGTTAATTTAAAAAACGGAGGAAAACGGTAATGAAAAAGCTTTATTTTATTACAGGGAGTCAGGATCTGTACGGCGAGGAAACTTTAGCCCGGGCGGCAGAGAACTCAAAGGAAATGGCGGCTTATCTCAATGAAAAGCTCTGCTCAATTGCAGAGGTTGTATTTCAGCCGGTCGTGAGAAACAGCGCAGAGGCGCTTGGCGTATGCACAGAGGCCTCTGCTGATTCGGATTGCGTGGGAGTTATTATGTGGATGCACACTTTTTCCCCTGCTAAAATGTGGATCGGAGCGTTGAAGACGCTGAGCAAGCCTATGCTTCATCTGCACACACAATACAACAAAAGACTTCCTTACGACAGCATTGATATGGATTTCATGAATCTTAATCAATCTGCTCATGGTGATCGCGAGTTCGGTTTTATCTGCACTCGTCTCGGAATAAAAAGGGAAGTTGTTTCGGGTTATTACAAGCACGATGACGTGATTGAAAAGATACGCCGTTTTGCAAAGGCGGCAGTAGCCGTCGATTTCGGCAGGGGCATGAGGGTGGCAATGTTCGGAAACAATATGCGCGATGTTGCTGTAACGGACGGAGACCGTGTTGAAAGTGAGATAAAATACGGCTGGAACATTAATTATTACGGCATCGGCGATCTGTGCGATATTATCAGCGGTTTGACAGATGACGAGATTGACGGTAAAATGGCAGAGTATTCCGAGAAATACGCCATCAATACGGACAACGTTGCCGCTGTCAGAGAGCAGGCAAAATATGAAGTTGCAATCGAAAAATTTATTGAGCGTGAAAACGTCAGCGCATTTACCGATACCTTTCAGGACCTGCACGGCTTGAATCAGCTGCCGGGACTTGCCGTTCAGAACATTATGGCTAAGGGAACCGGATTCGCCCCCGAAGGCGACTACAAAACTGCGGCTCTCACCGTGGTTCTCTGTAAAATGGCTGAGGGAAGAAACGGCGCAACAGGATTCCTGGAGGATTATACTTATGATTTGCCGGAGAACGGGGAAATAGAGCTTGCTTCGCATATGCTTGAGGTTTCGCCTGTTTTTGCTGCCGATAAGCCTAAAATTGAGGTTCATCCTCTTGGAATCGGCGGAAAATCCGACCCTGCAAGACTTGTTTTCAACGGTATAACTGGTGAGGGAATTGCGGTTTCCATGATCGATATGGGCGATCGTTTCAGACTGGTGTGCGCAGAAATAACTCTTGTTAAGCAGCCGCAGCCTATGCCTGAGCTGCCTGTTGCAAGAGTTATGTGGAAGCTGAAGCCAGATTTCGCTACAGGCACTGCAGCATGGATCTATGCGGGAGGCGCGCATCACGCTGTTGTTTCAACGGCTTTGACTGTCGAAGACATAAGACTTTTTGCTAAAATGACTAATACGGAGCTTGTTGTTATCGACGGAAAAACAGAGATTAACGCTTTTGAACAGCAGCTTGATATGCTGGATACGCTAGCGAAGCTCAGGAGGTAACGATATGCTTTCACTTGATAAGACCTATCTGGGCATAGAGCTTGGTTCAACAAGAATAAAAGCTTCGCTTATCGACGAAAATTATACACCTGTCGCCAGCGGCAGCCATCAGTGGGAAAACCGGCTGGAAAACGGATATTGGACATATTCGCTGGAGGATATTCATAATGGAATAAGAAGCTGCTTTGCTTCTCTTGCACAGGACGTTATGTCAAAATACGGTGTTCCGCTGACAACCGTGGGTGCAATGGGAATTTCCGCAATGATGCACGGCTATATGGCTTTTGATAAGGATGATAGTCTTCTTGTGCCTTTCAGAACATGGAGAAATACCACAACCAAGCAGGCGGCTGAGAGGCTGACCGAGCTGCTTGATTTTAATATTCCGCAGCGCTGGAGCATTGCTCACCTTTATCAGGCGCTGCTGAATAACGAGCCTCATGTATCGGAAATTGCTCATATCACCACACTTGCAGGCTACATTAATTATCTGCTTACCGGCGAAAGGGCAGTGGGAATAGGCGAGGCTTCGGGAATTTTCCCTGTTGAGGGAAAAGGCTACAATAAACGCTTTATTAAGCTTACAGAAAAGCTTCTGTCTGAACACGGTTTTAAAAGCAAACTTGAAGATATTCTTCCGCCTGTAAAGCTTGCCGGAGATAAAGGAGCGGTTCTTACGGCAGAGGGGGCAAGATTTCTTGATCCAAGCGGAGTATTTAAGGCGGGAGTGCCTCTTTGTCCTCCAGAGGGCGATGCAGGAACAGGTATGACTGCCGCAAATGCTGTCAAAGAAAAAACGGGTAATGTTTCTGCGGGAACTTCGATTTTTTCTATGCTGGTCCTCGAAAAAAATCCCAGGGGAGTATATCCTGAAATCGATATGGTAGCAACTCCCGACGGTTCGCCTGTGGCAATGGTGCACTGCAACAACTGCTGTTGCGAGCTGGATGAATGGGTAGAAATATTCAGCGAGTTCGGGCAAATTACCGGCAATAAGATTGACAAATCCGCTTTATATGAAACACTTTACAAAAACGCAATGCTGGGAGATGCCGACTGCGGCGGGGTTACTGCGTTCAACTTCCTTTCAGGTGAGCCTGTAATCGGCGTGGAAGACGGCAGACCGATGTATTTCAGAATGCCCGACGGAAAAATGAATCTTGCCAACTTTTTCAGAGCGCAGATTTATTCAGCGTTCGCCTCTCTGAAAATTGGCATGGATATTCTCTTTGAAAAGGAACAGGTCACTGCGGTGCAGTTTACAGGTCACGGCGGACTTTTCAAGGTAAGAGGCACGGCACAGCAGATTCTTGCAGACGCTTTGAACACGCCCGTTTCTGTTATGGAAACGGCGGGTGAGGGCGGAGCCTGGGGAATGGCGCTGCTTGCGGCTTATATGGTTCGCAAAAATGGAAAGAGCCTTACAGACTGGCTTGATTCGGAAGTTTTTGCCGGAATGAAAAAGTATACCGTCAATCCTGAAAGCACAGGTAAAGACGGTTTCAGCAAATATATGGAGAGGTACGCCGCGGCTCTTGCCGCTGAAAAAATGCTTGGAGGGATACGTTAAAATGCTTGAACAATTAAAACAGGAAGTCTTTGAAGCAAATCTTATGCTTCCTAAATATAATCTGGTAACGTTCACATGGGGCAACGTTTCGGCGGTGGACAGAGAAAGCGGAATAATGATAATCAAACCTTCCGGCGTTGAATATGATGCAATGACCGCGGAGGATATGGTGGCAGTAGAGCTTTCAACAGGGAAGGTGGCCGAGGGAAAATACAGGCCCTCAAGCGATACTCCCACTCATCTGGAGTTGTACAGAGCCTTTAAGAACATCGGCGGAATAGTACACACCCACAGCCGCTGGGCAACTTCTTTTGCACAGGCAGGTGTAGGAATAATACCTATGGGCACTACTCAGGGAGATTATTTCTATGGTGAGATCCCCTGCACAAGAGATATGACTTCCGAAGAAATCGGCGGGGAATATGAGAAAGAGACGGGAACTGTTATAGTCGAGGCATTCAGGGGAATAGATCCTATGACGGTTCCTGCGGTGCTTGTAAAAAATCACGGACCGTTTGCGTGGGGAAAAAACGCGGCGGAGGCTGTTCACAATGCGGTTGTTCTTGAGGAAATTGCGTTTATGAATTACCATGCTATTGAAATTAATCCCAAGGCAGAATGTATGCAGCAGGCGCTTCTGGACAGACATTACCTGCGTAAGCATGGCGAAAACGCTTATTATGGACAAGGTTAGGGAGCAGCGGATTATACTGCAGGTTTTCACTGAAACTGCTTCCCATTCAGCAGTTAAAAGTTTTTGCTGGCGCAGCCGTTGATATAAAGATCTTTTAAGGCGTCTGCGCCGAAATCTGCAAGCAGAAAATTCATAATCCAATCGGCGGGTAAGTACTAAAGCAATACCGCACACAACTATTGAGAGGTATTGTCCTGATTAATGAAAGGAATGTTTAGCTTATGAGTTTCAGAAACGACTTTGTATGGGGAGCAGCTACCGCTTCCTATCAGATCGAAGGTGCGTATGACAAGGATGGCAAGGGCAGAAGCATCTGGGACGAATTTACGCATACCGAGGGTAAAATTTCAGACAAAAGCACGGGTGATATTGCCTGCGACCACTATCACCGATATAAAGAAGACATAAAGCTGATGTCCGAGCTTGGAATTAAAGCCTATCGCTTTTCTATTGCATGGAGCAGAATACTTCCCGAAGGTACAGGCATGGTAAATCAAAAGGGTATAGATTTTTACAATGCGCTTATCAACGAGCTTTTAGCATACGGCATCAAGCCGTATATTACCTTGTATCACTGGGATCTGCCCTATGCCCTTCATCTTAAAGGCGGTTGGCTGAACGATGATATTTCCGACTGCTTTGAGCTTTATACAACAATAGCTGCAGAAAACTTCGGAGACAGAGTAAAGAACTTTATAACCTTTAATGAGCCGCAGGTTTTTACGGGATGCGGATATTTTGAGGGAAGCCACGCTCCGGGATACAGGCTGGCTGACAAGGACCTGCTCCGCATATGCCATAACGTACTTAAGTCACACGGTAAGGCGGTCAGAGCATTACGGAAAACCGTTTCCGACGTTAAAATCGGCTTCACATCCGCTACCAGCCCGCTTGTTCCGATGGCGGATAGCGACATAGAAGCTGCGAGGGACGCATATTTCAGCTGTGGAAAGGGGAATTTCCTCTTTTCTCAATCGTTCTGGCATGATCCTATCGTGTTCGGCAAATATCCCGAGAAGATACTGAACGATTATGCGGACGTTTTTCCGGATGTGACGGATGAGGATATGAAGCTTATATCCGCTCCTATTGATTATATCGGGCTGAATATTTACACTGGTTCGTTTGTAAAAGCCGACAAAGACGGCTGTGCTCAAAAGGTTTCCTGCCGGCCGGGGCATCCTCGTACTGCTATCGGCTGGGATATAATTCCCGAATCTATTTACTGGGGGACAAGATTTTATTACGACAGGTACAAGCTGCCGCTCTATATTACCGAAAACGGAATGTCAGCTCACGACTGCGTTTCCCTGGACGGAAAGGTTCACGATCCTAACAGAACGGATTATCTGAACCGGTATCTGCTTGAGCTGAAAAAATCAGCGGAAAGCGGAGTTGATATAAGAGGCTATTTTCAGTGGTCGCTGATGGATAATTTCGAGTGGGCGTGCGGATACAGAGAAAGGTTTGGTATTGTTTATGTAGATTATGCAACTCAGAATAGGGTTGTAAAAGATTCAGGTTATTGGTATAAAAGCGTAATCAATGAAAACGGTGAAAATCTGTAATTAATATAACGGGAGTTATGATTTTTTCATACCTCCCGTTTCTTTTTGAGACAAATCTGAAAATAGTGCAAGAGTATGTTAATAAGTATAAAGACATCATCAGACTTATAATGTTATAATAAAATCAGCAGAAAAAGCTAGAAATATTCAAATAATTAAAAGAGGCATGTAAATGAAATATTTTATCGGAATCGACCTTGGCGGAACAAATATTGCCGCAGGAATAACAGATGAAAACGGAAGCATTATTGTAAAGTATTCATCCAAAACCAATGTTGATAAGCCGTTTGAAGAGCTTGTAGCCGATATTGCCGATGCGGGGAAAAAAGCCGTTGAAGCGGCAGGACTGCAAATGAGCGATATATCTGCCGTGGGTATGGGAACTCCAAGCTGTATTAATCCTCAGACAAATCTGCTTGTGCATGCAAACAACCTTAATTGGCAGAACGTTCCGCTTTACGAAGAGCTTAAAAAGCATTTCAGCGTACCTGTTTTTATACGGAACGACGCTGCCTGCGCAGCGTTGGGCGAGGCTGTTAACGGTGCTGCTGCGAATTATGACAATGCTGTAATGATAACCCTTGGAACGGGCGTCGGCAGCGGAATTATCCTGAACAAACAGATTTTTAACGGCTGTGACGATATGGGCGCTGAAATCGGACATATGAAGCTTGTTTATAACGGACGGACCTGTACCTGCGGTCAGAAAGGTTGCTTTGAAGCGTACGCCTCGGCTGCTGCACTGATAAATCAGGCAAAAGCTGCGGCGAGAGTTAATCCGCAAAGCATGATGAACGATATGTGCGGAGGCGATTTATCGGTTATGAATGCAAAAATCCCCTTTGACGCAGCAAAGCAGGGAGATATGACAGCCGAATCGGTTGTAGAAAAATACATAGATTATCTTGCGGCGGGCTTGTCTTCTGTAATAGCTTTGTTTCGTCCTCAGGCGGTAATTATAGGCGGCGGAGTAAGCGCAGAGGGAGATTATCTTGTCAAGCCTTTGAAGAAAAGCCTGTACGATTGTACTTTTTCCGCAGAACAGATAGATATTCCTGAAATTCTTGCAGCAAAGCTCGGAAACGATGCAGGTATTATAGGCGCTGCGATGCTGTGCAAAGCTTAGGGTAATTCAGTATAATGAATGGCGGGCAGCTTTTCATACAATCATTGTTTAATTATTAGGAGGTGCTTATGAAAATCATAAAACTTACGGCAATTATTTCGTCGTGCGTATTATCTCTTATGGGATTCTGCAGCTGCTCAAGCAGCGATTCAGACAGCGTTTCAAAGAGTTCGACAACTATGCCCGAAGCGGAGAAAGTAACGATCGATAAGGGGACAATGCACGGTTACACTGCTGCAGAGCTTATTTCACAAATGAAAACCGGCTGGAATCTGGGAAATTCGCTTGATTCCCTGGGCGGCGGGGAAACCGCATGGGGAAACCCTGAAACCACTCAGCAATTGGTGGATATAATAAGGGATGGCGGATTTGATATTATCCGGATTCCTGTCACATGGGCAGAGCATATGGAGGGAGCACCCGATTATACGATCAATCCCGATTTTATGGACAGAGTAAACGAGGTCGTTGATTATGCAATCGCGGACGATATGTATGTTATACTGGAAATTCACCATGAGCCTGATTCATGGCTTATTCCCGACAGCGGGCATATGGCTGAGGTTGAGCCGCAGTTTACCGCTCTTTGGCAGCAGATTGCTGAACGGTTCAGTGATTACGGCGACAAACTGATTTTCGAGTCCATGAACGAGCCGAGAGTAAAGGGCGAGCCGCATGAATGGACGGGCGGAAACGAGGATGAGCGAAAATGTGTAAATCAGCTGAATAGGATCTTTGTTGATACCGTAAGAGCCTCCGGCGGAAACAATTTGGAACGCCTGCTTCTCATAACAACGCATGCACAGGCTGTTACAGAATCGGCAATCGCAGGGCTTGAGCTTATTGAAGATGAATATGTGGGGGTTTCTCTTCATGCATATATACCATACAGCTTCTGTTATCATTCCGGCGAGAGCTATGAAACCTTTGCCTGGGACGGAAGCGAAAACGGTCAAGTGGATTATGTGTTTGATCTCATTGATAAATATATAACAAGCAGTGGATTTCCCGTTATGATTACCGAATACGGCGCGGAATTCAAAGTTGTGGACGGTAAATACAATACAGGGGAAATCGCAAAGTGGATAACATATTTTCTCGGAAAAGCAAATGAGTTGAATATTCCGTGCGTTATATGGGATAACAACGAAAGGACGCCGGATCGTATCCCCTTCGGACTTTTTAACCGCGACGAATACAAATGGTATGCAGAGGATATTCTGGAAGCGATAATGAAAGTATATGAATAACAGAAGGAGTTTTTATGAAAAGATTTACTAAAGAAGAAGTACTGAAAAGGTTTAAAGGCGGGCTTATTGTTTCCTGTCAGGTTCAGCATGACGACCCGGTATATTCGGAGGATTTTGTTTTGAAAATGGCAAAGGCAGCCGAGTGGGCAGGAGCAGTAGGCATAAGGGCAAATTCTCCGGAGCAGATCAGGCTTATAAAGGATAACGTTGACTTGCCGATGATTGGGTTGTATAAAATATGGCATGACGATACTGATGTGTTTATCACGCCAACTATTGAAGCTGCAAAGCAGGTGTGGGAATCGGGGGCGGAAATTATCGCTCTCGACTGCACGAATCAGATAACTCACGAGGGACGCCCAGCATTTGAGCTGTTGCCGATTGTAAAAAGAGAAATCCCTGAAGCTCTGATTTTTGCTGACGTTTCAAATTACGAGGAAGCAAAAAGAGCGGTTGAAATGGGAGCAGATATCGTAGGTCCTACCCTTTACGGATACACCAAGGAAACAAAGAATATCACAGCACCCGACCTGCGTGAGTTTGCAAGAATGTGCCGTGATTTCAGAGGTAAGGCGTTTATGATAATGGAGGGACATATCTACACCCCGGAGGATGCTGTAAAATGCCTTTATTTAGGTGCTGACGCAGTTGTTGTGGGAAGTGCAATAACCCGTCCTCACCTTATTGCAAAGAGATTTGTGGATTTGATTTCAGGATTACAGGATGACTGGAGAGTAGCTGAAAGAAGCAAGCATTAACAGGAGGCGGGCTTATGGTAAAATTTGATGTTGAAGGCGGTCAGAACGTTGAGGTGAGTAAAAAAATAAAGTGCGAGAAGCCTCTTGTCCGTCAGCTTGAAATTATGGAGCAGTATACCGAAACTCACTGAAAATATGCATCCGCTTCAAAAGAAAGGCGTGAGGTTGAGTGTCTTAAGGTTATTTATCCGCAGATGTTCCGCTCTATTGAGGATGGAGATCTGTTTGCAGGCAGACTTGATTTTCTCCCTATCGGATTTGGAACGGTTACTTCTGTAGGCGGCGTTGGTCATTATTGCGTTTTTGCAAAGCTGCGCGCATTTCAGAAAGAAATTGACGAGCTTGGCGAAGAATTTCATGAGCGCGTTGAAGCATTGTATAAATATTGGCTTGATAACGATCTGAAAACGGAATATTGTCGCAGAACTCTGACCGAAACGACTGTGGGAAGATTTATCGACGTTAATTATCCGCTTATTGCAACAGCAAGATTATCAGGGATGATGCTTGATTATCCAAAGCTTCTTGACAACGGTATTACGGGATTGAAAAAAATTATTTCAGATAAAGCCGAAAACGACCCTGACAATGAATTTTACATAACAAGTCTTGAGTGTCTGGATATTTTTACTGCAAGCGCAGATTATCTGCGTGAGCAGGCGGAAAAACAGCTTGCGGAGATTCCGTGCAATAATCAAAAGCGCAGAAAAGAGCTGCGCCGCATGGCGGATGTTCTTGCGAAGATCCGCTCTGATAAACCCGAGACATTACGGCAGTAGGCATAAAGAAGTTTTCAAGAAAACATTGTAAGACAGGTACAGCAAGCTATATTGATGGTTTGATTTTCAACAAGTTATTATTCTATTTTGACATATCGAATTGACCATATTGTACATTGACAAAATACTATCAAATTGGTATAATTAATTAACGCTTGATTCACATACAATCTCACATGTATGAACTCAGACGTAATATTATTTAGGAGGGCGAATATGAAGCCAATTTTTAAACGCATCGTTGCAGGTCTTAGCTGTATTGCGTTGTCTACAACTCTGCTTACGAGTTTACCTGCTTATGCCGATGATTATACTGACGAATATCAATATTACTCTACGTTAGATCCTAATGGTGAGGAGTACCAAGAATGGAAATCAAATCTGGCAAGTTCAGTTGTAAGTGTTCCCAAAAATAGAATGCTTAAAAGTATTCTCAAAAATAATACTTTAATAGCAAATGACTACATTGAGTTCAACACTGCAAGTAATGGGCACTATACTATTGGTACAACAGGGGGAAACCCTAACAGTTCAACTGATGATAATAAAAAGATGCTTTTCGGTCATCCGGGTGGAGGAACATCAAAAACAACAATTGTTGTCGGCGAGAACAAAAATGAATTTACATCATCAAATGTAACTTATGATGCTGATGGCTCTAAAAGTGTCTCCAAAGCCACTTACGATGGTGTTGATGTCACACAAGAATTATCTATTATAGAGAATTCTGCGACAGGACGAGATGATGTTGTTCAGATTAAGTACATCGTTAAAAACGATACAGAATCCGAGAAGCAAGTGGGTATAAGAATTATGATGGACACTATGCTCGGAGGTAATGATGCTGCGCCATTCAGAGTAAACGGCTCTGATGTAACAACTGAAACTGTATATTCAGGTTCTAATATTCCGCAAATATGGCAAGCCTTTGATTCCGCAACTAATCCAGGTGTAGTAGCACAAGGTACGTTCTACAAATCGGGCGACAGAAAACCTGATAAAGTACAATTCACTAATTGGGGAAATGTATCACACACACTTTGGGATTATGTGACTCATCCGGGAATTTCCAATGGAGATAGTGCGGTATCCATCACATGGAACAAAGATACTTTCTCCAGTGGTGAAACAAGAGAATTTGTTACCTATTACGGATTGAGTGAGTTAGAACAAGATTTAGTTCCTCCTATTGCTCTTAGTATTTATGCTGATAATACATTAGAATACGGAAATGGACAATATGGAAATGCAAATCTTTCGATTTATTTAGACAACATAAGCGACGTAAATGTTAACAATGTAGTGCTTTCCATATCTACTCCAACTTATCTTGAAAAGGTAACGGGTTTAAATTCACCAGTAACATATTCAGTGATGTCATCGGGAAGTCATAAAGCTCTTAATTTATCATACAAGCTTAAGCAAAGCATTAATGTGGCAGAAGATTTAGAAGATGAAATCAAGATAACGCTTACTTATCCTCTCGATGCGGAGAACAATGAGGTAAAGGAAATAACCAAGAAGATAAAAATTCCTAAAATTGATAAAGCAATAGTAATTGTTCCAGGTATAATGGGTTCCCAGTTGTTTAGGGAAAATGGGGATAGGTGTTGGGAACCTTTTTGGCTTAATGAAGATATGAGTGTTGATTGGGATGATGATTTTATTATAAACGGCTTAATGATTAGAAGTATGGTAGCTGATTTGATGCACATCAGTTGCGATAACAATGGAGAATCAGATGATCCTATTAATCTTGGCACACAGTTTTATGGAACCATGGATGTTTATGAAAAACTACATAATAAATTAAATCAAGCAAATTTTAATGAAAACACTGATGTAATCTTCTATGCTTATGATTGGAGATTAGATATTAATTCGCAGCTCTCTGACTTGTACAATAAAGTGAAAGATTATGATGATATTAACTTTGTTGCTCATAGTATGGGTGGATTATTGGTTGATGGATATGTCAACAACTATGATACAAGTAAGATATCTAAAGTAGTAACTCTTGGTACACCATTTGGGGGCGCTCCTCTTGCTGGTAAAGTATTATTAAGTGGTGATTTATCAGATGTTTTGGGATACGATGAGTTAGGGTATGCAGGACCGTTTGTACAAAGCCTTGCCAATAATTTCACAAGCATTTATGAATTGTTGCCAAATGAGGATTATATCTATACAAGCAGTTGGTTAAATCGACGCACCATTGCTTATACTGGTGAATGGTGGGAATTCTGGAAAACAGAAAGCGTCGATGAACCTTTGAATTACTCAGAAACAAATTCTATTATTGGGGATGTTTGTAACAATAAGTTATTAAACAAGGCAATTGACTTCCAAAATTCACTTGATGATAACGCATATAATGGTATAGAAACTATTGCATTCATTGGTAATAGTAACACAGATACTTTTGCTTCTATGTCATGTGCCTATACAAGTGAGGGCTTTTTTACAATGCCATCGTACGCAAATAGTACGGCAACTGGTGATTCTATAGTTCCGCTGATAAGTGCAAAGCAGCGATTTAAGGATTACAAGGTCTATGGAAAAAATCATATGGGTCTTGCAACCGATGATCAGGTACTTGAAGATGTTGTAACATTTCTGAAAAATGGCAAAAGCTCTCTTCAGGGTGGCTACATTACTCAGGCAAAAGCAAGGAAGCTTCTCGCATCATCAACTCCATCCTATAATTATCAACTCGCTTTTAAGGGAAACATGAATATGTCCGCTGTCAGTGATGATAGTGAGTATAATTTAATTCTTAGTAAAGCAAATGATAGTTGGTTTGGTATCTACGACAATAGTGAAGAATTCCGAATCGACAGAATGGGCAATCTTAATAATCAGGAAATGTATATATGTACTTATTCTGATAACAAGTATACTTATACTTTTGAGTCCTTAGAAGACCAAACTGTTGACTTTGTATTCTCAAATGGTGAAGATTCGTTTGTTGCTGCTGGAATAATGGTTTCAGAAGGAACAACAGTGTTGGTTAATACGCAAAATAAAACAGTAACTGTTAATGATGCGACTTATAGATTTAGAAATATTAATCCCATCACACTTAATGAGAATGATATTTCTTTGAAATCTAAAAATGTGTACAATGACATAATTACTAATACTATAGCAGCGCGAATTAAACTGTCAAATCTTTCAGATAAGGAAATTGATATCAACAACCTTGAAATAGTTTACCTTTATGATAATGATAATAATATAAACGAGATATTTGAATGCGATTGGGCTGGACTTGATAACGTAACAATTAATAGTTCTGTTATTGGTAATATTTCGTATGATGAGGAGCTTGAATGCTCAAAGATAACATTGAGCTTTAATCAGGTTGAAAACAGCATTTTACCTGAGAATACTGATTTAGATGTTCATTTCCGAGTACACACAATGAGTTGGGATAATTATGATATTTCCAACGATTACTCATTGAATGGCGAAGATTACTCAGAGAATTGCAGGATTTTAGTTTATTACAATGGAAATTTGGTGACCGGAAATGTCAGATAAAAAATTTTCAAATCGTAAATTACTAATAATAACTTCCATAATAGTAGTGTTTATATCAACTGTCATCATTTTCGTTGTTATTAAGCAACTAAGGAATGTCAAGGCAAATGTTAGTCAGTATGATTCATATGCCAATGTAATTGAAGACTACTCCTTTGTTCTTGGGTGTCAATATACCGTAAAATGTCAAGTTACAAAGTCTGGCGACTATAGCAGAAAATATGTATATAACACTTATTATGACGGTGATGATAAGATAATATTCCAATTCGGACTGTTTCAAGACAGCTACAAATACGAAAAGCAGGAGTTGTTCAAAGGAATTAACCTTGTAAAGCCATTCCCAGAAGCAGCACTTCCAAATCATGCTGAAACCCACATGGAGTTCAGGCATTATCAAAGTAAATGTGAACCTGATATTGTATTTGACCCCGACAATCCTCATGATCAATTAGCTTTATCTCTTGGTAGTTCGATGAGCTATAAAGAAGTAATGGAGTACAACACAAGACTTAATGATTTAGGGTACGCCGTTAAGTTTTGTTGGGTAGATACCTATCTCCCAGATAATATTACATCTTCTTCTAAATACGCAGCCGGTCGTCACGTTCCGAAAACAGTTAGTGGATATGAGTCATATTCTGACTATGATACCGCTTATGGTTTCTTACTCTACGATTATGACTATCTTAACAAGACTGAGTTCGATGCCCCTGCTCAAAGATTTATTGATATTATTTCAACTCAGTATGAAAATAACTTTATGTCAGACGAATTGAACAACGTTAGAGAAAAGCTGAAACAAAAAGATGCGCTAAGTGTGGATAAGTTGGAAATTATAGGTGTCGTTCTGGAAAAGAAAGACGGCACGCAGTTTACAGCCGAGGAGATTCAAAATATCACTGATAATGATGAATTGGTAGTATTTGCTTATTCCTAAAATCACGGAAGTTGAATAACTTTGCTTTTACCCATAGCCTACTGGCGCACCTGATTTCCGTTTCACACAAGTCATAATCAGAATTGTGGAGCATACCACAACAGGCAAAACCCTATTGGAACTGAATAACCGCAAGCCCTCAGAAACGCTCCGTAAGCGTTTCTGAGGGCTTGCGGTTAGAGTTTTCCGCTCCGCAGGCTCGG